>ENA-UEQM01000293-UEQM01000293.1-human-gut-metagenome-genome-assembly--contig:-NODE-293-length-34932-cov-11.977736_pt1 | contig 34932 bp, 31 predicted proteins | sample MGYA00242948_ERZ507948 | MGnify/ENA primary metagenome ERZ507948 (study PRJEB26167, sample SAMN06115440) | human gut metagenome | host: Homo sapiens | place: China:Hubei | collected 2015-07-28... | reverse complement strand
CTGCAAAAAAGCAGGCTTTGCGCCGACCGGAGCGGTGTGCCGCTCCTGTACAACCATGCCTGTCTCTACCGGAGCCTCCCCCGTCCTGAGGGAAAACCGTTCCGGTTTTCCCGGCTCTCAAGTATCCGGCACCGGCACCTTGCCGGTCGGGTTCCAAGGGCGAAGCGCCTTGGTCGCCGAAGGCAAAATACCGGATCGGGCATCACATTAGAGGGGACGGCGGCGGCGGAGTTCCGACAGCAGCTCGGCGGGAACGTGCAGCCCGCCGTGGCCGGTGCCGATGGAGAGATTCGGGGAATTCTCGCCGTGGTAGTCGCTGCCGCCGGAGAGGGCGAGGTTGTAAGTTCCGGCCAGTTCGGTCAGCATTCTGGTTTCTTCGGGGCCGAACATGCTGTAATAGGCCTCGATTGCATCCAGTCCGAGCGGAGCGAACCGCTTCATGATCCGGCGTGCCCAGGCGCGTTCGTTGCGTTCGCGGTAGATCGGGTGCGCCCAGACGGCGACGCCGCCGGCGGCATGGATCACTTCGATCGCGCGGACGGGATCGGGCAGTTCGCGGGGAACATAAGCCGGACTGTTGCGTTTCAGGAGCTTGTCGAATACGCTTTGCAGGCTGGAAAACTGATATTTGCGCATCAGGGCCCGGGCGAAATGGGGGCGGCCGATGGAGGCGGTGTCGCTGAAGGCCGCGAATTCCGGATCGTCCCAGGTGACCACGTAGCCGAGGGAGTTGAGCTTGAGCCGGATCGCTTCGTTGCGCCTGGCGCGGTTGCGCCGCATCTCCTCCAGAAATTCATTCAGCACCGGACTGCCGCCGTCGACCCAGAGGCCGACGATATGCAGCTCGCGGCTGCTGAACATTGTGGAGATTTCGACGCCGCCGATCGCTTCAAATTCCGGGTGCCGCGCGGCGGCTTCGCGGAATTCAGCGAGACCGGCGACGGTGTCGTGGTCGGTCAGGGCGGCGGCTTTGAGGCCGGCCGCGACGGCCAGTTCCACGAGTTCGGCGGGGGTACAGCTGCCGTCCGAACAGCGGCTGTGGGTGTGCAGATCGATATAACTCATAAATCCCGGTGATGTCCGGCGCTCCGGACCATCCGGAACGCAAGCAAAAAATATACCGCCGGAACCGGAATTTTGCAACCGGAAACAGCCGGAAAATCGTTGCGGCGGCAAAGGTTCAGGATCGGTCGGGGGAGAGCAGCAGCGTGGGAATTTCGATTTTGCGCGGCGGACTGATCCGGTCGTTCCGCCTTAATTCGATCAATTCGCAGACCCGGTCGGTCAGCTGCGCGTAATCGACGCAGCCGGTGGTGATCTTCGGATACCAGTACTGAAGCTCCCGGAAGTGCCCTTCGCCGGAGAGCATCAGGTCGCGTCCCGGCAGCCGTCCGGCCTCCATCGCAACGGACGCCACCGCCTGCGCGACGATGTCGTTGTGGCAGATCACCGCGTCGGCGTTTTCCAGCGCGCCGGGGTTTTCCCGCAGCAGCTCGCGGGTCAGCTCGAATTCCCGGAACATATTGAAGTCGTTCACATTCTTGGCCGAGAGAATCCGGCCGGTGCAGTCGGGGTGCGAAACCAGCGCCCGCTTGAAACCTTCGAGCTTCATCTCGGCGTCGTAGCCGTAGAAATCGGGACGCAACGCCTTGATGTTGCAGCTGGAGATGAACAGGAAATTGCGCCTGCCCTGCGCGTGAAAGTGTTCAAAGAGCTGTTCGATCTGGCGGTCGTTGCGCCAGAACAGGAAGTCGAACTCCGCGTCAATCCCGGAGAAATCTCCGTGGCGGCGCACTTCCTCGGTCGAATAGACCTCGATCAGCGGCAGGTTGCGCCGGAACAGCGTGTCGCACATCAGGTTGTTCAGTTGGCCGAAATTGATCAGGCAGTCCAGCTCCAGCAGCTGCGTGTTCCAGTCGCTGCGGGAGTCCTCGTCGTTGACCCGCAGGATTTCCAGAGACATGTCCAGCCGGGTGTCGAGCGCGTTCTCCAGGTCGCACAGGAAACGCTGCACCAGCGGGATCGCCGCAGTACGCAGCACCGGCTGGCTGCAATCCTCGCCGAAAACGAAGCCGACCTTGCTGCGCCGCTGGGCGCTCCGGCGCATCAGGATGCCGCCGATATGGGGGCGGTAGTTGAGTTCAAGCATCGCCTGTTTCACGCGGCGGCGCGTTTCCGGGGAGAATGGAAACACCTCGGTTCCGTTGATGAAGCTCGACACCGTCGAAGTGGAGACTTTCGCCACTCTGGCGATGGTATTGATGTTGATTTTGGCAGTTTCGCCGTCCATTTGGTCTATGCTCTTTCCATAGTTAACGTATATTTCACAATCGGTAAAATAGCGGCGCCGGCAGGGTTTGTCAAGCCGCTGCCGGAACCGCGCATGAAATCACCGTTCCGGTTATTCCAATATGATCTCTTTGAGTTCAAATTTCAGGACAACCTGTACAAATCCAGTATCGGAATCAAAAATGAAACTGAATGCAGTTGAGTCCTTCTTGAGTGTCCGGCAATGTCAGTTCTAAGGAAAAATTCCCTGAAAACAAGACTGTTTACTTTGTTCCATTCCGGGACAAACCATCAAGCAGGGCGCGTTTGCGGGCGCTCTCCGCAACCGGTTTCAGATCATCCGGCCCGGTTCCATCGTGTTCGACGCTCCAGCCGGCCCATTCACGAAATGCGTGAAATGTCCAATCCCAACCATACTCCTCAAATACCGCAATGCAGTCACGGATATACTGATCCGCTCCGGGAGCCCATACAATTGCGGAAAACTCTCCGACATAGATTTTACATTTATGGCGGAGCTGAAAATCCCGAACCGGCTGTAAGGTTTCCCTGATCTTATCGCGATTCCACATTTCGCCGTTGATCAGGCCGGGATAGTGAATGACTGCTCCTTTTCCCTGCAGACGCTGATGCGTATACTCAAGAGGGAAATACATATGAACCTGATAAATGACGTTATCCATGCGGAGCGGCGACAGATAGGTATAAGTCTGTGGACGGTCGGATTCATTGGATTCGATCATGATCGGCGTATCGGGATCAATAGCCCGGACAACCTCTGCCGCTCGGCGCTGAAGTTCCCAGTAATCGCATTCCGACGGAATCGACTGGACCGGTTCGTTGACCAGGTCATAAGCGTAAATCTGAGGGTTGCCGCGGAACCGGGTGGCAATTTTTCTCCAGCAATTCAGGAAAGCATCAGCATATTTCTTCTCGAAAAACATCCGCATGTTGTAGGTATCAATTTTGCCGCCCGGCGGAGTATGGAGATCAATCACAAACTTGATGCCGTATTGTTTCGCCCGCTCGATAGTGGCTTCCAAGTCTTTCAGCCGCTGGTCGAACCACCGGTTATATTCCTCCAAATCCAGTTCCGTATTGATTTTTCCCCAGTTGCGGATGATCTGAGCCCGGACAAGGTTGACTCCCCAACTGTGAAGTGTTTTCAGATCTGCTTCCGGCAAGTTGGTACCGCGGCCCATTACCCCGCGCAGACGGGGATGATTGCGGATCGCTTCCGGATATTTCACTATATAATCGAGATTGATCCGGTCTTCCGGAAAAAACACGGAGGCCATGCCGGTCGGGGCAGGGCGAGGGCCGATCTTTTTGAGATCCGCCTGAAACTCAAGCCGGAAACGCCAGGAGCCGTCGAGCATGATCTTCTGCCGGCCTGCCGCGAGGAATTTTTCTTCGGGGCGACCTTGAAGCCCTCCTTCACCGAAGAAGTCGCTGACCCGGATTGCGATGACATTGCGTCCGGCTTTGACCAGTGTGCCGGGGACTGTGTAGCTGCGGGCTGCCTGCCAATGGCTCGGAACATCGCTGCCGGTGGAGCCGACCCGGGTTCCATTGAAAAACGTTTCATCGGCATCGTCAATGGCGCCGAGGGAAAGAGTTAATTCCCGTCCGGTCCACTCCGCGGGAAGGACTACGGAATAACGATACCAGCCGACGCCGTCTGTTCCGGCGGGGAAGGAGTTTGCCGGGGCGGCGATTTTGCTCCAGTCCGAATCATCATATCCGGGGGTGTGCCAGTTTTTTGAATCAATGGCGTTTTGAGAACCAAACGCATAGAAACGCGTTTCCCAGTCGAAAAATTTCTGCCGATTTTTTTTCATGACCGCTTCGGCTTTCGAATTGACCGGCGCGATGAATTCAAATTCGATTTTGCCGGAAACATCCTGCAGCCCCAGCCGCAGCTCGCCGTCCACGGCTTCCGCCGGAAAATTGACGGTGAACGCTCCAGTTTGCCAGCCGGTGGTTCTCTGTGGTAAATTGGCATCCGGCCAACAAGACTTCGCGCCGGGGGCAGGACGGAAATGAAGCACGAATTTGCTGCCGAGGTATTTCTTCTGCGGTTCAGTAACACCGGTTGCCTTGAAACGGACCATGAAAGTTACCTGTTTCCCCCGGTATGGCGTAACGTCAAATGCGGCTTTCAAACCATGTGTACCCAGAGCTTTTTCCGGAGGAACTTCCACAACCCAGACGGGGGTTCCGTTGCGGAGTTCACAACGGCTGAATTCATCCGCCTGCCAGTCAAGTTTCCGCAAGTCCGGCATGGATCGAAGCGGATTGGCCCATATCGAAAACACGGAGAGCAACAGCAGGGGTAAGGCAAAGAATTTCTTAGTCATTGATCCTGATACCTTTCATACATTTTCTTCCAGCGATACTCCTTTTTGAGTTCGGACAGCGGCATGATTGTCACATGCCCGTCGTACATGCAACTGTTGGCCCTTTGACCATGACGATAGGCCGCTCCCATATATGTGGCCGCGGTTTCACCCTGCAGGAAGTATTTCTCCATATCTGAAACCCGAAGCGCCCAATTGACTGCATCGCAGAAGAGAACACGCTGTGTTGGATCTGCGACTCGCCCCATTTTGAAGGGGGCATTCATGTCACCCATAGCCCAGACTCCCTCACTGGCTGCGAAATCCTCCGAAGACATCCCATAGCTATAGGCTACTTGATGAAACCCGTTATACATGCCTGTTTCGGAAAAGCAAGTCGATGCGTTCGGGCAGATCATCCCTTTGCCGATGTGGCCGGAGAACTGATTCGGATCGGTATAAGTTGTGGGATTCAAAGGAATTCCCAGCATGGAAAAAAATGTTTTGTTGCTTATCCATGAACGTCCGCCGGCCCGCCCCGGAACGGCATAATCGTCGTAAGTGGATGCGTAAAACTGGTTGGCCAGCCCGTACTGCTTCAGAATGTTGACACAACTGGTCTTCCTGGCGCTTTCCCGCGCCTGATTCAGCGCCGGCAGCAGCATGGAAGCAAGGATGGCGATGATTGCAATCACCACGAGCAACTCAATAAGAGTGAAATAGAGTGCTTTCCGGCAGATGAAGCGGTACTTGTGCCTTCTGCCGAAACGTTTTTTGGAAAGTGACATCGGTTTGAAGTGCTGAGTCATTGTCTGGCCCTTTCTTTGGCAATGCCGAATACATGTTGGTTATGTATCGTATACTAACACTATAATTATACCTCAAACGATAGAGATTGTCAAGAGCTGTTCGCAAAAAATCATTAATTTTCTGATCTTATCTGAATAGAAACAACCTTTGCAACCATTTGGTTCCACAAAGGGAAAATAAAAATGGATATACGTTTCGCAAATAACATATATAACAGCGCGCAGGCGGAAACGTTCTTCCTGTCGGTTATGGGAATCCGTGTCAAAGGGCGGAAGCGGCGGAGAGTTCGCGGCGGAGCTGCTCCAGCGGGAGACCAATGATGTTGTTGAGGTCGCCGGAAATGTGGTCGATCAGCAGGTCGCCGTGCTGCTGGATCGCGTAGGCTCCGGCTTTGTCCAGAACCGGGACAAGCTCCAGATAGCGCTTTACCACGGCGCGGTCGAAAGACTTGAATACGACTTCGCTGCGTTCCAGCCAGTTCCGGCGGAAACCGGCGGCGCGGCAGACCAGTGCAAGGCCGGTCACGACCTGATGGGAATGGCCGGCCAGGGAGAGCAAAAGACGCTCGGCGTCGGCGAGGTCGCGCGGCTTGCCGATGGCTTCGCCCCGGAACAGGATCACGGTGTCGGCGCCGATCACAAGCGCTCCGGGATGACGGGCGGCGACGGCATCGGCCTTCAGCAGGGCGTTGATAAGCGGCACTTCTTCGGGAGAGGCGGCGCTTTTGAACTCCTCAACCTGTGCGGTTTCCGTTTCAAACGGGATTCCGAGCGTGCCGAGGAGCTGGTGCCGGCGGGGGGATTCAGAAGCGAGCAGAAGCCGACGCATTGTCGTCACTTTTCTCCGCCGGTTTCGCCGGTTCTTTGGCGATGACGACATTGTCGGGGACTTTTTGCAGATCGCCGGTTTTGTTCAGCTCCTCCACCTGAAAACGGATTGTTTTCAAACTGTCGATGCCGAATACCCGCCGGAGTGTTTCGGTCATTTTCGGCTTGACCTTGTCGGCCAGTTCCGGCAGGCCGCCCTTTTCGTCCGGTGCAAACGTGGTGAACAGCGTCATGCTGTAGTTTTTCCCCCGGCAATAGAGCTGGATGCGTCGTACGGAAAGCTGCGGAAAAGTCGCCAGCACCTGACGGGCGGCGTTTTCCACTGCGTCGCGGGAGATGATCAGGTCCCCGTCCGCGCAGGGAACCGGAATCGAACTGCACCGGTGAGTGCGAAATACGATTTTAACGATGATTTTGATGATGAACAGGAAGACCAGAAGAGCGATCACGAGGCCGAGCCCGGCGATGTAACCGCGATTGAAGTCACTGCTCAGAAGCTGCTGCCAGAATTCCGGCTTGGCAAGATCGGTGATGCTCATAATTACTCCTCCTCAAATCCTTCAACGCTTCGCGGCAGAGTCCGGAAGCCGGAATGCCGCGAAGCCTTTTACCGTCAGTTCAGCGGAATGGCGCTGACCGGAGTTTCTCCATCCTCTTCCTCGTTCTCTTCCGCGACCGGGTCTTCGATCTCCTGAATGATCACGTTGACCTTGGTGACGGTCATGCCGGTGATCTTTTCGATCTTTTCGATCACGGCCTTCTGGACGGCCTGGGCCACTTCCGGAACATTGAAATCGCATTTGATGTTGATTTTGAGCTCCACCGCGACCCGGTTGTTCTCTTCCATTTCCACCGTGATCGCGCGGGACTGCATCCGGCGGCTGCCGACAATCTCGGCGATATTGTCCACCAGCGTGCTGCCGGCCAGACGGGAGACGCCGTCGATGGAGAGCGCGGCCTGACGGACCAGCGAGGAGATCACATTTTCATGGATCTTGACCTCGCCCATCTCCGAGCCTTCGATCACGGTGGTCGCGTTTTCCGCCGCTTCGGTCACTTTCTTGACATCCGCAGTTTTCTTCGTTTCTGATGCTTTCATAATCAACCCTCCTTGTGTGGTGTTGCTCTCTCCTGCATCAACCGTTCGACAAATCCGGTATCGTATTTGCCTTCGATGAAATTCTTGTGGCTGACGATCAGCTTCTGGAACGGAATCGTGGTCTTGATCCCCTCCACCGTGATCTCGTCGAGCGCCCGGCGACAGGTCGCAAGCGCATCCGCCCGGGTCGGCCCCCAGACGATCAGCTTGCCGATCATGCTGTCATAATAAGCGGGAATCCGGTAACCGGAATACACATGCGTATCCATGCGCACATTCGGGCCGCCGGAGGGGATGAACAGCTCAATCCGACCCGGGCTCGGCGTGAAGTTGCGGAACGGGTCTTCCGCATTGATCCGGCACTCGATCGCATGACCGCTGAACTGAATATCTTTCTGGCGGAATGCGAGCCGTTCGCCCGCCGCCACTTTGATCTGCTCCCTGATCAGGTCGACCCGGGTCACCATCTCGGTCACCGGATGCTCCACCTGAATACGGGTGTTCATCTCCATGAAGTAGAAGTTGCCGTCCTCGGTGAACAGAAATTCGATCGTTCCGGCACTGGTGTAACCGGCCGCCTTGGCGGCCTTGACCGCCGCCGCGCCGATCCGTTCCCGGAGCCGGGGCGACAGCGCCGGGGACGGGGATTCTTCGATCAGCTTCTGGTTGCGGCGCTGCACGCTGCAGTCGCGTTCGCCGAGGTGGATCACATTGCCGTAGTTGTCGGCCAGAATCTGCACTTCGATATGGCGCGGATTGACCAGGAACTTTTCCATATACAGCGCGCCGTTGCCGAATGCGTTTTCCGCTTCGGTCTTGGCCGCATGGTATCCCTGCACCAGGCTCGCGTCGTTGTGCGCGATGCGCATGCCGCGCCCGCCGCCGCCGGCGACCGCCTTGATGATGACCGGATACTTCAGCTCATGGGCGATTTTCAACGCTTCCGCTTCGCTGCCGACGATGCCGTCGCTGCCGGGAGTGGTGGGCACTCCCGCCTTTTTCATGGTCTCGCGGGCAACCGCCTTGTCGCCGAGGGCGCGCATCGCTTCCGGCGTCGGCCCGATGAAGGTGATGCCGTGCTTGCGGCAGGCTTCGGCGAAGTAGGCGTTTTCGGACAGGAAGCCGTAGCCGGGATGGATCGCATCCACATCGCAGATCGCCGCCACCGACAGAATCCGATCGATCAGCAGATAACTCGCCGACGACTGCGCGGGCCCGATGCAGACCGCTTCGTCGGCCATTTTGACCGCGAGGCTCTCCGCATCGGCCTGCGAATAGACCGCCACGGTGCGGACTCCCAGTTCGCGGCAGGCCCGGATCACCCGGACTGCGATTTCGCCGCGGTTGGCGATGAGAATTTTATTGAACATATGATTCGGCTTTGTTTCTTCTGTAATATTGAATTTACTCGATCACCAGCAGCGGCTGGCCATACTCGACCGGCTGGCCGTTTTCCACCAGAATCTCTTTGATCACACCGGATTTTTCAGCCTTGATCTCATTCATCACTTTCATCGCTTCGATGATGCCGATCACGCTGTCTTCGGCCACGGTGTCTCCGACTTTCACGAAGGATTCGGCTTCCGGGGAGGCGGCGCGGTAGAAAGTTCCGACCAGCGGCGCATCGATGGTCTTGACCGGAGCGGCGGGGGCGGCGGGAGCCGCAGCCGGAGCAGCCGGAGCTGCAGCGGCGGGAACTGCGGGAGCCGCAACCGGAGCGGCGACCGGAGCCGCAACTGCGGCGACCACGGGGGTTCCGCCGCCGCGGCGGATGCACAGATTGTAGGCCTCTGCTTCAATCTTGAACTCCGTCAGGTCATGATCGCTCATCAGTTTGACTATCGTTTTGATTTCTTCAATTTTCATGGTGAGGAACTCTCTTTTGTGTTATTACTGTCTGATAATCCGTTGATTCGGTTCAAACCAAAACCGGTTTCCGGTTCAGGTGTGCGACGAGCGCACGGAGCGCCCATTCATAGGAGTCCGCACCGAACCCGGCTACCACGCCGATACATTTCGGCGCGGTCAGCGAATGGCTGCGGAACTCTTCGCGTGCGTGAATGTTGCTGAGATGCACTTCGACCGCCGGCAACGCCACCGCCGCCAGCGCATCGCGGATCGCGACCGAAGTATGGGTATAGGCGGCCGGATTCATCACAATGCCGTCAACGCCTTTTTCCTTCGCCGACCCGATGAGATCAATAATGTCCCCCTCGTGGTTGGATTGAAAATCGATCAGCTCGCATCCGAGTTCCGCAGCCGTTTCGCGAAGATGTGCGACAATGGCAGGAAGCGTATCGGCGCCGTAGATTCCCGGCTCACGCACTCCCAGCAACTGCAGATTCGGCCCATTTATCAATAATATTTTCATAACCCAATACTATAGCACGCCGTCGCCGTTTTGTCCAATTCCGATAGGAAACTCTGCTGCGCTAAAGCAGAAAACAGGAACGATTACTGTAAATTATTTCAGTTCCGTGATATCGACTTTCGGAGTCCCCTGCAACTCGATCAGCCTCGATTCGTTGAAGGCTGTTGCGCTGTCCGCCGGATGCGAAGCTCCGCGCAGACCGGCCAGCAACAGCACGCCGCCGGCGACCAGCACCAGCACGACCAGCACCACCGCCGCGACCATGATGAGGATCAGCTGGCGAATCTTGCGCTCGTTTTCCTCGCTGATCTCATGGTCGATCACGGATTTGGAGATATCTTCCGGAATCTCATATTCCAGCAGTGCCCGGAGCCCGCAGGTGATCTCGTCCGCCCGCTTCGCATCCACATGGTAGAGCGTGCAGAGTTTGCGCACATAACCGAGCACATATACCGGTTGCGGCAGACTGCCGAAGTCTTCGGCTTCCAGTGCGGTCAGGTAGTCGGGGCGGATCTTGGTCTCCTCCGCGATCTCATCGATGGTGAAGTTATTCCGCAGCCGGAGCGCTTTCAGATACTGCCCGAACGACTCCTCCCCTGCCACGTCGCTGAATTGCGGACGCAGTCCCGGAGCGGGTTCCGCGGCGGCATGGGGATCCGGCGGGACCTCGCGGATTTCCTCGATTCCGGCGGGCGCGAGTTCACGCCCCCCGGTCAGTTCCCCTTCAGGCTCCGGGTGTCTTTCTTCGTTGCCGAACAGCCCGAGCGTATCTTTTTCCTGATTTTCCATATCTGTAGGCATCCTGCTGAGTTGGGATGATGTTATTCGTTGATCTCCATGCCGTCGAAGATCAGGATCTCACGTTTGTTGCCGCTGCCGGAAGGCGGGCCGACAATGCCGCGCTCCTCCAGAATGTCGATGATCTCCGCCGCGCGGTTGTAGCCGATCTTCAGCCGGCGCTGCAGATAGCTGGTGCTGACCTTGCGGTCGAGGACCACCACTTCCAGCGCCTTTTTGATGTTGTCGTCGTCGCCCGGCTGCACGTATTTCCGGATCAGCGGCGCGATGTCCGAGTAATCCTGGTCGTCGTAGTCGGTCAGGTTCGGATCGTCCTCCCCGTCGACCTCCTCTTCCTCCGCAACCACCTGGCTGTTGAAGCTCTGCGCACGCTGGTCGGAGACGAATTTGACCACCTGTTTGATGTCCGCATCCGCCACCAGCGCGCCCTGCACGCGTTCGAGTTCCATCCCGCCCGGCGCGAGGAAGAGCATGTCGCCCATGCCGAGCAATTTTTCCGCGCCGTTCTGGTCGAGGATCACGCGGCTGTCGATCATCTGGCCGACACGGAATGCGATGCGGGTCGGCAGGTTCGCCTTGATCACACCGGTCACGATCTGGGTCGAGGGGCGCTGGGTCGCGACCACGATATGGACGCCGGCAGCACGGCCCAGCTGGGCGATGCGGGCGATGTAGGTTTCGGAGTCCTTGCGGGCGTCGGTCATCATCAGTTCGGCCAGCTCGTCGATGATCACGATCAGGATCGGCATCTTGTCCGGGATCGGCTTGCCCTCCTGGTCCAGAATCGGCTCCGGTGAAGCGGGGCGGCTGTTATATTCGGCCAGCTTCTTCACACCGGCGCGAGCGAGGATTTTGTAGCGGTTTTCCATCTCGGTGACTGCCCAGCGCAGGGCGATCGGCACCTTGCGCGAATCGTTGATCACCGGGGTGATCAGGTGCGGCAGCCGCTTGTAATCTTCAAATTCCACGATTTTGGGGTCGACCATGATCAGCCGCAGCTCATCCGGGCTGAAGCGGAAAAGCAGACTGGAAATCAGCGTATTCATGCAGACCGACTTGCCGGAACCGGTCGCGCCCGCGATCAGCAGGTGCGGCGCTTTGGCGAGGTCGAGGATCACCGGATTGCCCGCGACATCCTTGCCGAGCACGATCGGGATGCCGGATTTGGTGTTGTGCCAGGCGTCGGTTTCCATCAGAGAACGCATGAAAACCGCTTCGGAGCGGCTTTTCGGCACTTCGATGCCGACCACGTTGCGCCCCGGAATCGGCGCGAGCACGCGGACGCTTTTGGCGGAGAGGTTCATCGCGATATTGTCGGCGATCTGCTCGACCTTTTTCACGTTGACTCCTTCATCCAGCGAAATTTCAAAGCGGATGATGCGCGGACCGGCGATATAATCGGTGACCACGCCCGGCACCTTGAAGCTGTCGAGGGTGCGCTGCAGAATCAGCTGAAGCCGTTCGATTTCAGTGGTGTCCTGTTCGTTGGAGTCGTTCCCTTTGCTCAACATCGAAATCGGCGGCAGCACATATTCGGCGGCGTGGACGGCGCTCGCCTTTTCGCCGCGTTCCGCGACCTGAACGTTCATCGTGGGAGTGCGTGCCGGCGGAGGCGGCTCGAACGCAGGCGGAGCCGGAACCGGCGCCAGCGTCGACGCAGGAGGCGGCGCGGCAACCGGGGAAACTGCCGGGGCAACCGGCACGGGCGGAGGCTCGGGAGCGGCCGCCGATGCGACGGGCGCCACGGGCGGTGCTGGCTCCGAAATGGGAGCAGGGACGGGGCGCGGCGCCGCAGGCATGGCCGGAATCTCCGGGGCTTCCGGAATCGGAACCAGTTCCGGCTCCTCGATCACAGGCGGCACCGGCGGGGGCGGTTCCGCCACCGGTTGATGCATGTGCTTGGCGCGCAACGCCTCCAGCGCGGCGCGGGCGCTGCCGAAAAGACCGCCGGGGACCGGGGCCGCGGAACGGTATTCCGCCGGATTGACGGCCTGTACCGCCTGTTCCTGAGCCGGAACGGCTTCCGGGCGGACCGCTCCGCTGAATACGTAGTCGCGGAACAGCGCGTGCCAATCCGAAAAATAGATCACCACCAGGCCGCCGGTCAGCAGCGCCCAGCCGAAAATGGTGGTGCCGACCGCGCCGATCAGATTGCGCAGGATTCCTTCCGAAACGCCCAGATCCTCGACGGCGGGAGCGGCCAGCACCTGGCCGATGGTGCCGCCGGAGAGCGCCAGCTCGGGCATGCCGGTGCGTCCGATGCCGAGCTTGTCGGTCAGGTACACGAAGGGATTCGGAGAGAGGGCGAAGAGCAGCATCACGCCCAGCAGCAGCAGCGCTTCGCCCATCAGGAACATCCACGGCCTTCCCCGGCCGGGCAGCAGGGTCCGCACCGTCCGCAGCAGGGTCAGCACCAGCAGTACGTAAGTGGCCAGCCCGAAAAGATTGAACAGCCAGTAGCCGAGGTGCGCGCCGAGGTTGCCGATCCAGTTGGCCGGCGGAGCGTCCACGCCGCCGGTTACCGATGCCGCGTCCGCCGGCGAATAGGAGACGATCGCCAGAAACGCCAGCAGCACCAGCGCAAAATAAAAAATATACCGTACCCGGAAGCCGGAGTCCGTTTTCTCCCGGATGACCGCCTCATTCGCCATCGATCGCCACTACCCGTTTAAAGATTGCCGTTTTATTGAATTCAAAGACAGGAATTTTCTCAAATAGTAATATAATGCGGCACGCTTTCAATTGCAATGAACAAGCAGCCGGTTTCGCAGGGTTTTTTCGAGATCCGCCGCGCCGTTGAAACAGTGGGCTTCCCAGCCGCGCTCACGGGCGGCGGCGATCAGGTCGGGACGGTCGTCCACGTAGAGCGCGGGACGGCCGTACCGCTGCTCGAATGCTTCGTAGATCGCCGATTCCGGCTTCATCGCGCCGACTTCGAAGCTGTATACGCCCTCGGGGACGGCGGCGGCCCCGGCGAAAATTTGCCGTACCCGTTCCAGATGGAGGCAGGAGGTGTTGGAGAAAAAGACCGGCCGGATCCCGTGTCCCGGCAGTCGGGCAACCAGTTCGCTCATACCCGGCACCGGTGCGGCGATGATCGAGCAGAACGCTTCAAGCATCGCCTCCTTGTCCAGCTCCGATCCGGTCAGTTCCCGGAATCTTTCAAAATACTCGTCCGCGGTGAGCCGTCCCTTTTCCATCTCGTCATTCAGCACGAACAGTTCCCGCGGCACTTCCGCCGCCGAACGGTAGCCCAGCTTTGCAAAGCAGAGTTCACCGCGCACCTGCACGCAAACCTGTCCGATATCCAGCGCAATCACTTTCCGGTCCATCCTGTTTCCCTCCGTATTGACATTGGATACTTTATCACGTTTTTCTTGAAAACGCCAGTCGCATTTCTCCATTTCGCGCCATGGGGGAAAGGGACCCGGTTCACTTTTTATGATTTACGGGCACCTTTGAAAATTGGAAGAGCTGGCTGGAAGATGTGTTTTGCTCCCCACGGCCGCAATCTTGCGCGCGGCTGGTTATCTCTGAGTTCCGCCATTTGCAGGATCACGGTTCCTGCCGCAATTCGTGTTTTTTTCGGCCGAACCAATTGGGGGAGGTTCCGTTATTCCAGTTGACGCTCAATTGTTCCGGTCGGTCTCCGCTTGTCCAATTCCAATTTTTCATTTGCCCGACGCCGAGAAGCCACATTGTTTTTTCCGTCGTTTTTTCCGTTTTCTGCAATTCGCTTTTGTGGCACAGAACGATGTGGATATCGTATGATTTTTTCTGTCTGACGCTTGCCAGCATATCCGCTCCATTCGTGATGAGCTGGTGACTGATCTGCTTTTTGTTTGGAGAAATTGTGATCCATATACATTCATTTGGGGCCGGCAGTCGCTGTATCCCGTTTCCGACGAACAGCGGCAACAGCATACCATCCACGGAAATTCCCAGAAGAGGCCGGGTTTGCACGGCGATTGTCGGATGGTCTGATATCGCGATATCACTGCGCATCATGGTATAGGAATCGATTGCGTTCTTAAAGTCTTCGTGTTCCGCCAGACGGCGGGGATCCGGTTGGCCAAGCAGACTTTCTCCGATCGGAAAGAGATAATTATGGCGAACTTGCAGAAGTTCCAATACCGTGGGAGCAATGTCAAATGTTTTACCCGGTGTGGTTACAACGCCGGTTTTTCCTGAATTCAATACCATGTTAAGGTGGTATCTGCGGGGACTTTTCTCCAGGCGGTCGGTCAGGGTATTCGGTGGAGCCAGATGATCGGAAGCCAGAATTACGCAGGTATTTTCCCATCCCGGAGTTTCTTGGAGGCGGCGGATGAAGCGGCTGACTTCATAATCAGTTTTATGAATTGCCTTCAGAAGATCCGGTTGGCCTGTCCCCTGTTCAAACGGAATGGATTCCGGATCGACAAAACCATTCGGCGCATGCGTGTCGATCGTGAAAAGCATAAGATGAAAAGGCTGTTTCCCGGCAATCAGTTGCCGATACTTGTCGAAGGCATATTCGAAAAGCTCCCGGTCATAGCATCCCCAATGCCGGGGAGATTCTCCCCGGGTTCCGCAGGAAATCATTTCATCAAATCCTTCGCGTTCCAGCAGGACGTTTACTCCTGCGAATTCCACTTCCGGCCCCAGGATGAACATTTGACGATAACCTGCCTGATGCAGAATCCATGGAAAAGAGGCCATGCGGGAACCGAACCCCATATTAATGCCGCTGTTCAGGCCGGCCGGCAGATGACGCGGTGTCAATACGCTGCCGGTGAAGGAAGCATACATCCCGCCGAAAGAGAGGTTGGCATTCCAGGCATTTGAAATACAGTCGAAATTCAGCGCCTGTTGCCGTAAGGCCTGGAGGTTCGGAGCCGCTCCGGGGAAGAGTTTCTCATCCAGATAGGTGCGTTCAAAACTTTCCATGTAAATAAAAACCAGGTTTTTACCTGGCGTGGCGACGACCTGTTCCCGAGTGACGTTACCCAGCTTGATGCCGCAATTGCGATAGAACTGCAAATCGAAATTCCTGATTTTTCCAAAACGGCAGAGATTCGGATACAGGCGGCCCAATTTGGGCAGCGAGGAACAACTTGCCGTCAGCCCGCCTCCCAACAGCAGCAACAACAACCACGTCGCCTTGGGCACGGCTCCTTTCGGTTTTCGCCGGAATACAAAGAAAAACGCGGCAATCATGGCGAACCAGACGAACATTCCACCGACGATTTCCCACGGATAAAGAATAATTCCCATACCGAGATTGGTGAAATTGACATTGCAAAGCACTTCGACGGAGATTTCATTTCCCGTGGCCCAGTAGCAACAGAATTCCGCCAATTCCACCAGAAGCAATAAAAAAAACAGCGACATCGTCACGCAAATCCGAAATCCTTGTTTCAACGGGGAAAGATATAAACCGTACACGCATAGTCCCATTCCCAGCGCTCCCAGCAGGCGGTACGGCGTAATATCCCAATAGGAAGGACGCAGACATGATGACATCAAGCTGAATATGCCGAAGACGAAGAGCGTCAGCAGCAGCTGCCATATCCCGTCGACTTTTGTCAGCCAACTTTTCATCTTTTTTCTTTTTTCGGAGTCAGCCGTCGTCCGGAACAGCGGAACAGGAAAATCGGCGGTACGTTGGTCCAGACGGTATCCGTCATCTCCACGGCGTCAAAATAGTCCTTCAGCAATTTTTTCAGCCTCAAGCCGCTCGGCAGCCACTGGGCATGCCAGTAACACAGTGTGACGAATATACCATCGGGCTGCATACAGGATGCAATTTCAGCGAGGATTGAACGGCATTGACTTTCTGTAAACAAGGTCCAGGGCAGGCCGGAAACCACGGCGTCAGCCAACCCGCTTTTCTGGGGCTGTAACCATTTTCCCAAATCTTCCGCGTCGCCCCGGTGGATCGCGGTTCCCGGAAAACGTTTCTGTAGATTTTCGTGAAAAACCGGATCAATTTCAACTGCCAGAAAACGACTTTGCGGATCAATGGAGTTCAGTAAGTATTGTGTAATGACTCCGGTGCCGGGGCCCAATTCCACGACGCATCGGCATTTTTCCGGTTCTATTGCTTTGACGGTCGCGCGGCATAATTGAGCGGAAGAAGGGCGTAATGCGCCGATTTTCAACGGATTGTGAATGAAACGCCAGAAAAAATGAAATGAATTTTCCCAGTTCTGCTCTGTCCGCACCATGGTTTCCCGCCTTTTGACTGATTTGATAGTATTGCTTGATTTTACAGGAAAAAATCAGCCGTTCAAAGCACTTAAGTTTTGGACGGCCGATAAAATACAAAGGAACTGTCATACAAAGTGCTAAAGCCAAATGATAAGCTAAAATCACTCTCATTAATTATATTTATTTTATGGAAAATGTCAAGGAGAAATACTGAAAATATTGAAATATTTTTACGTTCACGGAATAAAAAACGCAGTCTATTTGATTAGACTGCGTGAAAAATAGATTTGATCCGGCTCAGAACGAGGCGGCTTCGGCGGATTTGCGTTTTGCGATCTTGCAGCGCGCCACCGCGCTGGTGTCGAGGTCGCCGAGCATGATCCGGATGCGGCGGATGTTCTCGCGGCACTCCGGGATCTTCACCTTTTCGAACAGGTTCACCCGCTGGCTGGTGGTGCGCAGTTCGGCGGAGAGCAGCCGATGCTGCACTTCCAGAACCTTGTACGCCTCCTTCAGCGACACCGCGTCGCGCAACGCCTGAATCGCATCGTCCACGTACCAGTCGGTGTCGAAGATATCCCACGGGATGTTCTCGAACTCCACCGATTCGAAAGTCGGGATCGTGATGCCGGCGATGTTCGAGCTGCCTTTGCGCACGGACTTCACTTTCACATGGTCGGCGATGAAGGCCGCCGCGCCGGCGTCGCCGAACAGCTCCAGGAGCCCGGTCATGCGTTCGACCAGTTCGCGCTGGGCGGCGAGGTTCGCGTTGAGCATTTCGGTGCTCTGGCGGACCTCCATCTGGAGCTGCTGCTTCTTGAGCTGCAGCGTCGGCAGGAAACGCTTGAACTGCTTTTGCGCGTCCTGCTGCTTTTTCAGCTCGGTTTTGGTGAACTTGATCTTAGCCATGCCGCATCACCGTCCGTTCAGTTTTTCTTCGGCCAGTACTGATCGACGAGGTCGGTCTTGATGCCGACTTCGTTGCGGTCGAAGCAGTCGGCGAGAATCTTCCAGCCGAGGTCGAGCGCCTCTTCCAGCGGAATGTTCACCGACAGGTCCATCATATGCTTTTCAAAGAGCTTGCCGTATTTCAGCAGCTTGCTGTCCCACGCGCTCATCTGGAAGCCCATCGACTGCTTTTCCAGCGTGCTGCGGTAGTCCGAATACATCCGGATCATCGAGTCCATGATCGCGCGGTGGTCGGAGCGGGTCTTGCCGTTCACCTGCTGCTTCAACCGCGACAGCGAACCGAAGGGTTCGATGCGCCCGTTGCGCAGATAGAACTGCCCCTCGGTGATGTAGCCGGTATTGTCCGGCACCGGGTGGGTCACATCGTCGCCCGGCATCGTGGTCACCGCCAGAATCGTGATCGACCCCGCGCCGTCGAAGTCCACCGCCTTTTCATAGCGGCTGGCCAGCTGGCTGTACAGGTCGCCCGGATAACCGCGGGTCGCCGGAATCTGTTCCATCGTGATCGCGATCTCCTTGAGCGCGTCCGCGAAGTTGGTCATGTCGGTCAGCAGACAGAGCACCCGCTTGCCCTTGAGCGCATAGGCTTCGGCGACCGCCAGCGACATATCCGGCACCATCAGACACTCCACGACCGGGTCGGCGGCGGTGTGCACGAACATCACCGTGCGCGACAGCGCGCCGTGTTCGTCGAGGGTGCGCTTCATGGTCAGGTAGTCGTCGTGCTTGATGCCCATGCCGCCGAGGATGATGATGTCGACCTCGGCCTGCAGCGCGATGCGGGCCAGCAGTTCGTTGTAAGGTTCGCCCGCGATCGAGAAGATCGGCAGCTTCTGCGACTCGACCAGCGTGTTGAACACGTCGATCATCGGGATGTTGGTGCGGATCATGTTGCGCGGAATCACGCGCTTGGCCGGGTTCACCGAAGGACCGCCGATTTCGACCAGGTCGGAGACTACTTCCGGGCGGCCGTCGCGGGGCGTGCCGCGGCCGGAGAACACGCGCCCGAGCAGCGCGTCCGAGCTGGAAACCTGCATCGGGCGGCCGAGGAAGCGGACCTGGTCGCCGGTGCTGATGCCGCGGCTTCCCGCGAAGACCTGCAGCGAAACCTTGCCGTCCGCCAGCCGGATCACCTGAGCGAGCGAGACGCCGCGGGCGCTGGTGACCTCCGCCAGTTCATTGTAGGAGACGTCGTCGGCCTCGACCGTGATCACGTTGCCGGCGATATGGATGATTTTGTGATAGACTTTACGCATTTGCACTGCTCCGTTCCGCGATTTTGGCTTCGATTCCGGCCTCCTGGCGCTTGAACTCCTCGGAATCCATCGGCAGATAGTTCAAATCCATGAACATCTGGCGCAGTTCGAGGAAGTAGCGGCGGGCGGTGTCCTTGTCGGGAAGCGTGAAGCTTCCTTCCAGCACCTTGCTGATCCGGTCAAACATATATCTCTGGCGTTCGGCTCCCGTCGCGCCGTCGACGGCGTCGAAGGTGTTCTGCTGCAGATAGACGTAGTCGAGAAATTCGCTCTTGAGGTAGACCACGAAGTCGTCGAGGCTGGTGCCCTCTTCGCCGATCACCTTCATCATCTGGTTGACTTCGGAGCCCTGCCGCAGGATGCCGCGCGCATAATCCAGCTCCTTGCGGTCGACCACGCTCCGGTATTTGCTCCAGCTGTCCAGCGGATGGATCGCCGGGTAGCGGCGGGCGTCGGAACGCTCGCGGGAGAGCCCGAGGAACGCTCCGACCACCTTCAGCGTCGCCTGCGTGACCGGCTCTTCGAAGTTGCCGCCGGCGGGGGAGACCGCGCCGCCGATGGTCACGGAGCCTTCCTCGCCGGTGCGCAGCCGGACCAGTCCGGCCCGCTCGTAGAAGCTCGCGATCAGCGATTCGAGGTAGGCGGGGAACGCCTCCTCGCCGGGGATCTCCTCCAGGCGGCCGGACATTTCGCGCAGCGCCTGCGCCCAGCGGGAGGTGGAGTCGGCCAGCAGCAGTGTGTTAAGCCCCATCTGGCGGTAGTATTCGGCCAGTGTCACAGCGGTATATACCGACGCTTCGCGCGCGGCCACCGGCATCGAACTGGTATTGCAGATGATGATCGAGCGGTTGATCAGCGGCTGGCCGGTTTTCGGGTCTTCCAGTTCGGGAAACTCGCGCAGGATTTCCACCACTTCACCGGCGCGCTCGCCGCACGCCGCGATGATCACCACGTCGGCTTCGGCGTAGCGGCTGATCGCGTGCTGCAGCACCGTCTTGCCCGCTCCGAACGGACCGGGGGTGCAGAAGGTACCGCCGACCGCGACCGGGAAGAAGGTGTCGATGGTGCGCTGCTGGGTGATCATGGTCCGCTCCGGCAGCAGTTTTTCGGAGTAATCGGTGATCGGAATCTTGACCGGCCAGAACTGGGTCATCGTGATCTTGCGGCTTTCGCCCTGATCGTTCACCGCGACCGCCATCACTTCGTCGATGGTGTATTCGCCGGGGGCGGCGACCGTCTGCAGCGTCCACTCGCCCTTCCACGCCAGCGGAACCATGATGTAGTGCTTGATGATCCCCTCCGGCACATGGCCGATCCGGTCGCCGGGGCGGACCTTGTCGCCGGGTTTCGCAATCGGCGTGAACGCCCATTTCACATCGCGGTCGAGCGCGCGCAGATAGAGGCCGCGCTTCAGGAAGAAGCCGGATTGTTCGGCCAGCAGATTCAGCGGGTTCTGCAATCCGTCATAGACCTGCTTGAGCAGCCCCGGACCGAGCTCCACGCTCAACAGCTCGTCGGTGAATTCCACTTCGTCGCCCACCTTCAGGCCGTTGGTGCTCTCGAACACCTGCAAATCCGCGCGGTTGCCCCGGACGCGGATCACTTCGCATTTCAATCTGGTGTCGCCGACTTTCGCAAAGGCGACTTCGTTCTGCATGACCCGGTCGGTGAATTCGACGGTCATCATGTTGCCGTTCACGCCGACAACTTTCTGCGTACTCTTGACCTCTGGCATTATTTAAGCTCCCTGACTCATGGATGTATGTGTTTGCTGTTCCGGCGCCGGCGCTTCGGAGGAGATGCGGTCGACCGCCGCGTTGAAGATCTCCCGCCCGGCGTCGGCGTTGCGGCTGCGGTATTTGTCGAGGATGGACAGCCGCATGCGGTAGATGCAGAGCTGTTCGAAATCGAATTCATGGCCCACTTCGAGGTCGTCGAGGCGGCGCCAGCGGATCCGGTCGATCAGCTTTTCACGTTCCGCCGGATCGGCTGCCGCGGCGGCCTGTGCGACCCCGAGATCGACTTCGCTGAAATATTCCGCCGGATCGGGCAGCGCGGCGGCCTTGTCATCCTCCTTGACGGAGCGGCGCTGGGCGATCCGGGTGCGCAGATACTGCTCGAAACGGATCATTTCCGCCAGCACCGGCGGCTTGCCCGCGCTTTCGCCGGGATCGCGGCCGACGGTGAGCGAACACTGCCGGAGCAACTCGAATTCGGCCGGCGAGACCTGCTCGCGCGCCAGCCCGTCGAAGTCGGCGACGCTCATTTTCGGGCTTTTGCCGGGCGTCAGGCTCGGCAGCGAAGCGCAAAAGTAATAAAACATCTCAATGCCGTTTCGTTAAAATCCTGAACTTACCTGTCGCCTTCAAGCAGCTTCGCGAGCCGCGGGCCGATGAAATCCGCCACCAGCTCGGTCACCGCTTCGCCGGTGAAGTCGAAATAGACCTGCCCGTCCTTGAAGCTGACTTCGCAGCCGCCCTTGATTTCGGGATCGCCGAGCACCTTCGGGGCGGTGCGGAAGCTGTTGAGCAGCGCACCCTGCAGCGCCTTTTCCAGCGCCGGCGCGTCTTTGACGGTCGTCAGGATCGAAACCGACGCATTCGGGTCGGCGGCGAATTTCGCGGCGAGTTCGCGGATCAGCGACGCCATGAATTCCGGCGAAAGCGCCTGGTCGGCGGCGCCGGAAACGGCGCGGGTGATGCGGCGGGTCAGTTCTCCCTGAAGTTCCAGAATGATGTCGCGGGCGGCCTGGCGGATCGCGCTTTCGGCGCGCGCTTCGAGAGCGGCAGCCTGTTCTTCGGCGGCTTTCACGGCCGCGGCGGCATCGGCTTTGGCCTGATCCCTGATCGCCTGTGCCTCCTTGCGTGCGGCGGCGACGAGCTCGGCGCACTCCGCTTCGGTTTTCTTGACACCCACCTCATGGAATTTATCGAGCAGGTTCTGAAGTTCTTCGGACATGTTCATCCCTCGCGGTTTCAGTGGTTCGGTTATTTCCCTATAGATATTAATTCATCCGGTAATGTAAATCCAAAACGGTTTTTTTTCAAATGCCGGATCGGGGGAATGCGCCTTTTTCTTTCCGCCGGCGAAGAAAACCACCCCTTTTTCACGTTGGATTCCCGCCGCCGGGATTGACTTTCCGGCCTTGAAAGGCTACAGTATGAACCATAAACCGTAGGCTCGCCGGGAGCATTCCGTTCCCGGCGGTTCCGGTGGAACACAATTCATTCCATTCAGTAGGGAGAAGAGAGCAGCATGAAAAAAATTCTGGCAATCATGATGATGACGGTGATAGCCGTTTCGATGTTCGCGGCGGAAGCGGTCAGCGCGGAGCGCTCCAAGCTCGCCGGCGAGCTGCTGACCATTATGCGGCAGGAGCAGCAGATGAAGAATGCGTTCCAGATGATGCGCAACATGCAGCAGAAGATGCTGCCGCAGATGCTTGAGCAGAACGGCGTCAAGCTGACGGCGGATCAGCAGGCCGAACAGAAGAAGATGATGGATGAAGTGATGAATATCGTCGAGGAGGAGATGAGCTGGAATAAACTCAAGCCCATCGTCGTCGAGGCTTATGCGACCACCTTTTCGGAGCAGGAACTCAAGGACCTGACCACCTTCTTCAAAAGCCCGGCCGGACAGAATTTCCTGGATAAAACTCCGATGCTCCAGCAGCAGATGATGTCTTCCATCCAGCAGATGGCGATGAATATGAATAAAAAGGTCGGCGAACTGGTTCAGAAGCGCGCGGCGGAGCTTCAGAAGAAACAGGTTGATCAGAAATAAGCGGGACAGAGGGGTTCGTCATGATTTTCGATTCCATGAACCGTTTCGCCTCCTATGCGAAGCTCTCCCCGGAGGTCTGGAAGAAACTTGCAACGTTCATCGCCGGCTGCACGCCGGAGACGCCCGCCGGCCGTTACGAGATCGACGGCGATAAAGTCTATGCGATGATTCAGGGCTACAACCTCCACGAATTCAATGCCGACAAACTGGAAAACCACCGTGAGTTCGTCGATATCCAGCTGCTGCTGGAGGGTGCGGAAACCATCTGGTGGCGCACGGTCGACGGCCTTGAAGTGACCGAAGCCTACACGCCGGACATCGCGTTTTTCCGCTCCGGCAAGGAGGGCTCGGTGTCGCTGCCGCTGGCGCCCGGCTATTTCGCGCTGTTCCTGCCGGAAGAAGGACACCAGCCCGGTGTCGGCGATCCGGCGGACCGGGTGGTCAAAATGGTGGTCAAAATCCACCGTTCGCTGCTGGAGGCGTAACCGGCCATGGAAAACGCCGCGGTTCATAACGGATTGAGGGCTTTGGAGCTGCTGTTCGCCCGTCCCGGCCGGGACGGAGTAATGGCGCTGCCTGAAGATCCGCTGCTGGAGCGTCTGCGCGGCGCTTTTCTGGCGGCGTCGGAGAAGCCGGTCTCCGGCCGCGCCGCCGTCGCCGACTATCTGAATGCGATTCAGCGCGAGGCCGGGGACGCTCCGGTCGATGCGCAGCTGGCGGGCAGGCTGTTCGACCTCCTGATCGACCACAAGGTGCTGCCCGCTGATCTGGAACGGGAGGAGTGGAGCGAAAACACCGCGTTCCTGCTCCGGCTCGGGCTGGAGCTGCTCGCCGGGATTGCCGCGCTGACGGAGCAGCTGCCGGAGGCGGAGCGCCGCCGGGTGTTTCCCGCCGCGCTGGAGCTGTTCCGGGGAGTCCGGAGCGACCTGCCGGAGCGGGAGTTTGCGGCTCAGCTGCTGGCCTGCGACCGGTTCCGCCGCTGCCGGACCTTCCGCTATCTCGGCGGGAAGTTCATCCAGTCGGAGGTGACTTCGGCCAAGCCGGTGGAGCGATTTTTCGGTTACCTCGGCATGCGCACCGCGTTTCAGGACCACTTCCGCAAATTCGCCGCCGGCAAAACCAATCTGCCGCTGCTGGTCAACAGCCTGCCCGGCTACGGCAAAACCAGTCTGACCGTCTCCTTCGCGCTGGCGGAGCCGGAGCTGGTGCTGATCCTGCCCGACCCGGAGGCGCTGGAAAAAGGGTGGCTCGAGCTGGTCACGCCGCTGGCGGCGCGGCCGGACCACAAATTCGTGCTGTTTTTCGACGATATCGACCCGCGCCACACTGACTGGTACAGCTTCCGCACCTATGTCGGCGGGGCGTTCACGCTGCCGCCGAATGTGATGCCGGTGCTGGCGGCGAACTATGAATTTCCGGCCAACATCCTGTCGCGCGGGCGCAAGGTCACGTTCCCGGTGTTCGACGAAGTCCGCTGCACCGAGATGATCGAGGAGTTCCTGCAGGGGACTTTCGGGCTTAAGCAGCCCCGCGCCAACCTGGTCTCGGTGATCGCGGCGGATTACACCGAGGATTTCGGGCAGAAGAAATTCACCGAGCTTTCCCCGCGCAGCCTGATCCGCTATCTGTCGATGTACGAACAGGACAGGATCAAGCGCAAGACCATCATGGAGCTTTCGTTCGGCGAGCTGATCACCCGGCCGGACGCGGAGCTTTTCTACGAATTCAATATCGAACTCATGCGCGCGCTGTACGGCGAGGAGTATATCAAACGCCTCCTCAAGGAACGGCTGCGCGCCTTGGAATAACAACCCACATCAAACGGAGTACAATCAGTATGAACAACTGGATCGAACGCAACCGCGCCTATACGCTGGTCGACGCGGCCGACAACTTCTCCATCGCTTTCGCCGGGATGAAATTCACCGACGCCGACCTCGACAAGCTCGCGCCGAAATTCGAGCGCGCCGCCAGAGAAATGGCCCGTCTTGAAGCCGGAGCGGTCAAGAACCCGGATGAAAACCGCAAGGTCACCCACTTTTCCGACCGCATCGAGTATCCGAAAAGCGCGCTTTTCGCCTCCGTCGAGGAGTTTGCCGAAAAGGTCCGCACCGGTAAAATCACCGGCGAAACCGGCAGGAAGTTCGACGCGGTCGTGGTCAACGGCATCGGCGGCTCCGCGCTCGGCCCGCAGCTGATGCAGTTCGCGATCAACGGCCCCTACTGGAACGAGAAATCCGACGCGCAGCGCAACGGCTATTTGAAGATTTACTTCCTCGACAACACCGATTCGGCCGAATTCGCCGACCTGCTTGAAGTGATGGACCCGGCGGCCACGCTGCATCTGGTGATCTCCAAATCCGGCGGCACCCAGGAGACCAAGAACAACATGATCTCCATGGAGAAGTTCTACGCCGAAAAGGGACTCTCCTTCGCGAAGCACGCCGCCGCGATCACGATGAAAGGCAGCGAACTTGACAAACACGCCCATGAAACCGGCTTCCTCGCGGTTTTCGAAATGGCCGAATCCATCGGCGGGCGCACCAGCGAAACCAGCATCGTCGGCCATCTTCCCGCCGCGCTGACCGGGGTGGACTTCAAGGCGTTCCTCGAAGGCGCCTGTAAAATGGACGAGTGGACCCGCACCGCCGATCCGCGTAAGAATCCGGCGATGATGCTCGCCGCGATGTGGTATATCGCCGGCAACGGCAGGGGCGACCGCAATATGGTGATCGTGCCTTACTCCGACCGGCTGATCCTGCTGTCGCGTTATATGCAGCAGCTGGTGATGGAGAGCCTCGGCAAGGCGCTCGACCTCGACGGCAAGGAGGTCCATCAGGGGCTGAACGTCTTCGGCAACAAGGGCGGCACCGACGCCCACGCCTTCATCCAGCAGCTCAACGACGGCCGCGACGACTTCTTCGCGACTTTCATTGAAGTGATGAAGGATGCGAAACGCCTGCCGATCACCGACGCCAATACGATGGGCAACTACCTGCACGGCTTCCTCGAAGGACTCAGCGCCGCGCTGCGCGGCAAGGGGCGCCAGATCATCACGATCCGCATACCGGAGGTCAACGAGCGCACCCTCGGCATGGTGATCGCCCTCTACGAGCGCGCGGTCGCGGTTTACGCCGAATTCATCAACATCAACGCGTTCCACCAGCCCGGCGTGCAGGCCTACAAGCTGGCGGCGAAGGGCATCCTGACGCTGCGCGAAACGCTGATGAAGAAGATCGCCGAGCTGAAAGGCGTTTCCGGCACCGCCGAGGAGATTGCGGCCAAGGTCGGCGAACCCGATCAGGCCGTCGAAATCGGCGGGCTGCTCGACAAGGCCGCGGCGAACTGCCCGCACGTGACCCGTGAATTCTGCACGAAGGCGAACGCCTGGTACTATACCGTCAAATAGGGGGATTTGCCTTCGGCGGCCCGGGGCGCTTCGCCCCCGGGACCCCAGACCGGCAAGGTGCCAGCGCCGGGTACGTTTTAGAGATTTTTGCTGTGCAAAAATCTCTAAAACGGGGTTATTATCTATAAGTCTATTCTATGGACGGTTTACCGCACCGGCACGTCGCCGGTCGGGTTGCAAGGGCGAAGCGCCTTGCCCGTCGGAGACATTCCGTGGGCGAAACGCCCAGCTCAGGTGCCTGATTGAAAATCAGGCCGTGAGCCCACGGAGGTCTGCTGTCCGTCAGGGCAAGCAGACCCGCTTGCCGTAAGCGGCAAGTTTCCCCTTTCTTTTTGACATAACCACGGAAAGTCCGAAATGAATCTCCTGTTGTTAGACGAAAGCGACTATATCGCACCCGGCCTCGTCCGGATCGCCGGCCGCCGCCACCGGCAGTTGCTGGAGGTGATCAAGGCCGAACCGGGCAAGTCCTGCAAGGCGGGAATGCTGAACGGCCTGACCGGGACTGCCGAGCTGCTGGAGATCGGCGCGGATGCCGCGACGCTGCGTCCCGACTTGACGGTGCCTCCGCCGGAACCGTCACCGGTCACGCTGATCGCGGCGCTGCCGCGCCCCAAGACTTTCCAGAAGGTGCTGCACGCCGCCGTCACGATGGGAGTGAAGGAGTTCTGGTTCATCGCCTGCTGGAAAGTGGACAAAAGCTACTGGTCCAGCCCCAACCTCGAAACCGCTTCGCTGGATGAAACCTGCCGTCTCGCGCTGGAACAGGCCGGCGACACGGTGATGCCCCGGATCGAATTCCGCAACCGGTTCAAGCCGTTCGTGGAGGATGAGCTTCCCGGTATTCTCGCCGGGCGTCCGGCCTATGCGGGGCATCCCGCTGCGACGGAGCCGATTCCGGTCGGGATCCGCGGACCGGCCGCGCTGGTGATCGGTCCTGAGGGCGGCTTCACCGGTTATGAAATTGATCTGCTGGCCCGTCACGGCGTCACGCCGGTCACGCTCGGCCGCCGCACGCTGCGCACCGAAGTCGCGGTGCCGGCGCTGCTTGCAACGCTGACCGCGCAGCCGCGCTGATCGGCGGCTCCGTAAAAGGCGGCGAAGATATACTTGCATTTTGGGAAAGTTCGGGTATATTATCTGTTTTCCTGCAGTTGCAGGGGATTTTTCTATAACAGGAGTCTGAGAGATGGAAAACCTTTACGAAACCACTGTCGAACGGTACCGGAACTATGTGATGCCCACCTATGCCCCGAAGATTCTCTTCACCCGCGGGCAGGGGGCGCGCCTCTGGGACGCCGACAACCGAGAATATCTCGATTTCGCATCCGGCATTTCCGTCTGCAACCTCGGGCATTGCAATCCGCGCGTGACCGAAGCGATCCGGGAACAGGCGGGCAAGCTCGTGCATGTCTCCAATCTCTATATGAATGAGATGATGCCGCGCCTGGCGGAAAAGCTGATCACCTCCGGCATGGACGGCGTGGTGTTCTTCTGCAACTCCGGCGCCGAAGCCAACGAAGGCATGAGCAAGTTCGCGCGGAAATACGGCAATGCGACGGGCCGCAACGAGATCATTTCGATGGACAATTCGTTCCACGGCCGGACGCTGGCGACGCTGGCCGAAACCGGCCGCGCCAAATACCGCAAGGGCTTCGAGCCGGAGGTGCCCGGCTTCAAACAGGTGCCGTTCAACGATTTCGCGGCGCTGGAAGCCGCCGTTTCCGCCAATACCTGCGCGATCCTGCTTGAGCCGGTGCAGGGCGAGGGCGGCATCCTGCCCGCCGATGCGGAGTACCTGAAGAAGGTGCGCGCGCTGTGCGATGAAAAGGATATCCTGCTGCTCTTCGATGAAGTGCAGTGCGGCATGGGGCGGATCGGGACCCGGTTCGCGTGGCAGAGTTTCGGCGTCGAGCCGGATGCGCTGTCGATGGCCAAGGCGATCGCGAACGGCCTGCCGATGGGGGCTTTTATCGTGAAGCGCAAATATGCGGATGTGCTGAAAGTCGGCATGCACGCGAGCACTTTCGGCGGTACGCCGCTGGTCAGCGCGGCCGCGCTGGCGGTGCAGCAGGCGTTCGACGAGGACGGCGTGCTGGAGAACTGCCGGATTCAGGGCGACTACCTGCGCGCGAAGCTGGTTGAAATCGGCAAGCCCTACTCCTTTGTGAAGACGGTGCGGGGCATGGGCCTGATGATCGGCGTGGTGCTCGACCGCGAGGCCGCGACGCTGGCCGGAATTCTGTTGAAACACAATCTGGTGGTGCTGACCGCGGGCGAAACCGTGCTGCGGCTGCTGCCGCCGTTGACCATTACCCGGGCCGACGCCGACGAGGCGCTGGAAAAGATCGCCGCCGGACTGGCGGAACTCGACCGGATGATTCGGGAGGAACAAAAATGAAGAAAGACCTGTTGACCCTGAGGGACCTGACGCTCGACGACCTGCACGGCATTTTCGAGCTGGCCGCGAAGCTGAAGGCCGAACGGAACAAGATGAATTATACGCCGCTGGCCGGTAAAAGCGTGGGGCTGATTTTCGCGAAATCCTCGACCCGGACCCGCGTTTCGTTTGAAGTCGGCGTCGGCGAACTGGGCGGGCGGCCGCTTTATCTGGACCAGTCCCGGATGCAGGTCGGGCGCGGCGAAACCGTCGCCGACACCGCCAAGGTGCTGAGCCGTTACCTGCACGGCATCGTGATCCGGACCTTTTCGCACGCCGACGTTGAGGAGCTGGCGCGCGAAGCGTCGATTCCGGTGATCAACGCGCTGACCGATGAATACCATCCCTGCCAGATTCTGGCGGATATGCTGACCATCAAGGAGTATTCCGGCAGGGTGGACAAATCGATCCGGGTCGCATTTTACGGCGACGGCCGCAGCAATATAGCGAATTCGCTGATGCTGGCGGCGCGGCTGACCGGCATGGAGATGGTGGTTTCCGCCCCCGCTGAGGAGCGTCCCGCCGAGGAGCTGATGGCCGGCGCGCCGAACATCTGCTGGGAGCCTGATCCGCTGAAGGCGGCCGAAGGCGTCGATTACTTCTATACCGACGTGTGGGTCAGCATGGGCTTCGAGGACGAAAAGGAGCGGCGCATGAAGATTTTCCGTCCCTATCAGGTCAACGAGGCGCTGTTTGAGCGGGCCAGGCCGAATGCAAAGTTCCTGCACTGCCTGCCCGCACACCGCGGCGAGGAGGTTTCGGCCGGCGTGATGGATGATCCGAAGCGTTCGATCGTCTTTGACGAGGCCGAAAACCGGCTGCATGTGCAGAAAGCGGTGATGGCGCGATTGATCAAGTAGGAGCATCATGTCCGTTGTCGAAGTTCTGCTGATCGCGGTGAGCGTGTCGATCGATGCGCTCGCCGTTTCCATCGGCGGCGCATTGTGCGACCGCACCGGACGCCGCCTGCGCAATGCCGCGTGGGCGGCTCTTTTTTTCGGCGGATTCCAGATTATAATGCCGGTGATCGGTTTCTTCGCGGCCACGATGCTTCAGTCGGTGGTCGCGTCGGTGGATCACTGGCTTGCCTTTGTCCTGCTCGGGCTGGTGGGCGGCAAGATGATCTATGAGGCGATTGCCGAAAAAGAGCCGGAAAAGAACGGGGACGGTTCTCCGTGTCTGAACTGCCCGCCGGACTTCTTCGCACCGAAGGCGCTGGTGGTTCCGGCGGTCGCGACCAGCCTGGATGCGCTGGCGGTCGGGGCAGGGCTGGCCTTTGCCGGAACCGGCATCTGGCTGCCGGCGCTGGCGATGGGAGTGGTTACGGCGGCGGCTTCAATTGCGGGAGTGCTGCTCGGCACCCGGATCGGAATGCTGGCGGGCGAACGGGTGATGATGATCGTCGGCGGCAGCGCAATCATCCTGATCGGCGTTAAAATCCTGCTGGAACACCTGGAACTCCTGCCGTGGTAACTGCGTGCCTCCGGCGGCCGGGGGCGCTTCACCTCCCGGTCCCCCCGACCGGCAAGGTGCCGGCGCCGGGTGCGGTTTCGAGCTTTTTACTGCGCAAAAATCTCAAAACCGGGGTTATTATCTATGAGTTTATCGGCTCTAGCGGCAGTACTTGCCACCGGAGGCTACCCGATCGGGGTCAAAGGACGAAGTGCCCTTGTCGTCGAAGACACTTTGTGCGCGTAGCGCCCGGCTGCCGGAGATGCGATTGCAAATCAGGCCGCGCAGCGCACAAGGTCTGCCGCCCGACAGGGAGGACGGATTTACAACGGCAGGCTTTTTTTACACGATTCGCTTTGGGCTGTGTCTATCAGTTTATTGGCTTGATCAACGAAACTCCACCCCGGGATGTTACTGATCGAAGCCGAATCTTATCTTTCACTGTTTTTGCTTCAAGTCAGACTACGTCGGCGCCGCCGGTTCGGCGCCGGAGGCCGAGGCGGTAGGCGCGGGGCGTGGCGCCGAATCTGCGGTGGAACATCCGCGTGAAATAGTTGCTGTCGGGGAAACCGCACGCTTCGGCGGTTTCGGCAATGGAGCCGTCGCCGGTCTGCAACATCATCGCCGCTTTTTCGAGGCGGAGCGAGAGCAGCCACGCCACCGGCGGTTCGCCGATGATCCGCCGGAACTGCCGCCGGAAGCAGGCGACGGAAAATCCGGTGTGTTCGGCCATGCGCCGCAGGCTCCACTCCCCGGCGAAGTCGGCTTCCAGGGTTTTGACCAGCGAGGCGATCCGGTAGCCGGCGCTGCCGATGTTGCGTTCGGCGGATTTGCGGGCGTGGCGGCAGATCAGCGTCAGGATTTTCAGCGCATTGCTGAGGATCATCAGCCGCGCGCCGGAAAGTTCTTGCGTCTCCTCCTCTACAATCTCATCCAGCAGCGCGGTGATCCGGAAAAACAGCTCCGGGTCGAAGCGCCGCACATCGGCCCGGTGTCCCTCCGGCAGCGCGCCGCCCGAGAGCCCCAGATAGGCTTCGATGTCGGGCGCTCCGGGAAATTCCGCGAGCAGCCCCGCGAAGAAGTCCCCCGTGAACAGCACGTTGTAGATGCCGAGCTGCCGGGCGTTGGCGTAGTAGTGCGGCTCCCCCGGCGGGATCAGGTAGACGTCGCCGCTCTCGATATGGCTTTTGACTCCGTCGTGGACGTGGGTGGCGGAGCCGCTGCGCACCACGACCAGCTCGTAGAAGCCGTCGTGGGCGTGGCGGTCGCGGATGCCGTATTCCCGGTCGTGCACGTGGTAGCGGACTTCAAAGCCGAAGTTCTGCCACGTCAGTTTGTTTTCCAGATTTGCCATGCCGAAATATAGCACAGAATGTCGAATAAGAAAGAGAAAATCTGGATTTGTGACAGATAATGCTGATTTTATTTCAGAAAATCAAGGATAATCGGCGCAGTTCCTATATATTGAAAGAAAGTAATTGCCATTCCGTAAAAAAATCATAAGGGAGACGCCATGAAAAATCTGTATGCGGATGAACAGTCGAAGTCGTTCGAATCGATCTTTGCCGATCCGAAAGCGCTCTACCGGGAAACCCCGTTCTGGGCGTGGAATTGCGAGTTGAAACCGGATCAGCTGAAACGGCAGATCCTGAATTTCAAAAAGATGGGGATGGGCGGCTTTCACATGCACGCCCGCACCGGACTCGGCACCCCCTACCTCTCGCCCGAATTCATGGCGCGGGTGCGCGAGTGTGTGGAAACCGCGAAATCCGAGGAGATGCTGGCGTGGCTCTACGACGAGGACCGCTGGCCCTCCGGCGCAGCGGGCGGGCTGGTCACGAAGGAGCCGGAATTCCGGGCGCGCTATCTGCTGCTGACCTCCGAAAAACGGACGGAAGCGCCGGACGCCGCCAACGACGACTCCGGCAAGCTGCTGGCCTGCTACTCGATCCGGCTCGACGCGGACGGCGCACTGGACTCCTACAAGCGGATCGGCGCGGATGAACCGGCGGAGGAGGGCGCGGAGAAGTTCTACGCCTACCGGATGGTCGAAACCTCCGATCCGTGGTTCAACGACCAGGCCTATGTCGACACCCTGAATCCGGCGGCGATCCGGAAATTCGTGGACGTGACCTACGAAGCCTATTTCAAGAGTGTCGGCGACGAGTTCAACAAGACCATCCCGGCGATCTTCACCGACGAGCCGCAGTTCACCCGCAAGACGGTGCTGAAGTTCGCACGGGAGAAACGCGATGTGCGCATGCCCTTCACCGACGACCTGCCGGAAACCTACCGCGCCGCTTATGACGCCGACTTCTTCGAGACCTTCCCGGAGGTGATCTGGGAGCTGCCCGGCGGAAAGTATTCCCTGGCGCGCTACCGGTATCACGACCACGTCGCGGAGCGGTTCAGCTCCGCGTTCGCCGATACGATCGGCGGCTGGTGCGAGGAGCACGGCATCCGCTTCTCCGGGCACATGATGGAGGAGCCGACGCTGGAGTCGCAGACCCATGCGCTCGGCGAAGCGATGCGCAGCTACCGCTCCTTCCAGCTCCCCGGCATCGACATGCTCTGCGACTGGATGGAGTTCACCACCGCGAAGCAGGCGGCCAGCGCGTCGCATCAGTACGGCCGGGGCGGGGTGCTCTCCGAACTCGACGGCGTGACCGACTGGGATTTCAATTTCATGGGCCACAAGGGGCATGGGGACTGGCAGGCGGCGCTGGGCGTGACCGTCCGGGTGCCGCATCTGGCGTGGGTGTCGATGGCGGGCGAGGCGAAGCGGGATTATCCGGCTTCGATCAGTTACCAGTCGCCGTGGCACGATAAGTACCGGCTGATCGCGGACCACTTCGCGCGGGTGAATGCGGCGATGACGCGCGGCAGGGCGCGGGTCCGGGTCGGCGTGATCCATCCGATCGAATCTTTCTGGCTGGTCTACGGGCCGCAGGACCGGACCGCCGCCCGCCGCGAACAGGCGGAGGAGGCTTTTGAAAACACGGTCAGCTGGCTGCTGCGCGGCCTGGTCGACTTCGATTTCATTTCCGAGTCGCTGCTGCCGGGGCAGAGCCCGGTCCAGCTCGGCAAGAGTTTCATCGTCGGCGAGATGGGGTATGACGTGGTCGTGGTGCCGCCGACCGTCACGCTGCGCGGCTCCACGCTGGACCGGCTGGAGAAGTTCCGGGCGGCGGGCGGCCGGGTGATCTTCGCCGGGGATGTGGCGACGCTGTGCGATGCGCAGGAGTCTGAACGGCCCGCGCAGGTCGCGCAGAAGTGCGAGGCGATTCCGTTCACGCGCACCGCGCTGCTCGGCGCGCTGGAAAGCGTCCGGGAGCTTGAGGTGGTGAAAAAGGCGGACGGTTACCCGCTGGCCACGCTGGTCAGTCAGATGCGCAACGACGGTCCGTATCGCTACCTCTTTCTGGCGAATACCGAACGGCTGGGCGAGGGGCATGAGACGCTGGTCAAAGTGCGCGGCGGCTTCCAGGTGGAATACCTCGATACGCAGACCGGCGCGATCACTCCGGTCGAAGCGCGGCACGAGAACGGCTGGACGGTTTTCGATTTCTGTTTCTATCCGCACGGCCATCTGCTGGTGCGCCTGACCGCGGCGGAGGAGAGCCGCGGCGGAAAGATCGCGCAGCCGCCGCTCGGCGACCGGGCGGTGGAAGCGGCGACGGTCGGGCGGCTCTCCGGCACGATGCCGGTTTCGCTGGACGAACCGAACGTGCTGGTGCTCGATATGCCGAAATGGCGGCTGGAAGGGGATGCCGGATGGCAGGGGCCGGAGGAGATCCTGCGGCTGGACAATCAGGTTCGCGAACGGCTCGGCCTGCGCGAGCGCGGCGGCCATATCGTGCAGCCGTGGGTCTACGGCAAGGATTACCGGAAGCTGGCGACGCTGGAGCTTTCCTACCGTTTCGATTCGCTGGTGAAGGTCGAAAATCCGCTCTTTGCGATGGAGGAGCCGGAACGCGCCGAACTCTTCCTCGACGGCCGTCCGGTTGAATTCGAGGAGTGCGGCTGGTGGACCGACGAATCGCTGCGCACCACGATGCTGCCCGCGATCGAACCGGGAGAACACGAGCTGCTGGTCAAAATCGCGTACTCCAACTCCGGCAACGTGGAGAAGTGCTTCCTGCTCGGCGACTTTGGCGTGGAGCTGCGCGGCGATTCCGCCCGGCTCACCGCCCCGGTCCGGGAGCTTTACTGGGGCGATGCGACCCGGCAGGGCCTGCCGTTCTACGGCGGCAATATCACCTACCACTGCCGTTTCAACCTCAAAGAAGCGCAGGAGCTCGACCTGCGGCTGCCGTCGCGCGTGACCAATACGCCGACAGGGATGACCTGCCCGAATGCGGCGCGCGAAGTGCCGTTCGCCGCCTATCGCGGCACGCTGGTCAGTGCGGCGCTGGACGGCAAGCCGGCCGGCGATCTGGCGTTCGCCCCGTTCCAGTGTGCGCTCGGCAAAGTGGAAGCCGGAGAGCATCGGCTCGACCTGACCTTGTACGGCAGCCGGGTGAACAGCGCCGGAGCGTTGCACCTTGCCTTCCGGATGAATTGGATGGGACCGGGGGCGTGGCGCACTGAAGGCGATATGTTCAGTTATGAATATCAGGTGCAGCCATTCGGCATCATCACCGCTCCCAAACTGTTGAAGCATTAATCTTCATCGCTGCCGGGATTTCGCCTTCGGCGACCAAGGCGCTTCGCCCTTGGAACCCGACCGGCAAGGTGCCGGCGCCGAATACTTGAGATCCGGGAAAGGCGTTTCGCCTTTCCCTCCGGGTGGGGGAGGCTCTACTGTGGACAGGCAAGCGGGTACAGGAGCGGCACACCGCTCCGGTCGGCGACCGCGTCGGCTTTTTTGCCGACGCCGGGCACTCCCTGCGCCTGCT
>ENA-UEQM01000287-UEQM01000287.1-human-gut-metagenome-genome-assembly--contig:-NODE-287-length-35718-cov-9.772369_pt1 | contig 35718 bp, 31 predicted proteins | sample MGYA00242948_ERZ507948 | MGnify/ENA primary metagenome ERZ507948 (study PRJEB26167, sample SAMN06115440) | human gut metagenome | host: Homo sapiens | place: China:Hubei | collected 2015-07-28 | study... | reverse complement strand
AATTCAAAACCGTACCCGGCACCGGCACCTTGCCGGTCTGGGGGACCGGGGGGCGAAGCGCCCCCGGCCGCCGGAGGTAAAGTTACGCCTATGCGGTAGTGAGGCGGCGGACGTATTCAAAGAGAAAGACGGTGGCGGCCTGGGCTGCGTTCAGCGATTCGTAGTTGCCGGGCATCGGGATGGTCACGCGCCGGGCGGCGGCAAGGTCGTTGACGCCGTTGGCTTCGCCTCCGATCACGACGACGCTGCGCTGGAAAAGGTCGGGAGCGGTAAAGCAGCTTTCGCCCTGATGCGGGTCCGTCAGGAAAACTTTATCATAACCGAATCTTGCGGCGGCGGCGCGGAGTGCTTCGAGGTTTTCGAAGCAGCGGAGCTTCAGCGCGAACTGGACGCCGAGGCCGGAGCGGATCGCCTTGTCGCCGTAGGGATCGATGGAGCCTTTGGTGTACCAGAGTTCATCGAGGCCGGTGGAACGCAGGGTGCGGCAGATGGTTCCGAAATTGCCGGGATCGCCGAGGCCGTCGAGCGCGAAAATGAACGGGACTTCGGGAGGTGTTTCTTCGCCGGGCGGAGCGGGGATCGCGGCGACGGCGAGGATTCCCTGTGAGTTGACGGTCCCGGCGAACTCCGCGAAACGGGATTCGCTGAGCGTATAGAGATCGCCGGAGACGGGACCGTACTCCGCGAGGCCGCGTTCCGTGGCGACCGTGAAGCGGACCAGCTCCGGGCGGCGCGCGAAAAGTTCGCCGACGGCCCGGACGCCTTCGCAGACGCAGCACCCGGATTTGCGCCGTCCGTGCCGCGTATACAGCGACCGGAGCAGCGTTTCGAGTTTCCGGGTGAGTTCCATTGTGTTACAGCTTGACCGGAGCGGCTTCCGGTTTGTAGGGGCCGTATTCGCCGCTTTCGAGGGCGACCAGCAGCGACTTGGCGTCCATGCTCCAGGCCGCGGCGGTGGTGGAACGCAGGTCGGGAATATCCGCCCGCTTCAGCGCGGCGGCGGCTTTGTTCAGCTCCTTGAGCTGGAGGTAGAGCCGTCCGGCATTGGTGCAGGCTTCGGCGCGGACACCGGCGGAAACCTCCGGAAGTGCGCCGATCGCTTCAAATTCGGCCGCCGCGGCCTCATAGCTGCCTTTCAGCTCCTGAATGTAGGCCATTGAGAGCATCGCCATGCCGAGGAGCGGTTCGCCCGGTTTGGCCGCTTTCACGGCGGTCAGCTCCTGCAGCGCTTCGTCGTACTTCTTGTCGGCGGAGAGCAGCTTGGCCAGCCGGAAGCGGGCGGCGGCGACGCCGGGAGCGTCGGCGTATTTATCCAGCGCGGCGTTCAGTTCGTCGACGGTGGCGGCGTCGGCCAGCGCGAAAGCGGCCTCGCGCGCCGCGTTGCGGCTGACCGCGAAATAGCCGAATACCGCGGCGATCACGATCACGACGGCCACTGCGGCGATCACGATCTGTTTCCAATAGGTGGCGAAGCCGTATTCAATGCGTTCCATATCATTCATCAGCGCATGGGAAAGTGCGGCATCCAGCTGTTTTTTCTTGTCCGCCATAGTCGGTGGCTCCTTGATTATTGTTGTTTTTTTAAAGATCAATGATGCGAAAAAATCCGCTCGGGAGCATGGAACAACGCCACGCCGAGCTCATTGGCGCGCTTGATCACATCCGCGTCGCGCAGTGAGCCGGAGGGGGCGATGATCGCGGTGACTCCGGCTGCGGCGGCGGTTTCGACTCCGTCCTCAAACGGAAAGAAACCGTCGCTGGCCATCACCGAATCCTGCAGCGTGCCTTCGCCGCTGTACTTCTGCTTGAACTTCGCGATCGCCTGTTCGATCGCGCCGACCCGGTCCTGCTCGCCGGTGCCGACGGAGAGGGTCTGCCCGTCCTTCACGATCACCACGCCGTTGGAGCGGACGCTCAGATTCACGTACCACGCGAACAGCAGGTCGAACTTCTGCGCGTCGGTCGCCGCGACGGTCGAAACCTGACGGCCGCACCGCTTGTTTTCGGCTTCCGCCGGAACCAGGTCCGCGACGCTTTTCATCGAGGTCATCAGCGGCTGGGCGATCACCAGCGAACCGTCGGCCAGCACCTTGACCGTGTTGTGTTCATCCTTCGCCTCGCCGGTGAAACGGGGCAGCTTCGACAGGTCGCCGCACTGGATGATGCGGATATGTTTGTTGAGCTTGTAGGTTTCGCCGTCGTTGAAGATTTCCAGCACGCCGGGCGCATAGGAAGGGGCGACCACGCATTCGACGAAGGTGGACATGATTTCGCGTGCGGTCTCCTGGTCGACCTCCTTGTTGAACGCGATCGAACTGCCGAAGGCGGCGCGGGCGTCGGCGTCACGCGCCTTGAGGTAGACCGTTTTCAGCGATTCGCCGGGACGGCCCGCGGCCGCGCCGGAGGGATTCACATGTTTCATCACCGCGCAGGCCGGGGTGTCGAAGAACTTCACGATGTTCAGCGCATAGGAGATGTCTTCGAGATTGGTCTGTGAAAGCCCGCTCTTGCCGTTCTTCAGAATCTTCATGTCGCCGATCACGCACGCTTCATCCGCGGGCTTGTAGTAACTTGCCGCCTGGTGGGGATTGGTGCCGTAACGGAGATCGTCGACCTTCACGTACCGCCGGGAACCGATGGTGATTTCAGCCGGGAAGTCGCCGACGTGTTTGGAAAGATAGCTGTCGCGGGTCAATTCTTTTGCCATTTTGAACTATACCGTTTTACTGAATTAAAAACCTGAAAAAATCGTATTAAGGAATATAACACCGGTTGAACTTTAGGGCAAATGGCGGTATTGTTCTTTTATGGAAAAAAGTGAGAATTTTACGATGAAGAAACGACTCAAACACACCCATTCGGGGCGGCTGATCACCTTTGAAGGCCCGGAGGGCGCCGGCAAGAGCACCCAGTTGAAGCTGCTTGCCGGATATCTGGAGGAAAAAGGGTTCGAAGTGATCGCCACGCGCGAGCCCGGCGGCACCCCCCTCGCCGAACGGCTCCGCGCCGTGATCAAGGCGTTTGAGGGGGAGGAGAAGCTGCACAACACCACCGAACTGCTGCTGATCGAGGCGGCCCGTTCGCAGCATGTGCGCGAAGTGATCCGGCCGGCGCTGGCGGCCGGGAAGGTCGTGCTGTGCGACCGGTATTTCGATTCGACCACCGCCTATCAGGGGGGGGCGCGCGGCTTCGACGCCGAAGCGATCGACGCGCTGAACGATCTCGCGATCGCGGAGTGCGCGCCCGACCTGACGCTGCTCTTCGACCTGACGCCGGAGGCGGGCTTTGCCCGCACCCGCACCCGCACCGAAACGCAGGGCGAGCACGACCGCTTTGAAGAGGAAAAACTCGAATTTCACCGGCAGGTCAGGGAAAGTTATTTGACGATCGCGGCGCGGGAGCCGGAACGGGTCCGGGTGGTCGCCGCCGACCGCCCTGCACAGGAAATTCAGACCGAAGTCAGGAAACTGGTCGATGAGCTTATACGATAATTACGCCTCCAACTACCCCGCGCTGGTCAGCCATCTCGAAAACGCCCGGAAGCATCACCGCCTCGCCCACGCCTTTCTGGTTCACGCCGATACGGAGCGCGCCCGCCGGGAGTTCGCGGTCGTGCTGGCGCAGATCGCGGCGTGTCCCGACAGCCGGGAAGGGCGCCCCTGCACGGTCTGCCGGGTCTGCCGCCAGTTGGAGCAGGGGACCTATTCCGAATTTTACACGCTCAGCCCGGTCGGAAAGATGTACTTCATCAAGATCGGTGAACGGGGCAAGCCGGAGCCGAATACGCTGCGCTATTTCGAGGAGCAGTTCCATCTGACCAGCACCGGCGGCGCTAACCGCAAGGTCGGCGTGATCTACGACGCCGACCGGATGAACGACGAATCCCAGAACGCGCTGCTCAAAACGCTGGAGGAGCCGCCGCCGGAGACTCTGCTGATCCTGACCACCGGCAACCCGGCTTCGCTGCTGCCGACCACCCGCAGCCGCTGCCAGCAAATTTCGCTGCTGACCAACCGCTGCGAATTCGATTTCGCGGGCAAGGAGCAGGTGTTCGCGGCGCTCGGGGCGCTGTTTTTCGAGGCGCGCGGCGACCTCGCCAAAGCCGAAGCCGGGGCCGCGCAGCTGATCCAGGTCGCCTCCGGCCTCAACAGCGACGCCGGCGGGCGGACCGCCGGGGAGTGGACCGCCCGGCTGACCGCCGCCGCCCAGACCGGAGACCCGGCGCTGGTCAAGCGGGTCGAGCAGCAGGCCGCGGACGCCGCCGCCGGAGCTTACATGAAAGAGCGGGGCCAGTTCCTGACCGCGATCCAGACCTTCTGCCAGCAGGTTTTCCAGCTTTCGGAGGGGATCCGGTTCGATCAGCTGGCCAACCCTGAAATTTTTGCAGGCATCGACCTGCCGGAAAAAATCGCCCCGGCACGCGGTGCGGTCGCGCTGCGCGAAGCGGAGGAACTGCTGTTCACCCTCCGCTTCAACGTCAACGAAGAGCTCGCATTGCGGACCTTCGCGGTCAATCTCGCGACAAAGAGACAGTAATCACCACAGCAATTGAGGAGTCAGAACATCATGAAAAAACTGTTTGGAACCGATGGCATCCGCGGCAAGGCGAATGTTTATCCGATTACCCCGGAGCTCGCGCTGCTGGTCGGCAAGGCCACCGCGCTGGTGCTCGGAGCGGGCGGCAACGACGGCCGCAAGCGGGTCGTGCTCGGCAAGGATACGCGCATTTCCGGTTATATGCTTGAAAATGCGCTGACCGCCGGGCTGACCGGCATGGGCATGGATGTGCTTTCGGTCGGGCCGATGCCGACTCCGGCGGTCGCCCACCTGACCAAGTCGATGGGGGCCGCCTGCGGCATCATGATCACCGCCAGCCACAATCCGGCCTGCGACAACGGGATCAAGATTTTCGCCGCCGACGGCTTCAAGCTGCCGGACGACGTCGAACTTGAGATCGAAAAGCACATCCTTGATCCTGAGCTCAGGGAGCGGCATGTGCCCTGCGACCGGATCGGCAAGGCCTACCGGATCGACGACGCCCGCGGCCGTTACATCGAATTTGCGAAAAGTTCGATCAGGAACCTGAGTCTGCGCGGATTGAAGATCGTGCTCGACTGCGCCAACGGCGGCGCTTATTCGATCGCCCCGTTGATCTTCCGCGAACTCGGCGCCGAAGTGATCGAAACCGCCGTCCGTCCCGACGGGCTGAACATCAATGACGGCTGCGGCGCGACCCATCCGGAGAACATCAGCAAGCTGGTGCTTGAGCACAAGGCCGACTGCGGCATCGCGCTCGACGGCGACGCCGACCGGGTGATCTTCTGCGACTCCGACGGCGTCGAAGTCAACGGAGACCGGATCATCGGCATGATCGCGCTCGACCTCAAGAAGCGCGGCCGCCTCGCCGCCGATACCGTCGTGGTCACCGGCATGAGCAACCTCGGGCTGCACCGCGCGATGAAGGAGAACGGCATCAGCGTCGAAGTTACCGACGTCGGCGACCGTTACGTGATCGAACGGATGCGCGAAAAGGGATTCAACGTCGGCGGCGAACAGTCCGGCCACATCATCTTCATGGACTACGCGACCACCGGCGACGGGATCATCTCCGCGCTGCACGTGCTGCAGCTGATGGAACGCACCGGCAAACCGCTGGCGGAGCTGGCGGGCTTCATGTCGGTGTTTCCGCAGGAGATCCGCTCCTTCCCGATCGGCCGCAAGGTACCGCTCGACCAGCTGGAAAAGCTGCCGGCGGCGATCGCCGAATGCAAGGCCGCGCTCGGCGACTCCGGCCGCACCATTGTGCGTTACTCCGGCACCGAGAACAAGATGCGCATTCTGGTCGAAGCCGAAAATCCCGCCGACGTGCCAGCCTGGATCGAAAAGCTCTGCGCCGTCGCGCAGGATGAACTCAAATAATCAGGGAGGTTGAGCATCATGGCTGTTGAAATCATCGCCGCCAAAGTTCCGAGTCTCTGGCCGATCACCGCAGAAGTCAATACGATCAAAGTGGGCGGAATCCGCATCGCGGACCTGATCCTTTCGCGTTTCCCCGCGCTGCCGGACAACCGCACCGTCGCCGTGCGCGGCGACTTCCTGCCTTCGCTCGAATTTGCGGCGCTGCTCGCGACCGGCGCCGGCAACTGCGTCGTCAAGGACGCCAGCGACGGCGCCACCCTCGCGGAAGTCACCATTCCCGGCAGGCTCGGCGTCACCGAACTGCCGCTGGATGAAAACTCCACCCGCATCCGCCATCCGTGGGACCTGCTTTCGCTGAACGAGCGTCTGGTCGGCGCGATGACCAGCAACGACATTCGCGGCACCGTCCGCGCCGGAGCCACCCTCGACGGTTTCGTGAAGCTCGGCGCGAACAGCGTGATCCTGCCCGGCGTCTACATCGAAGGCAACGTCGTGATCGGTGAAAACTGCAAGATCGGCCCGAACTGCTACATCCGCGGCAACACCTCGATCGGCGATAAATGCCACGTCGGGCAGGCGGTCGAAATCAAAAACTCCCTGCTCGGCGACAAGGTCAGCGTCGGTCACCTGAGCTATGCGGGCGACTCGGTGATCTGCGACGGCGTGAACTTCGGCGCAGGTACGATCATCTCGAATCTGCGCCACGACGGCCGCAACCACCGCTGGCTGGAAAACCAGGAGTTCCTCGACACCGGCCGCCGCAAGTTCGGCGCGATCATCGGCGAAGGAGTCCACACCGGAATCCACACTTCGATCTATCCCGGCCGCAGCCTTGCCGCGGGGAGCTGCACCACGCCCGGCGAAGTCGTCTCCCGCTCGAAGTGACGGAGTACGCCACCGGCGGCCTTCCCCCTCACGACTCGCCTCTGGCGGCCGGGGGTGCTTCGCCCCCCGGTCCCCCCGACCGGCAAGGTGCCGGCGCCGGGTACGGTTTCTAGATTTTTGCTGTGCAAAAATCTCGAAACCGGGGTTATTACTAATGGGTTGTGATAAGTCTATAAGCGATACTTCGCGATTGTGTCCTCTTTCCAAAGACGCTTTGCGCCAGTTTCCTGGCGTGCCGGTCAGCGGCGGTTCAGCGCCGCCGCGATGGCCCCGATCGCGGCGAGGTTGATGTTCGCATTGACGCCGACGCCGTAGACGATCGTCTCCGAATCCTCGAACTTGAGCCCGATGAAGGCGATGGCCTGCGCGGAGGAACCGCGCCCGAGTGCATGTTCCGAATAGCTTTCCACCTGAAAATCGGGCAGGGCGGGGCAGCGGTTCAATGCCGCGACCGCCGCTTCAATCGGCCCGGAACCGGTGCCGAGCACCGCGTAGGTTGAATCGCCTACTTTAAGCTCCAGCTCCACGCCGGTCTGGTCCACGCCGGTCGGAGCGGGACGCTGGATGCGGAAACCGCCGATCCTGACTTTCCCGCCGGCATCCACGAATTTCTCCATGAAAATCCGGTGGATTTCGACGGCGGAAACCTCGTTGCCGCTCGCTTCGGCGGCGCGCTGCACCTCACGGGCGACCACCGGCTGCATCGGTTTGGGGATGCTGATGCCGTAGACGCTTTCGAGGATGTAGGCGATGCCGCCCTTGCCGGACTGGCTGTTGATCCGGATCAGCCCGTCGTAGTTCCGGCCGATGTCGGCGGGGTCGAGGTGCAGATAGGGCATCTTCCACCCCTGTTTGAAACGGGCGGAGATTTCCTCGCGCTGCGCCATCCCCTTGCGGATCGCATCCTGATGGGTGCCGGAGAACGCGGTGAAAACCAGTTCCCCGGTGTACGGCGCGCGCGGATGAATCCGGATGTCCGACACCTCCTCGATGAATTCGACGATTTCCGGGAGGTTCGAGAAATCCAGCCCCGGATCGACGCCGCGCGATTTCAAATTCAACGCGAACATCACCAGATCCATATTGCCGGTGCGTTCGCCGTGGCCGCAGAGGGTCCCCTCCACCCGCTCCGCCCCGGCCAGCACCGCCATCTCCGCCGCCGCGACCGCGCCGCCCTGATCATTATGGGTATGCACGCTCAAGGTGGTGTCCGCCATATACGGGTAGCTCCGGGTGAAGGCTTCGACCATGTCGGCATACTCGTAGGGAGGACGGCGCTCGACGGTGGCGGGGAGGTTCAGGATGAAATCCGCCTTGCCGTTCGGCCGCCACGCGTCGTGGACCGCCGAGGCGAGATCGACGATGAATCCCAACCGGCTGTCGCTGAACTCCTCCGGCGAAAATTCATAATGGATCGCGTCGCGCATGCCGTTCTGCTCCAGTGCTTCGGCGATCATCTTCGTCGCGGAAACCGCCATCTCCGTGATTTCCGCCTCGGTTTTATGAAAGACGAACTCCCGATGGAGGTCGCTGGTCGCGACGTAGCAGTGGATGGTCGCCTGCCGCACGCCCTGCAGCGATTCGATGGTGCGGGCGATCAGGTTTTCACGGGCCGCGGTGAGTACGGAAATCCGGACGTCGTCCGGGATCAGGTTCTCCGCGATCAACCGCCGCACGAACTCGAATTCCTCCGCCGAGGATGCAGGATAAGCCACTTCGATCTCCTTGAAGCCGATCTGCGTCAGCATCTGGAAATAGCGGATCTTGGTCGCCACGTTCATCGGACGGGCGAACGCCTGGTTGCCGTCGCGCAGATCGACTGAAACCCAGGCCGGGGGACGGGTGATCCGGCGGGTCGGCCAGACGCGGTTTTCGATGGCGACGGGTTCGCTTGCGCGGTACTTCGGATACTGTTCCATGATAATTCTCCTTGAAATGAATAATGGTTTGGAAATTTCGCACGGTAAGAGCGGAATCCGAACAATTCAACGGAGAAAACACATCACAGTACGCGTTGCCGGAATTGAATACGGATTCCTTCAACGCCGGACCGGCGGCTTGCAACAGGCGGGAAATAAAAAACGTCAACGACCTGTCTGCACCGGACCGGCGCAAATAAGTCGCAGCAGAGCAAGAGTTTCAGCGGCAGCAAACGGAGGCCGTCCATGCCGGACGCCCCGATGGGCCTGATTGTAGTTGTATCGACCGAACTGCATAAGATTGATAACTCCTGTTATTTTTAATCTAACCGCATTTCAGCAAAAAGCAAGCCGGCCCGTATTGATTTTTTATTTTTTTGATCTATTATAGATATTACTCCCCGGAAATCCCGGGGAGGCACTACTATTATTATGGAGGAAACGAATATGTTGAACGGAGAACTGACCGCGGCATTGAACGACCAGATGGTATTTGAAATCTCATCCGCCTATATCTATCTGGGCATGTCTGCCGCCCTTGAACGCATGAACCTGCCCGGCTGCGCCCACTGGATGCGCATTCAGGCGGACGAGGAGCTGATCCATGCGGATATCTTCTACCGCTATATCAACGACAACAGCGCCGCCGTCGAACTTCAGGCCATTCCGAAGCCGGAATTCGACAGCTCCGGTGTGCTTGCGGTGTTCAAGGGCGCTTTGAAGCATGAAAAGATCGTGACCTCCCGCATCGACAAGCTCGCCGCCCTCGCGATGAAAAACAACAGTTTCGCGACTTTGAACTTTCTGAACTTCTTCGTCACCGAGCAGGTGCAGGAGGAAAAGAGCGTTCAGGAAATCATCGACCAGCTTGAGCTTGCCGGCAACTCCAAAGAAGCGCTGCTGTTCATCGACAACAAGCTGGCCGCGCGTGCCGCCGCCACCGCTCCCGCCGCCGCCGCGACTGTTTAGGTTTCGCTGCCGATCAGGGCGAGCCGGGGGAGAGCCTGCCGTTTTGAAGGCAGGCGGGTCTGTCCACCCTCTCGGGCGGCAGACCTTGTGCGCTACGCGGCCTGATTTGCAATCAGGCATCGGTAGCTGGGCGCGTAGCGCACAACTGTCTCCGACGGGCAAGGCGCTTCGCCCTTGCAACCCGACCGGGTAGCACCCGGGGGCAAGTACTGCCGACAGAGCAAATAAACTGATAGATAGTCCCCCCGGTTTTGAGATTTTTGCGTAGCAAAAATCTCAAAACCGTACCCGGCGCCGGCACCTTGCCGGTCTGGGGGACCGGGGGGTGAAGCGCCCCCGGCCGCCGGAGGCATTCCCGAATAGGGGAAGGCCGCCGGAGGCATGTGTGCCGGGTCAGAACTGGACGGGTTTGCCGGTGGCGGCGGATTCGTAGATCGCGTCCAGCAGGCGCATTACGGTCACGCCCTGTTCGCCGGTGGCGAGGAAGGGCTTGTTGTCGCGGACGGCTTCCACGAACATGTGGAACGCGCTCTTGACTTCCGGCACCGGGGGATGAAGTTTGCAGTCGTACTGCTTGCCTTCGATCTCCTGATAGTATTCCACGTCGTAGGTGTAGCCTTCATTGAGGTTGTACTGGTAGATGCCGCCTTTGTCGCCGAGGAGGCGGGTGGACATCTGTTCGTTCTCCTTGATGTTGCTGGCCCACGAGGCGTCGAGTTCGAGGGTGGCGCCGTTGCGGAATTTGATCATCGCGCAGGCGAGATCCTCGACGGTGTAGTTTTTGACCAGCGCCGGGGCGATCTTGCTGTAGGTGCTGCCCATCACCCAGGCCGGTTCGGGATAGCCCATCATCCAGAGGGCGAGGTCGAGCCGGTGCACGCCGAGGTCGATCAGCGGGCCGCCGCCGGACTGCTTCTTGTCGTAGAACCACGAGCCGGACGCGCCTTCGGTGTTGAAGCCGGAGCTGGTGCCGCCGGGCACGCCGCGGCGGCGGAGCCACACGCTGCGGGCGTAATAGATTTCACCGAGACGGCCCTCTTCGACCAGCGCCTTCATCGCGCGGGACTGCGGGGTGAAGCGGTAGCTGAAGTCGATGCCGAGCTGGCGGTTGAGCTTTTTCGCGGTTTCGAGCATCTCCTCGGCTTCGGCGGTGTTCATCGCCATCGGTTTTTCGCAGAGGACGTGGGCGCCCGCCTTGAGACCGGCGATGGTCAGCTCCTTGTGCTGGTTGTTCGGGACGGCGACGGAGAGGATGTCGAGCTTCTCGTTTCTGATCATGTCGATGCCTTCGACATAGAGCTTGTCGAGATTGAACTCCTTCTGCGCCTTTTCGCGGCGGTCCGCCTGGCGGTCCGCGATCGCGACGACTTCGACGTCGGGGTGGGTCATATAGCCGCGGAGGTGGTTGTAGCCCATGCCGAGGCCGATTACGCCTGCCTTCAATTTCGCCATGATGATTCGGATTCCTTTATCGCTGATTGATTACTTGTTGCTGCCGTCGGCGTTCTGCATCACGCCCGCCTTGATCGCGTTGGGATCGACCGAACGGATCTCTTCGAGCGCCGGATAGCACGGCGCGCTCATTTCGCGGAAGAAAACCGGTCTGGCCCAGCGGACCGCGTTGCCGATCACTTTGAGCACGTTTTCATTGTAGAAGTTCGGATAGGATTCGTGGCCGGGCTGGAAGTAGAAAACCTTGCCGTAGCCGCGCTCGAAGGTCACGCCGCTGCGGAACACGTTGCCGCCTTCGAACCAGCTCACGAAGATCAGCTGGCCGTCCTGCGGGATGTCGAAGCGTTCGCCGTACATCTCCTCATGCTCCAGCTCGAAATATTCGCCGATTCCCTGGGTGATCGGGTGGAACGGGGCGATGTTCCAGAGGCGTTCCTTCTCGCCCGCCTCGCGCCACTTGAGCGAGCAGCTCGTGCCGGTGACGGCGCGGAAAATCTTCGAGAAGTGGCCGGAGTGCAGCACGATCAGCCCCATGCCTTCAAGTACGCGCTTGTGAACCTTCGCGACGATGTCGTCGCGGACTTCGCTGTGGGCGCAGTGTCCCCACCAGATCATCACGTCGGTGGAGTTGATGACTTCGTCGGTGAGGCCGTGTTCCGGCTCGTCGAGGGAGGCGAGACGGATGTTCAGGTCGTCGGCGGCGATGCCTTTGGCGATCGCGCCGTGGATGCCTTCCGGATAGATTTTACGGATGCCTTCATGCTCTTTTTCGTGACGAAACTCATTCCAGATGGTGACGTTGATTTTGGCCATTTTTCACTCCTTATTGTGATGTTGCCCGGTTCTGTCTGTTTTAGTATAAGGGCTTCATGAGTAAAAAACAAGTTTTTTTGCGATTGCATTTTGTGATATTCAAAAACCTTTTGTGAGAATCGGTTGAAAATTCGTTTTTTTCGTGTAGTATAGGAGGTGTGAAAGGACAAATCTATGGATTTCAGAAAAGTCAGGAAATGGCAGGTCAACTTCGAGGTTCACCGCCAGCTGCGGAGTCTGCCGGTGCCGGAGATCGTGGTCGAGGAGGTGCAGAACGACCGGAACTACCGGCTGGACGGGCGGCTGCGCGGCGACAGCGGCGGCCAGCTCTCGATCACGCTCGGCGGGCGCGGCGGGCTGCGGATCGCCGGGACCGATTACGAGCTGACGCCCGGAAAGGCGTTCCTGCACAACCACAACGATCCGCAGGTGTGCTACTACTACCCGCCGGACGGGACGGAACCGTGGAACTTCCTGTGGATGGCGTTTTACGGCGATGGGCTGTACGAATTGATTTCGGAGATCAACGGAACCTACGGCTACATCTTTGACGTGCCGCTGAATTCGCCGCTGGTCGAGCGGCTGTCGAACTATCGTCAGTACCGCAACGAGGTGCTGATGATGACGCCGCTGGAAGGGGGCAAACTGGTGATCGACGTGATCGACCAGCTCTGTTCGCCGGTGGAGAACGAGCTGCGCGAATCGCCGCGCAGCTCGCTGGTCGGCGACGTGCAGAACCGGATCGCCAACTATATCTCGGAACGGCTCGACGTGGAGAGCATGGCGCGCCATTTCCGGGTGTCGCGCGAACACCTGTCGCGGGTGTTCCGCGAGCAGACCGGCACGCCGCTGCACGCCTACATCACCCGGGCGCGGCTGCGCTTCGCGGTGAACCTGCTGCTGCAGACCCGGCTGAACGTGAAGGAGATTGCCGCAAAGTGCGGCTACACGGAGTACTCGGTCTTTTACCGCGCTTTCCGCAAGCGGATCGGCATGTCCCCCGAAGCGTTGCGCGAGGCCGGCTACCGCCCGGATATCTGATAAACCGGCGAATGGATTTTTTCAGGATAAGCGCACTTCAACTATTTTTCCGTGCGGAAGTTGTTCTTTCACGGCTTTCCGCCCGGTGAATTGGAAAAACGCTTCCAGCGGGGCGCCGCTGAACTGCTGAACGACGGCGATCGGTTCTCCATGTTCATCCAGCTTGAAGTCCAGCAGCTTAACCTGATCGGGAAAATGTTCGAACAGGCCTCCCCTGCCCGGCAGAGAGCCGGTATGACGGTCGCAGACGAGGGGCAGAACGGGCTGTTCCAGTTCCGCCGCGAGGCGGCGGCAGGCGGAAGCATCGAGGACGATGGAAAGGCGGCAGCGGTGTTCCCCGAGATCGGCCGGCTGCCGCTCCGGCGACTGGTCCGGGGCCATCGGCAATTCGGTACAGAACCGGCTGCCGCGGATCAGGGTGACTCCGAAGCAGTTCTCATAGTTCCCGAATCCGCAGAGCGTGTCGTTGATGATGCCGAACGAATTTTCCGGGTAGCGCAGAATCAGGTAACGGCCGCCGGGGACGTCGCCGAGGCGGGTGCGTTCCAGTTCTCCGCCCGGAATCGCATAGGTCACGGATTCGGCGCGGCGGGTGACGAGGCGCAGCCGGGTGCCGGTTTCGTTCCAGAGGATGCGCAGGTCAAGATCGACCGCCGGCCTGCCGCGGTAAAGCTGGAGCCGGACCATGAGCCGGGAGAATTTACCGGCGAATTCCAGAAATAGGGTCGCCCGTTCCGGACCGTTTTCCAGCGTGATGCACCGGACTGCCTGCCAGCGTTCCGGGGTTCCCCTGCACAGGAAGGCGTCCGGTGTTTCTTTTTGGCAGCCCCAGGAGCCCCAGGCGTCCGGAGTGGTTTCAAAGGCGATTCCCGTTCCGCCGAAAATTTCCCGGCCCTCCATGTAAATTTCCAGGGCATGCGTTGCTGGATTGAGCTTGACTTCGCAGAAGTCGTTTGCCAGCACGCCGTCTTTCGGGGAGTACGCGGCTGGGGAGGACGCGGGCAATTCGGCGGTATGGGGATGGTTGCGGCTGCCGAGTGTGTATTTGCGCCAGCCCAGTGCCGGAATTTCGCCGTGAAAAAGCACGCGGCATCGCCACGGGACTGTTTTGAAGGAGTTGTGTTCTTCATCCAGCCGCTGAAACGGGACCGGGCGGCAATTTTCATCGAGGAGTTCCACCGGCAGTTTTGCGGCGCGCCCCTGATAATGCCAGATCGGCCGGTAGTCCAGCGCAACTTCAAATTCAACCGGACCGGAATAGGGATGGGGCAGGGGATTGAACACCACAACCGGCACCGCCAGAGGAGCATCCGGTTCATCCGGTTTCGGAACCGTCGTGTCGATCCGTGCCGCCAGCTTCTGGAGCGAATGGAATTCGGCGGCGGTTGCGGCATGGATGATCCCGCCGATCCAGTTGCGTTGTTCTTCTGCGGCGCTCTCAATGCATGTTCCCGGCAGAATATCGTGAAATGCGTTGAAAGATAATGACTTCCATTCCTGCTTGAGATCCGGGGCTGTGGCGCGCAAGAACGCGGCCGCGGAGTTCCCGGCAATGGCTGCCCGCTTCATTGCCGCCTCCGCGCGGCGGTATGGAAATTTGATCTTCTGGCAGTTGGCGAAATAGCCGCGCTGGGCAAAGTTGATTTCCGTACCGATAACCGGGAGCAGTTCCGGGCCGCGGGCTGTTATTTCCGCTTCGGCGGCCTGGAAGAACTCATGCAGCGTTGAAAATTTCACTTCCAGTTCGGGATGAGCGGCGCTCCAGCGCCGGATCTCTTCGATATGGCGGCGGCTGGGACCGCCGCCGTGGTCGCCGAGGCCGAAGAACAGCGCGGTATTTTCCAGATCCCACTCCTGCAGCCGGGCGGCGTAATCGTCGAGGCGCCGTTGCATGCCGTTGCGTTCGATCGCATACCAGTCCAATGGAAGCCGATAGCTCAGCAGCCGTGAACCTCCCGGGCCGTACCAGTGGAACAGCGGTCTCGGCAACGGAAAGATCCACGCCTCCGGCCGCCCGAATGCGTAATATTTCAGACCGGCGGCGGCATAGATCTCGACCATTCCCCAGCTCTGGCCGAAAGAGTCGGCGGACCAGCAGGCCTCCACCTTGCGCCGGAACTCCCTGTAAAAATAGTTGCGTCCTGTTTCAAACTGATGCAGAAATGCGGTGGTGTCCGGCAGGTTGGTATCGCTCTGGATGTAGCCGCCTCCGACGATATCCCAGCGCCCGGATTCCACGAGTTCGCGCACCTCCGAAAAAAGTTCCGGTGCAAACTCCTGAATCTGTTCGTAAAACCACGCTTCGCCCCGGATGAAGGTCAGATCCGGATTTTCCTGCATCAGCTCAACGATACACCGGCAGGTGGAAACTGCTTCGGTAATTCCTTCGCGCCAGTTCCAGAGCCAGACCGGATCGATATGCGCATTGGGCAGAAGATGCAGGGTTCTTTTTTTCATGGGCCGCTCCTTTGGCTGATTGCAGGATGGTGGATTTTATAAACACACTTTAATGTATATTGTTTCTGTGTGTTTTTCAATGGCGGTTACTCAATATTTTTTGTGAAAAAATCTTGTTTTTTTATTGGCAATGCTCTTGACATTGTCCCTGATTTAAGGTATAATTAGAACAGAAATTAAAAGTGTGTTCCGATATTTGCAATGAACAATACAGTACGTCAAGATATGCAGAAAAGCAGAAAATCCGATTCCGTCTATCAGATCCTCCGGCAGGAGATTATCGACCTGCCGCCCGGAACCCCGATCCCGTCGGTGCGGGAACTGATGCGCCGGCTGGAGGTCAGCCAGATTACCGTGACCCGGGCTTTGAAGCAGTTGAAGGAGGAGGGACTGGTCGAAGCACAGGTCGGACAGGGCTCTTTCCGATCCGGCCTGTGCAATGGGGTCGTGCGGCGGCGGCTGGTGATGCTGACCGGCAATTACATGTCAAGCTTTGAAATGGAGATGCGCCGGGTTTTTCAGCAGTATTTTGAACGGAACGGATATATCTTCGAGTTGATGGTCTACGATCATCGCCATGTCCGGCTGGAGCCGGAAGCGATTTGCGGTACTGGGGCCGACGCCGTGATTTTCAATCTCAATCAGGATTTCACGCCGGAACTGATCGCGCAGGTCGCCGGGCTGAAACTGCCGCTGGTTTTTATCGATATCATGCCGCAGACTTTGCCGCTGGATGCGGTCTGCACGGATAACGAACTGGCCGGGGCGATGGTCGCGAACTGCTTTCTGCAGAACGGCCATCGGAAATGCGCGATGCTGCAGGCAATGCCTGAATTTCACAGCGTGATCAGCCGTAGACGCAGTTTCCTGCGTCAGTTGCAGTTGGCCGGATATGCGGGAAAGTTGATTGACTGTCATACCCGCAGTGGTGAAAATTCCACGGAAAATGCTTATCGTGCCTTTTGTGAATACGTCCGGGAGAACGGTTGTGATTTTACTGCGCTTTTCTGCGACAACGACCTCGGAGCGCTCGGCGTGCTGAAAGCATGCCACGATCTGGGAATTGAAGTGCCGAAGGATCTGAGCGTGATCGGATTCGACAATCTGGTGGAATGCGGTTACTTTCAGCCGTCGCTTTCCAGCGTCGACCAGAATGTCGCGGAATGGGCGGCGGAAACGGAGAAAATCCTGAAAGCGCGTTTCCTGAATGACGGGCGGCGTTCGATTCAGAGTTGTGTGGCTCCGAAGCTGATTTTGCGTGATTCGATGAGTTCCATTTAAACCGGCAACAAAGAAAGGGATTCCAGAGATGAAAAAGAAGCGTAGATTTACACTGATTGAATTGCTTGTTGTAATTGCCATTATTGCCATTCTGGCTGCGATGCTGCTGCCGGCGTTGAACATGGCGCGGGAAAAGGCGAAGCAGATCAAGTGTACCAACGGACAAAAGCAGCTCGGAATGTCCTATTTGTTTTATGCTCAGGAGAACCGGGAGCTTCTCCCCGCCGTCTATATGGATCGGGGAACCAAGGCGTGGGCGCATGTATTGCAGCCGCTGACCGGGCTGGATTGGCAGGGAATGCGGAATCTGTGCGACAGCATGATCTGGCCGGATGCAAATGTCGGAACGCTCTGCTACAGTCAGGTCGATCTCTGCGGCAATACCAATATGCTGCTGCATACCGGGCGCGTCCGGGACCCTTCCGGCAAAGTCCTGCTGGCCGACGGCCACATCAAACCCGGTGAAACTTACTGCAATGAATGGGCAATCGCCCAGTTTGCGGGGTTGAACACCTATCCGAGCGCTCCGCATAACAAGGGAACCAATCTGCTTTTTGTCGACGGCCACGCCGGATGGTCGCAGCAGTTGCGCAACGGCGACGATGCGTTGTGGCCCGCCGTCGGCAAGGAGGCGTTTGTGGTCGGGTATGAATATGGTATAGAGCCATAATTGCGAGGGAACAGAATATGTTGAATGGCAAAAATATCGCCGCTGTGCTGGCGGCCGGAACTCTCTGTTCCGCCGCAGAGATCGCCCCGTGGGACAAATATCATATCCCGGAAGAAAGCCGGTGGCGCGGAGAGGCGCTGCCGCTGCCCGATCCGGCCCGGGACATCATGCTTTTCGGTTCCAATGTCGAGTGGTTCATGGCCGATGGCAACGGACTTGGCATGATTGACGAGGTGCGGCGGCTTTTCCCGGATACGCAATTCGTTCTTTCCGCCGTCTTTTTTCCGCCGAAGGAGTTGCCGGAGTTTTTGAAGCAGGTCTATGCCAGAGGCGCGTTTTTTCAGAGCCAGAAAGCTCCGGTTCTTGACGCCGACGCGCTGAAAACCGCCGGTCCCCATCCGCTGGGCGATCAGGGAAAAGAGGTCCATACTGAAAACTGGGTGATCGCAACTACGCCGAACTACCGTGATTTCTACCGGAAAAAGCTGCTGAATACCGCCAAACTCGGCGTCAATAATTTCAAGCAGGTCGATTTCGTCTGGCCGTGGGATCAGCGTTACGCTTACGATGATATTTCCGTGGCGTTGTTCCGGGATTATCTGGCGGAAAAAGACGACGGGCTGACATTGCGCGGCGACAACGGTTCGCTCCGAACCATCAAATTCTGGGACTATTTTGAATTTTACCGGGGCCTGCGGTTCCGGCCGGCCGACCTGAATCTGCGGGATTGGAAAGAGTATCGCCCGGTCCGGGAGGCTGAAGTGATGCACGGCGCTCCGACTTTGTACGACCGGCGCAACCTGACCGTGTTTTTCCTGCTTTACCATTACGAGCATTTGCGCCAGTACCAGCGGTTCGGCCGCTGGGCCGGAGAGGTCGGGGCGATCCATGAGGCGACAGTGAATCCGGAGAGCCTTTACAACGCCTGCGACAACATCTTCATCTCGCGACTGAATGATTTCGGGACGGTGTATTACGAGTATTTCGGCAGTCCGCTCAACTCCGAAGCAGCCTACCTTTTCATGCCGAGTTACCTGCGCGATGCCCGGCGCTCCGGCAAGCGGATCGGCCTGATCAAGGAGCTGGGGCAGGGAGGGCACGGGCGTCCCCATAATACGCCGATCATGGAGTATATCCACAACTTCGATCTGGTCGGCAACGGCTTCTCCTACTATCAGAATGAATGGGAGGAGGGAACGTTCGCGCAGATGAAAGATCCGGCCAACGCCTATTTCCATAACCGCTGGAAGGTCTGGCTCGGCGGCGCTTACGGTTACAAAGACGCCAGAAATCTGAAAACGTTCCGTCCGCGGGCCAAAGCACTGCAGGTTACGAGCCGGTCGGGCGGCTTTTATACGGAATCGTGGATCTGGGATGCTCAGGTTCGCAACACGTTCGGTGGCGACCTGCTGGCTACGCATGTGGATGTCGAGTCGACGTTCCCGGGGCAGTTTCCGGAAGTCGCGGAGGAGTTCGGGACCATCTTCTATACTCCGCTGTTCACGCGCCGCATTGATGTCGAACCTCTGAAAAGATTTCTATCGCAGGGAGGACGCCGGCTCATCACCCATTCTTTCATCCCGTACAGCATTGACCGCGGGGTGAACTATTTCGCGTGGGATGAACAGTCTCATCAGATCGCCCATCACGCCCAGGACAATCTCAACTCCTCCGATCGCTGGTTTCTGGACCCCGCCTTTTCCTGCTTGAAGCTGCGACAGGGCGAAGTGACCGGAGAGGTCAGAATGGCCGGCGGAACGCTGGGTGCAATTACGATTCCGGAGTATTGGGAGTGGCCGGTGCCGGGGGGAGAAGTGCTGGCAGAAATCGGCACTCTGCCGCTGGTGACCCGCTTCAGGACTTCACAGGGCAACGAACTTTATTATGTCCACGCCCGGCTGAGCCGGATTGAGCCGAAAACCCGCCGTAAACTGACTGCCCTGCTTGCGGAAGCGGCTGAGGCGGACCGTCTGGCGATACCGGATGCCGAACACCCGGCGCTGCTCCATGCCTACCGGCTTGGTACCGCTTCCGGGGATGCCGTCGTGTTGTATGACCGTGCGCTTCTGGAGCGTGACGGCGCCGTGCTTGGGTACCGCCCGGCGGAGGAATGGGCAAAAATTCTGTTCCAGTACCGGGCGGACGGTGCCTGTTCCGGCGCCCGTTATCTGGTCCGGAAACCCGGCGAGTATCTGGTCTGGCATTTCATATCCGGCCGTTCCGAAGTCGTGAGTGCGGATCATACGCTGGAACTGCCGCTGCGGCTGGAAGGCGTTTTCGCGGATGTGATATACATCGGGGAAAATACGCCGGAATGGCGCGGATTCCTCGATGAACGCCGCCGGCACCGGAAGACCGTGCTTGGAAATCTGGATTTCGACCCGGCCGCACCGATGCTGCCGTCCGCCGGGTATTTGTTGAATGCCAACTGAGGTGATGTGAAATGAGTCGGATCAGACAGGCGATTTTTCTGTGTGCTGTTTGCGGTTCCCTCGGAATGGCGGCGGGTACTGCACCTGAAAAAATCATTCGTGAAGAACCGGTCCTGTTCATCACGGGAGAGGATGGAGTACCGCAGGGACGGTTGCTGCTGGAGCCGGAGAAGATTCTCAAGGCAACCGATACCGCCGGCGTCCGTTCCTATGTGGAGGGGCGCGATTTCGTGGTGGATGCGCCAAAGCGCCGGATCATTCTGCCGCCCGGTTCCGCAATTCTTGCTGTCACGGAAGCGGAACTCTATCCGGCTCCCGGTTCTCCGCGTTCCTATGACGGGCGCCGGAACAGCAGACGTCACATGTGCTACAGTGAGGACGGCTGGCTGCCGGAACGGCAAATCCGTTTTACCTACCGTTTCCGGGTGGATGACCGTCCGTTGCCGGAGGACGGAATCGGAGATGTGCCGCATTTCAGGCAAAAGCTGCTTGGAAAACAGCCGGTGAATATCGCCGTTTTCGGCGACAGCATCTCGCTGGGCTGCAATGCAACCGCATTTCTCAAGCTTGAGCCGTTTCAGCCGGTGCACTATGAACGGTTCGTCCGATACTTGCGGACACGTTACTCCTGTGAGGTTGCCTGGCATAATTTTTCAATGGGTGGGAAAACCGCGGTATGGGGGGCGGGCAATCTGGAAGACCTGTTCCGGATTCACGTGGTTCCTGATCTGATCATTCTGGCTTGGGGCATGAATGACGCTTCCGGCGGCCATACGGCGGAACAGTTCCGCAAAGCCATTCAGACACAGATGGCCCGGCTGAAAGAAAAATTTCCGGATGTGGAGTTTTTGCTTCTCAGTTCCATGCTGCCGAATCCGGAATGGAAATATGCCGGCACGGAACTGTTCGACAGCTATTCCGTCATATTGTGCTCGCTGGCGCGACATGATGGAGTGTTGACCGTGAATCTGACTCCGTATTGGAGGAAAATCATGGAGCGAAAGGGCTTCATGTCACTGACCGGAAACGGCTTGAACCATCCGAACGATTTCGGGCACCGGATTTATGCCGAAGCCCTGATTCACGCTTTTGAACGGTAATCCATCTTGCCAGCAGGCATGTCACTCCAGAAAGCGGAAGGTGTCGCGCAGTTGTTTGACCAGCGCCGCATCCGGACCGGCCTGGCCGGACAGCTCCAGCAGCATGAGTGCATAGGTGTGATCGCCGTGATCGATTAAATAAGAGTTGAAACGGAACTCCTGATTGTCCAAAGTGGCCTTGAAATAGCTGCCGGTCCACTTCTTGCCGCCGAGTGTGAGCGAGGCCGGATAGAGGCGGTCGCTGACCTTCCCCGGGAAAGTGGTTTTGAATCCCTTGAGCGTACCGTCGATAAAGCCTTTGCGGTTGGCGGAATCCAGTTTCGGCAGAATCTGGAACATCGTCAGATCGGTCAATTTGATCAGTTTGGCCTGGCCGTTCGCCAAGTCGACTTCCTGCGGCCTGACGGTTGCCGGGTACTGGAAGGTGATGCCGTTGGCGCTGTAGGTCCGCATGCCGGAGGCGTCGGCTGCCGGTTTCAGGGTGATCTGGAGTTGGCTGCCGCCCGGGTTCGGGAGCGTGACGGTCTGGCCTTCCCGGATCGGCACGCTCCGGTTGCCGATTTCGAGTGTGTAATCAGCCGCAAGCAATGGAATACCGGTCAGCAACAGCAGCAGAGAGAAGGAACGAACCATAATGAACCGCCTTTCTTTTTTCGATAATGTTACTGATAGCCTCTTCCGGAAGTTTTGCAAGCGGTTCCGCATCATATTATCGGACTTTTACCGGCTGTCCCCTTGGCAGACCGGATTGATCGTGTAATGTGATTTGATATTCAACCTGTCTGGTATTTCGGATTAATGGTGTGCTGTGAAACGGTCGGCCCGGTTCGGGCATTGTTTATTCCGGATGGCGATGTCGGATGGCAAAGAACGAAACAACCCCGGCCTCCGAAAACGGTTCACCGGGGGAAGCCTGCCGTTTTGAAGGCAGGCGGGTCTTGCGGCCTTGCGGCCTCCAGACCTTGTGCGCAACGCGGCCTGATTTTCAATCAGGCACCGGTAGCAGGGCGCTGTAGCGCACAAGATGTCTCCGACGGCCAACGGTTTCGCCGTTGGATCACGACCGGGTAGCACCCGGTGGCGTATATCGCGGATGGACCCGACAGGCTTATAGATAATAACCCCGGTTTTGCAATTTTTACATAGTAAAAATTCAAAACCGTACGCGGCACCGGCACCTTGCCGGTCTGGGGGACCGGGGGGCGAAGCGTCCCCGGCCGCCGGAGGCATTCCCGAATGGGGGAGGCCGTCGGAGGCATTTCCGAATAGGGGAGGCCGCCGGAGGCAAGCGTCAGCGGCGGGCGATGGAGCCGCGGTCGGTGATCCGGTAGGGGATCGGGCGGTGCGGCGGCGGCTCGGAGGAGTGGCGAAGCTGGCGGATCAGAGCACCCACGGTTTCGGCAGCGGCGGCGGCGGGATCGAAATCGATGATCGAGCAGGGCGGTTCGCTGGGGATCGCCAGCGAGTTGGAACCGTGTACCAGCAGCGATACGTCGCCGGGAATGTGCAGCCGGGCACGGCGCAGCGCGGTAAAGAGCTGGTCGAGGCACCAGGAGTTCAGAGCGAAGATCACATCGGGCCGCTCGGCGGAGCGGAACTTTTCCGTCAGTTCGCCGGCGAGAGAGTCAAAGGAAGCGATCAGCCGGGAACATTCGATCCCGGCTGCTGCGGCGGCACGGTCGAGGGGGGCGCGGAACTCGCCGTCGACCCGTTCGGCGTCAGCCCCGGCTCCAGTGACCAGCAGGCGTCGGAATCCGCGCCGGTGAAAGAGGCGGACCATCTGTCCGGCGGCCCCGTCGAAATCCGGTTTCAGGACCGGATAGGGGGCGCGGTCGGTATGCAGCCCCGCGACCGGAATCTGCGCGTCGCGGAATTGTTTCAGCGTGGCGGCGGCGGGCACTTGAAAGACGATGACCGCGTCCACTCCGGCTTCCAGCAATGGGGCCGGATCGTCTCCGGTCAGCAGCGCGAGGTATCCGGCGGCTTCGACGGCGCGGTGCAGTTCGATCAGCATCTGGCCGGTTTTCAGGCGGTTGTCGAGCGGGGCTTCGGCGATCATGATGCCGAAGAGACAGCGGCGGAAGAGGCGGATCTGCTCGGGACGGTCCGGGAGGCGCAGCACGAAGGTGCCGCTGCCCCGCTTGCGCTCGATATATCCGGCCTGTTCCAGCGGCGCGAATGCCTTGCGGGCGGTGACCGCCGTGACGCCGAACCGGCGCGCCGCGTCGTTTTCGGAATGGAACCGGTCGCCGGGGGCGAAGCGCCCGCCGGAAAGCTCCTGACGGAGCCATCCTTCGATTTCCTGATATTTGAGCATGCGCGGCATGGTTGTTTCTCCGGGTTGATGCGCGTAATATAAGGGGAAAAGATGAAAAATGCAATTTTTTCCGCGCCGTGCCCTTGCTTTTTGGAGGAGATTGGAGTATAATTCTATATAAACATATAGAACTATGCCGCGCCTTGCCGTCGGTTTCCGGTGCTGTGATCAAGGGATTTCCGCCGGAGCGGTGAAAGCGGGCACGGGAAAAATACGGAGAAAGCAAAATGGAAATCGAACGTCTGCGCGGCCTGATCGCCGCGCCGCACACCCCGTTCGACCGGAACGGCATGGTGGCGTACCCGGTGATCCGGCAACAGGTGGAACTGCTTCTGGAACAGGGAGTGACCGGCGCTTACATCAGCGGAACGACCGGGGAAGGGGTCTCCTGCAGCGTCGAGGAGCGGCTGAAGGTGATGGATGCGTGGAGCGAGGCTTCCGCCGGGCGGCTGAAACTGATCGTGCATATCGGGGCGCTGTCGATCCGGGATGTGGAAACGCTGGGGCGCCATGCGAACGAACTGCGGGTACACGCGACTTCGGTGGTGCCGCCGAACTATTTCAAACCGGCTTCGCTGGCGTCGCTGGTGCGGTTCTGCGCGCTGGCGGCGGCGACGGCCCCGGACACCGCGTTTTATTATTATCACACGGTGATGTCCGGCGTGACTTTCCCGATGGACAAATTTCTGGAGGCGGCGGACGGGGTGATCCCGAACCTCGCGGGCATCAAGTTCAACAGCCCCGACCTCTATATGTACCAGAACTGCCGCCACGCCTGCGGCGGCAGGTACGACATCGTCTACGGTGTCGACGAGTTTTTCGCCGGGGCGCTGGCGCTGGGGGCGGAGTGCTTCATCGGCAGCACCTACAACTATATGGCGCCGACCTATCTGGAGGTGTGGGAGGCGTTCCGCAGGGGGGATATGGCTGGAGTCGACCGGGGGATGCGCAAGGCGTGCCTCGGCGTGGACATCCTGGTGAAGCACGGCGGCGTGGCGGCGGGCAAGGCGATGATGCTGGCGCACGGCGTCGACTGTGGCGATCCGCGTCCGCCGCTGGACAGACTGGACGACGCGACCAAGCGGCGGATCGTGGAGGAATTCAGGCGGATTGTCGCGCGCTGAGCCGGTGCTGCCGGCAGCGGGCCGATTTTCCGGATAATTTCGCCGCCGGCATGGAATCGGCATTTGTCTGTGATATATTAACTCCCGGAGCCCGCGAAACGGGTGAAAGGAGAAACTGTTATGCCGCATGAGATGCAAATGGAACCGGCGATCGGAACCCGGCCCGCGTTCCGGGTTCTGGCCCTGAGCCGGAAGTTCCGTTCCGCCGACTGTATGGCGGAGATTCCGAAATTCTGGAGCTGGTTTTATGAGAACAACCATCAGCGGACGATCTGCGGCAGGTTCGGCATCTGCTACGGAGCCGCTGCGGACGGAACGGAATTCCGGTATGCGATCGCAAGTCCGTATCAGGAGGGCGAACCCGTCCCGGAAGGTTTTGAAGTCCTGACTGTTCCCGCTCGCGAGTGGGCGGTGTTTCCGTGCGTCGGGCCGATGCCGGATGCGATTCAGCAAATGTGGAAGTTCGTTTACTCGGAATGGCTTCCGAATTCCGGGCGTGAAAAGCTCAGTGATTTCGATATCGAGGAGTACACGCCCGGCGAACTGCAAAGTTCCGGCTACCGTTCCTATATCTGGATTCCGCTGAAAAGCGACAGGGTGTTTGAAGCGCGTGCCGATTATTCGGTCAGGACCGGTGAGTTGACCGTTCCCGATTATATCCGGCTTTTTCAGTCGGCGGGGTGGGAGGCGCCGCCGGAGGATCAGGTCGCGGCCGCGCTGCGCAACTCCGTCGCGGTATTCAGCATCTATGCCGGGGAGACGCTGGTTGGGATGGGACGGCTGCTCGGCGACCGTTCAACCGCCTGTTTCGTGCGGGATGTGGTGATCCTGCCGGAATACCGCCGTCACGGTGCGGGGACCTTTCTGTTGAAAGCGATGCTCAACCACATCCGGGCGGCTCTGCCCGCGGGGTGGAAAGCGAGCTGCGAACTTTTTGCCGCCCGCGGCAAAACCTCCTTTTATCGGAATCTCGGCTTTCAGGAACTGCCGAACCGGTTTCTCGCCAACGGCATGATGCGGATGGTCGAAAGCTCCCGGTCATGACCCTGAATTGATCACTGGAATATTCCGTAAAGCTCGCCTTCGCGGCAGATGATTTTTACGCCATGCGCATCAGCGCGGATGAAGTCGGAGAAGCGTTGCGTTCCCGCGATGACGATGGAGTATTGTTCCCCTTCCGGCCGGGGCAAATGGACGTGCCGCACCTGTCCGGGCGGCGGGTAATCCCGGTGTCCGGAATGGGGATCGAGCTGAAAGTGATCGTGTACGGCACGGTCGGCCCGGCTCAGCGCGCCGCTTTCCGGCAGGAAGGTGTCGCCGGTGCGCGTGCCTGTGATGGTGAGCTGCCAGTGGTGGCCGTTCCACTCGATCTTCCGGGGATATATGACCTGACACCGGCTGGTGTTCCCGGAAAACTCTTTCCCCAGAGCGCGGTCGGCGACGGGATTGGTGCCGGAAAAAGAAAAAATTGTGAACTCACGTCCGGCCAGCGGCGAAAGGTCTTTGATGCGGTTGTCATCCAGCGAAAGCATCGAAAGTTCTTTCAGATTGGCCAGCGGCAAAATATCCGCGACGGCGGTATCGCTGATTTTGACGGAACGCAGCTGTTTCAGTTCCGCAAGCGGGGTGATCTCCTTCAGGTTCGGCCAGTGGAGGAGCGTCAGGACACGGCACTTCGCAAAACGCTTCAGAAAAGCGAGATCCGCCAGTTGCGAACCGCTGATTTCGACGATGCCGACTTCCGAAACGTCGAGATTTTCCAATTGCTCCGGCCGGAAGTCGCAGCATTCCAGGGTGAGGCCGAAAGCCGGCTTGCAACGCGGCAGTTCGATATTGCGGCAGCCGCGGAGGGTCAACTGGCCCAGGGAACGCCTGAATTCCGCGCTGTTGCGGAAGGCCGTCACTCCTTCGAGTTCCAGCCAGTTCACATTGGGAAACCGCTCCAGAATGCGCCAGTCGAAAACGGCGTCCTTCGGGTGGAAGGAAAGTTGCAGCGATCTGACTTTTTCCTGAACCGGAAAGGCCAGCAGTTCCCGGCTGGAAGCGTTGTAAAACGAGAAGCCTTCATCCTGAATCGGCGCGGATGCCTGAATCCGGAACGGCTTCTTGCCCGGCGGAATCCGTTTTTCAACGGCAGTGCGTCCGGAGCGCATAAGCCCTTCCGCCGGGAGCGGCGGTTGGGGAAATCCGGTGATATCCAGCGGGCCTCTGGCGACTGTGATGAGCTCGCCGCGCTCAAGCGGACCGAGAACGGAGAGGTCGAGTTTCACCGTCGCCTCCTCCTCCGCCGGAGCTACCGGATAGTCCAGTGCGCTCATGCAGCCGGTCAGTTTTTCGACTTGGGGCGGTGTCCTGAGATTGTTGCCGCGCATCAGCTTCCGGGCCAGTTCCGGCTGCGCCTGCCAGTGGTAGTTGGCGGTATAAATGCGTGGCCGGTCCGGATCGGGATGGGGATTCGGATTTACCCAGCCTGACGAAAACGGGCTTGGCCCAAGTAAAAACAGGAGCAGGAAATACCGTTTCATTCCGCATTGCGCTCCGGAGTGGATTTGAACTTCCATTACTATATAGTACTGTTGCGGTCAATACAAGGAGCCGGTAGGAAAATACCGGAAGTCCGGTTTTCAGGTTGTGCCATCCGGTTGTGTATTGAATACGGGATACGCTGTTCCCTGCTCCTGATGACAATCGCACGGTTCCTGTTCAAAGAGGTCCGGCATGAGCTTGACGGCCTCCGAACAGTCTGTCGCCCGGTAGAATATCTGCGTTCCCTCGCAGGAGTGGACCGAGATGTAAAGGAATGGAACTCCCTGTCCGCACGATGAGGTTCGGCGTGACTTTTCCGATGGACAAATCTCTGGAGGCGGCGGACGGGGGGATCCCGAACCTTGCGGGCATCAAGTTCAACAGCCCCGGGGATATGGCTGGAGTCGATCGGGGGATGCGCAAGACGTGCCTCTTTGCGGTTATATGTTCGAGGTTGCGAGCCGGATGGAATATGGAAAACAAAATGACGCGGCAATAGGATTCGTATGAAATCTGGTTGAACAGAGAATGGCGGTATGCAGAGGCTGGCTGCCGTCTGGATAAGGGACTATTTTTCTGCTGCCGGGGGGCTTGCTGAAGCGGTTGTGCCGGTTCGGCGGGCTGGTTCCGCAGCCAGTCGGAATCCAACGGTATTGTAGGTGCCACGGGGATGACGGCCTTCGCCCCGAAAAATTGCTTTGCAACTGTTGGCATTGGCATACCAGGAGCCGCCGCGGATGGCATTTGTCTTTTTCCCACGCTCTGCGCCATTGACTGCCGTAATCGTTGAACTGGTCCAATCCCATGAATTCCCGGCCATGTCGAAACAGCCGTAATGACTTCGACCGTCGGGAGATTGGTCAACCGGGGTGGTACAACCTCCTTCTGCCGCTAATTTTCTGAAGAGATCGGTATAAACGAATCCGGTACGGTTTGCGTGATCAATCCAGCCGTGAATTTTTCCGTTTCCCGTCAATGAAAGAAGCTCGGAGATTCTGAGCTTTTTACCGTGTTGTGAAGATTTTTGATGGTAATAGGTTACTTTCAGGTCAGGGAAGTTTTTCAGGTAATGTGCGGCTGCAACGGCATTGAAATTGTAGTTTGATTTCAAAATTCCATTTTGAAATGCAGTACCGCTTTGATTTCCCCATGGGAATTCCGTCTTCTGGGGGCCGGAGGCGGCATTTTCCCATTCCGCTTCTGTCGGCAGCCGAAATATCCAGTGCGGATGTTTCTTATGAAGCCATTCGCAATATGCCCGGGCATCATCAACGGAAACGTACAGAACAGGATGATTTTCTTTCCCGGCAGGATATTTCCCATTTTTCCAGTACTTGGGGGCCGGGTGCCCGGTTGTATCGGTGAAGGCTTGATATTCTGCATTTGTGACTGGATATTTTGCGAGGCAATACGGTTGGGTGATCGGAGATTTTTCCCCTCCCTGCCGTCTGGAGGAATCCAGACTGCGGCTGAACGTAAACCGGGGATTGGCCGGAATGTACACAAAACTATCATTGGGAACGTTCTGCCCGGACACAGATAATACGGTTAAAAGTACAGATAGGAAAAAAAATTTTTTCATCTCTGAAATTATCCTTTCTGATTGATCAAACTGTGAATGTATAACGCCTGAATTTGATATGTTATTGTTCAGGAAAAGCGGTTCATTTTTTGAAAATCAAAGTTGACAAAGAGAAAGGATGAGTTTCAGAAGGTACTGTAAGTTATCGCGGAAAATCACAGAGGAGGCAGGATCTCAATTGAACTGATGAAAATCGGTTTGTATTTTCCCGATGGCGCGCTATTTTATCGGCATTGCTTATGAAAAGTGATATCCAAACCGGTGTTTTGCCGGGAAACAGATGATTGTGATTCGGGGAAAACCATGTACTCTTTGCTGTTGGCCATTATCTATCTCGCGTTTATCAGCCTCGGACTGCCGGATTCGCTGCTGGGAGCCGCCTGGCCGGTGCTCTACCGGCAGCTTGACGTGCCGATCGCGTTCGCCGGAATCCTGACCTTCATCATTTCCTGCGGAACCGTGCTTTCAAGCCTGATGTCCGACCGGCTGACGCGCCGCTTCGGCGCGGGCTGGGTCACCGCCGCCAGCGTATTCATGACGATGGTCGCATTGTTCGGCTTTTCCTGGTCGAGTGCGTTCTGGATGCTCTGTCTGTGGGCAGTCCCATACGGGCTGGGGGCGGGCGCGGTCGACGCCGCGCTGAATAATTACGTCGCACTGCACTATTCGCAGCGGCATATGCACTGGCTGCACTGTTTCTGGGGTGTCGGGGTTTCGATCAGCCCGTACATCATGAGCTCCTGCCTGATATCGGGGGCCGGCTGGCAGGCCGGATACCGCTGGGTGGCGATTTTACAGGCGGCGCTGACCGCGATTCTGCTGGCGAGCCTGCCGCTGTGGCGGAGCCGGAAGAAAAGCTCCGGCGCGGAGGAGGCGGCCGCCGAACCGGCGGCAGAGGCCCTCGGCGTCCGCGGGGCGCTCCGGATTCCCGGCGTCCGGGAGGTGCTGGTCGGATTTTTCTGCTATTGCGCGCTGGAAAGTTCCACCGGACTGTGGGCGAGCAGCTATCTGGTGCTGAACCGCGGAATCGCGGTGGAGGTCGCCGCAAGGTGGGCGTCGCTGTTCTATCTCGGAATCACCTTCGGGCGCTTCCTCTCCGGAACCATCGCCAACAAGCTCACCGACCGGAGCATCATCCGCCTCGGACTGGCACTGATTTTCCTCGGAATCCTCGCGATCCTGCTTCCGGCGGTGCCGCAGATCGTCCCGCTCTGCGGCCTGATCGTGATCGGCTTGGGCTGCGCCCCGGTCTATCCGGCGATCATCCATGAGACACCGTCGAACTTCGGGGCGGAAAACTCCCAGGCGGTGATCGGAATTCAGATGGCGGGCGCCTATGTCGGCGCGACGGTGATGCCGCCATTGTTCGGCATTGTCGCGGATTCTATCAATATTGGCTGGTATCCGGTCTGGCTGCTGCTGATTCTGGTGCTGATGGCCGTGATGCTGGAACGGAAAAACCGGATCGTCGCCGCCGCCGGCAGGTAATTCCGCCGTGATCGCTTCGTCCATCCTGTTGAAAAATCCTGAAAGGTGAATGAAATGACGGAAAAAGAAAAGTCGCATGCCGGTCTGCTGTACCAGCCCAATGATCCGGAACTGGCCGCGGACCGCGATCTCACCGTGAAGAAATTGTACGATTACAACAATATGCACCCGCTGGACCGCGAGGCGCGTCAGGCGGCGATCCGCGATTTATTCGGGAAAGTCGGCGAGCATTGCACCGTGGAACAGCCGCTTTTCTGCACCTACGGCTACAATGTCACGGTCGGCGACCACTTCTTCCTGAACGTCAACTGCAAGCTGATGGACAGCGGGAAGATCACGATCGGCAACAACGTGTTCATCGCGCCGAACGTCTGCATCATCACCGAAGAACACGCGATGGACGTCGCGCAGCGGCTGGCGGGGCTGGAGTACACGCACCCGGTGAATATCGGCGACAACGTCTGGATCTGCGCCGGCGTGATCGTGCTGCCGGGCGTGACGATCGGGGCGAACAGCGTGATCGGCGCGGGCAGTGTGGTCACAAAGGATATCCCGCCGGACAGCCTGGCGGTCGGCAATCCGTGCCGGGTGATCCGCTCCCTGGCGTAAATGCTTCCGGAGAATGTGCAGTCCGGTTGTCATTCCGGCCCGGACGGAATTCAGAAATATCAGAGTGATTTTCTGATCAAATCGATAGATGATTCAAAGGTTGCGATTCTCCCGGACACAGGTAAATCATGTCAATTCTCGAAAGGCGGAACTGCTTATGAACACCGCATTTGGCAGGAAATTCTCCCCGTATGATATTCATGACGCTGTGGGGGAAAAGGATTTCTGTACCCGGCAGGCGGTCGTGGAGTGGCCGGAATTTATGATGCATGATGCGGTTTCTCTTGCAAACTGGCCGACACTGCTTGCACTTTTTCCTGAATTCCAGTTGACAGTTCAGTTGGGGACTGAAGTCATTGCATCGCTCAATTCCATTCCGCTTGCCGCGCCGCCTGTATCTCAACTGGATGACGGAGGCTGGGATTGGGCGCTTGAAACGGGAATCTCCGGCAAACGCGTGGAGCGCCCGGCGAATTGTCTCTGCGGCCTGCAGATCGGCATCTGTCGGGAGATGCAGGGAAAAGGGCTCGCCGGAATGATGATTGCACTGATGAAGGCGCTTGCGCAGAAGCATGGCTTCTCCAGATTGATCATTCCCGTCCGGCCAGCCGGCAAAGCTCTTTTCCCTCTGATTTCCATGGAAGAATATTGCCGGCGAAAGCGCCCGGATGGCCTGCCGGCTGATCCCTGGCTGCGGGCCCATGTCAAATGCGGTGCCCAGATGCTGTTTCCCTGCCTGTCTTCCATGTCCATCTCCGGTTCAATTTCGGAGTGGAAGACATGGACCGGAATGGATTTTCCGCAAAGCGGGAAATACTGTATCCCCGGAGCACTCGTCCCGGTTGAATTTTTTCTGGAAAACGACAAGGCGGAATATATTGAACCTAATTACTGGATCGCCTACAGCCTTGCAGAGGCATGATATCCGAAGGGGACACGACTTCTCCGCCCGCTCCCTGTGTTGTGGAAATACTGATGAAGCATCGTGAGTACTTCAAATTGATAATCTACCAGCTCCCAGAGATTTCCAACGTAAAGAACCATGAGCGATGACAGAATCCGTCAAAAAAATGGCGGAGAAAGTCCCCCCCAATGCTGTTATTCAGGTAAAGGACTCAATATGCAATGACTCACATCAAGCGGACAAAGAATCTAAGAATTTGAATCCACGTATTTTTCTATCAATAATTTGAGAATAGGGTTACGGAGCGGATATACTGATGCGATCAATCCAATCTCCGTGTGTCAGTTTCCCATTTGTATTTTACTCCATCAGCGGTATATTTACTCCATCGATGGAGTAAACGGAGATCAGGAGGACAAGGTGATGAATCAGTTGCAACAGTGTGATGAGCTCAAGAAAAAGCTGGATGCGCTTCGCCCATTCCCTGCAGAAACGCTGAGATCGCTCCGGGAATATTACCGGGTCGGCTTGACCTATTCCAGTAACGCACTGGAAGGCAACTCTCTGACGGAATCCGAAACGAAAGTTGTGATTGAAGACGGCCTGACCGTTCAGGGAAAACCGCTTTGCGATGTCTACGAGGCGCTCGGCCACGCGGAAGCCTACGATCACCTGCAACTGATGGCAACAGACAAGCAGTTGGAAGTTTCCGATATCCTGAAACTTCATGAACTTTTCTATAAGCGCATTGATCCATCGCAGGCAGGTAAGTTCCGAACCGTCCCGGTATTCATCAGCGGGAGTCACTATCCGCTACCACCTCCGGAACAGATTCCTATGTTGGTGGACGAGCTCCTTGCGTGGTATCGACGACATGAACTCCTGCTGCATCCTCTTGAACTTACTGCACTGGTACATCAGAAATTTGTCTTTATCCATCCGTTCGTAGACGGGAATGGACGGGTCGCGCGTCTGCTGATGAATCTGGTTCTCCTTCGCTTCGGATATCCCATTACAATCATTCCTCCCATCCTGCGATTGGAATACATTGCAACTCTTGAAAAGGCTCATCACAGTACAAATGAGTTCATTCAGTTCGTTATCGTCCGTGAGATAGAAACGCTTCGAGAACTGTTGCGGCTTTTGGGATGCTCCCTTGAAAAAACAGCAGCAATAATCCTGAGTCATGGAGCTGCTCAGGTACTACAACTTTTACAAACTCATCCCGGCTGGCGGGTACCAAATCTTGCAGAGGCGTTGCAGAAGAGTCGTCCTACGATAGAACGCCGTCTGCGGGAACTTCGCAATGCTGATAAGATTGAATTTCGGGGTGCTCCCAAGAATGGCGGTTATTTCACCAAGTAATGTGATAGCGGTAGGCCACTTAGATCGGTGAGATTTTATTCAGAGCACGAATGTTATTAAGTTCCCTGTTAGATTGAATAGCATATGACACTGATGGGATTCAGGACAGCAACGGTTACAAAGTGGATTTTTTCCATGATTTCAGAAGTGGAATCTGTTGTTTGCTTCTTTCTGGTTACGAGTTTTGAGGCTGATTGCCCTGCGTGCTCCGTTGACCTGATATGTGGAAATAATAGATTCCGCCTTCCTCTTTCTGGTAGACGGTTCCGGGGTCGAGTTTGATTTTGGGGATGGCCATGTTCTGTCCTTTCGTTTGAAAGTACCGGATTTAGCCAATATAGATATGTTTTGACAAAAAGAAAACCCGAAACGGTACTGAACGATACCTTTCGGGTATTTTTGAACTTAAAATGGCGGAGAGAACAACTTTCGAACCCGGAGTAATTCTGAAAACTCCCCTTTAACGCTTTCAAGCTCAAAATCTTTCACCAATACGTCAAGTGTAAGTCTGATGAAGAATATACACTCATTATCCTGAAATACAAGATAAAATCATTTTTGAGGTTAGAAAAATAGAAATCTTATTCGCTCCGATCTTGATAATTGTTTGCAACTTCTGTTTTTCGTATCATTCAACAACTATTCGCAAACTTTATCACTGAAAAAATAGATTTTTTATTATTGAGTCATTTTCATATTCATTACACTATTACATGCAAGGTTTTGAGGTGGTATAGAATTCTTGTTTCATGACTGTTTCTCTGGGATCATGTTGATTTTGGTCTGTTTCTCTGGTGTCGGTGTGTCTTTCCCGTGCTCCCACGTAGAAACTTTTTTGACAGAAACACAGAGCGCGGCGGCAAACTTGACCTTGCGAGAGTCTCAAACCCTTACCTCTTATAAGGAGTTGCTCCGGCGTGAACGGTTCGGGCTTGTCGCCGAAATCCTCGGCATCGTCGGGAATGCATCACTGAGGGGAAAATACAGCTTCGCGCTTCCGGCGATAGCGACCGCCGATACATTTGAGAGGGCGGTTCGGAGTTCCGGGAATTTCTCGTATTTTCGGCGGCCGAAACCGTTGATTTCATCTCGCATTATCTTCTTGGACTCAGCGTCCTCCCTCTGTTCGTCTATTGAGAAATCGTCGATCTCCTTACAGTCGGTGACGGCGATGTTTCACGCGACCATGTCCGAGAATATTGCGGCCCGACAAGGTCTAGCTCCTTGGAATCATCTATGTGTTCCGGGAGGACATCAGCACACAGATCCATGAGCGTACTGGCAACGCTGCCTGCCAAATGCAGATGATGATGCAGCTCGGCGTGAACTCGCTTCGCTTTCAGTTTCGCTTTGCGTTTGGCGGCTTTGTCCGGTTTGTAGCTCATAACTGCAGATTACTCCGTTCCGAGAATTTTCAACATCTTTTCCTGATGTTTTTGTATATCCTCAAAAATCCATTCCCGTCCATTCTGCCGATCAGGAAGATTTTGATTATCCCCGCACATTCGCATCATGATAATAAATTTTAATGATGCAACACTGACCTGCCCGATTTTTCTCGAATAATCCAAGTAATGATCGAGTTTCGTCTTCGGGGTCCAGTTCGATCCGGAGCTATTGGCTTCACTGCCAATCATCGCATAGTTACCCAGACAGTTGATTTTGTTTTCATCCAGCATTTCCAGACCATTGACATTGGCCTGCGGAAAATAATGCTCCAAACTGCGGCGGGTCCGTGAAAAGTAGAACTGATCAAAATATCGTAACTCAAAGTCACTGCAGCCCAATTCCTCAAAGAATGCTTTGCGGGACAGGTTTTCTTTCTTAAGCTCTTGTCCACGCAAGGACAGAAAATATTTTTCCCAGATTTTGTAGTCAAGATAATTGAAAATAAAAAGCGGTATCCCTTTCGAGGCTCTGGAGCCGTCACCGTAAATGCCACAAAAATCGAGATTACTCTTTTGGGGTATGACATTGAGTTTGTGTTGTGACAGAAGAACCTGATCGAAGCATCCCGGCAATGGAACATTAATTTCATTCAGGTTTGATGACACCATATATACATCCCAGAAATATTTGTCGGCAAGATCGGACAAGAAACTGCGATACGCATCCAAATCTATGCTGTTTTTCTCAAAAAGATAAAGCAAACAGTAGAAAAGGTAATTTTTTCGTTGCCGGGCCGTAAATGAGACTTCAAACATGGAAAGAAGGTGAACGAGTTGTTCCTGAAGTCCCTTGTCGGAACCTGCCAAATCAGCCCAATTCCATTTGTCGGCTTTCTTCCGGTATTGCAATTTCCAAGGATTGTTTTCAATGGTTTCTTCTTCGCGCGAGTGATGGACAATATAGTTATCCAGAAAGAACTTCGCTTTCAGAAGATTAAACCCGAACTTTTTGACAAGGGATTCATCGAATGTTACTTTATCAAACTGATTCAGAAGTTCTTTGTCGTCAAGAATGAAGTCCTCCAATTGAAACGCCGGATCATTAATTCTTGTCAGTTTGAGAACGATGAGCAGAAAATTGGGGAAATCCATTATCGGCTGAAAGGAATCCCCCTTGTCATTATCATCCTTAACGGCGATATTACTGCTTGCCGACAAAATCTCGTTGATGGATCGTTTTCCGCTCGATCCTTGAACATCAGGAAGGTCATCAAATGAACATATCATAAAACCTGATAATTCCTGGCCAAAGATTCGAGTAACATCCTCTTTTTTTTCTGTTCTGGCATCATACTTATGCTGAACATAAACATTCATCTCACTGCAGCATTCCCAGAGCCGACTGAATTTTGCCTTATCCCTATCGTTAACCGTTTTCCCTATCAAGCCGTAAAAATTCTCTGAAGCCTTAAAAATG
>ENA-UEQM01000284-UEQM01000284.1-human-gut-metagenome-genome-assembly--contig:-NODE-284-length-35773-cov-10.344829_pt1 | contig 35773 bp, 30 predicted proteins | sample MGYA00242948_ERZ507948 | MGnify/ENA primary metagenome ERZ507948 (study PRJEB26167, sample SAMN06115440) | human gut metagenome | host: Homo sapiens | place: China:Hubei | collected 2015-07-28... | reverse complement strand
GCGTGGAAGGACACGTATCCCTGGCGGATATCAAAGAGTTCAAAATGCGGGAAGAATCCGGAAAGAGGCGATGACGCCTTAGCTTGGAATTGGGTTTCTGTGCCATTACAAAAATATGATCAAGTTTGCCGTACGATATGATTATGGTGCAAGACAGGGACTTGAACCGCGAGGGTTGAGCGTGTATTTTATCTGCCGGAGGATACGGCGGATTATGAATCTTACATCGGCAAATGCGGAGCGGCTGACGGCGGCGTGCGTATTGAGCGTGGTCGGCGGTTTTCTGGATATCTACACTTACCTCTACCGGGGGAAGGTGTTCGCGAATGCGGTGACCGGCAACATGGTGCTGTGCGGGTTTCACCTGGCGCACCGGGAGTGGCTGGCAAGTTCGAGATACGTGCTGGCGATCCTGTTCTATGCGCTGGGGATTTTCATTGCGGAAATCGTGCATCGCAAGCTGCCGGCGTTTCGGCGGGTCACGTGGCACCAGTGCGTGATTTTGCTGGAACTGGTCTGCCTGGCGCCGGTCTGCTTCATTCCATACGGAGAGTTCGACTTCATTGTGAATGCGCTGATTTCGTTCGTGTGCGCACTGCAGGTGCAGACGTTCCGCCGGGTGCAGGGATTGCCGTTCGCTTCGACGATGTGTACCGGAAACCTCCGCAGCGGCACGGAGGCGCTGTTTCACTGCTGCTTCGACCGGAAGCGCGAGGAACTGCATAAGGCGCTGCACTACTACGGCGTGATCGTCTGTTTCATCTTCGGTGCCGCCGCCGGGGCGCTGCTGCTGCACGGGTTCGGACACTACGTCTTTCTGCTGGCTCCGGCCGGCCTGGGCGCAGTATTTTTCCTGATCACGCCGCCGCGCGAGCTGGCCTCGTGGCGGCGCAGATTCCGCGGCCTGCTGAAACGGCGATAAGTTTACTGTTGCACCGCGGTGAAAAAGAGGCGCGGGAAGTGGAAGATGATTTCGCCGTTTTTCCGAAGCGGATACCGTTCCGTGATCCGGCGTAGGATTTCCGCCTCGAACGCTTCTTTCTTCGCCCCGGAGAGCGCGGCCAGATAGGGGCGCAGACCGGTGCCGCGATACCATTCGAGCAGCGCCTGATGGGAGGGCATGCGCTGGAAGTAAACCGTCTCCCACAGGTGGAATTCCGGCGATAGCCCGGCCAGCAGGTCGAAGTAGTCGTCAGGCGGCAATGAGTACAGGATGCGCGGCGCGGGGAACAAGGGCTTCCACTCCGGTTCCGCGACCAGTTCGCGGATGATCCGGTGAACCGGCGCGTCGAAGTTGTTCGGAATCTGCACCGCCATCACGCCGCCGGGCGCGAGCTGTTCCATCATACTGCGCAGCAGCCGCGGATGATCCGGTACCCACTGGATGCAGGCGTTGGAAAAGACCACGTCGTAACCGCCGCCGAGTTCCGCGAAGTCGCCGGTCGCGTCGAACAGCCGGAACTCCAGCGCCGGATAATCCCGCCGGGCGGCTTCAATCATATTGGCTGAATTGTCGACGCCGAGGATGTGCGCTCCGGGGAAACGTTCCGCCAGCACCCGGGTGCTGTTGCCGGGGCCGCAGCCGAGGTCGAGAATCCGTTTCGGCGCTTCAAGTTCAATCCGGTTCGCGAGGTCGATCGCGGCCCGGCTCCGCTCTTTCTCGAATTTCAGGTATTGTGTGGAATCCCATTCCGCCATGATGTGCTGTTCCTACTCCATTGCTGCCATTGCTGTAATATGCCATCGATTCCACGAAATGCAACAGGAATTATTGAGCAGAATTTGACGAAATCTCAGGGCGGGAACGGGGGGAACGAATCCTGCGGAATCCGCCGGGGAAGATCAGTTCCCCTGATAGAGCGGGTAACGGTATTTGTCCGCCTCGGTGATCTCCCGCATCACCCGGCAGGGGACGCCGACGGCGACCACGTTGGCGGGAATGGACTTGGAAACTACGCTTCCGGCTCCGATGATGGAGTTGTCGCCGATGGTCACGCCGGCCAGGACGGTCGTTCCCGCCCCGATCCAGACGTTGTCGCCGACGGTGATCGGCTTGGCGATCTCCAGTCCGGCCTTGCGCTGTTCCGGATCGACGGGATGCTCGGCGGTCGTAAAGCAGCAGTTCGGGGCGATGAACACATGGCTTCCGAACGTCACTCTGGCGCCGTCGGTGATGATCAGGTTGTGGTTGGAGTAAAAGTAATCCCCGACGGAGATGTTGTATCCGTAATCGCACCAGAAGGGCGGAGTGAAGATCACGTTTTCCCCCATCTGCCCCAGCAGTTCGGCGAGGATGCGGCGCTGCGCCTCCCGGTCGTTGGGATTCAGCTGGTTATACTTGTGGCATTTGTCCTTGCATTTGCTGATTTCCGCTTCAAAGGCGGGATTGTAACACCCCTGAAACAGACAATTGATCGGAACGACCGGTTTATCATTCATCGTGCGAGGCTCCTGTTTTCTGGTTAATATACTTGGCAAGAGATCGTTGTCAATGGCCGGAAATTCCGGGAAAACGGGATTTCAACCGCCGTTTTCCATCGGCGGAATCCAGAGGGGCGGAGCCGGCAGGACGCGCTTTGGCGCATTGATCCAGGCGAGCGCCTGTTTGAGCAGGTCGGTCTGACTGAAGCCGAAGCGGGATACCGGCAGGCCGGGGGGAGGCGGGGCCGGAAAATTGGCATGGACCGCAATGGGAAGCCGGGCGGCGGCGTCCCGCCCGAGAAGTTCCGTCAGTGCTTCCAGCGTGGAAGGAACGAGGTTGTCATCCGCGACCAGAAGCCCGTCAGGCCGCCTGCCGTCCGGCAGGGAAAAGAGGAGACGGATGAGGTTTCCGGCGGTCCAGGCATCTTTGCTGGTGGCATACTGAATGAATTCCGGTGGGAACCACTGCCTGTCCTGAAAGAATTGTTTCAGGCCGGGGATTGCGATGACTGCCGGCCGCCTGCTGCCGTTCCCGCGGAGGTGGCGGAACATCGCATCATAGAGTTGTTCGAGTTCATAGCGGATGGTGCGGATTTTCGGGTGGACCTCATGACTGACGATCGCGAGCATCGGCAGAGTGATTTTTTCCAGCAGGGGAGCCTGTTCCATTCCGTAGGCCCAGTTGACGAAAATAATTCCGGCCATCCTTCGGTGTCGGATGTCTTCTTCCAGTTGGCGGAATGCCGGGTTATCCGTGTGCATGCTGAAAGCATGATATCTGCGGAAGGTGATGCTCTGTTCCTGTTCCAGCATATCGGCGGCGCTGCCGATCGCGGTGCGCATTTTCAGCTCGGTTTCCGAATGGACTTCCGTTTCGGTGAACAGCAGTGCATAGTGGGCAAAAGGCGGAGGCATCTTGTGGACGCGCGTTCCGAGTTTGCGGGAGGATTCCAGAAACTCTTCTTTGACAAGCGGATGCAGCGCGGCGTTAACCGTCATTGCCGTTGTCGAAAACTGTTGTTCAAACTCCACGCGCGTGGGGAGCCGGTCGCCGGGCTTCCAGATGCCGGAGACGATCCGCTCTACGACGTAATCCCGTATTTGCTGTTTTTTCGATTCGGTATTCATTGCAGCCTCTTTTCCCGGAGATAAGATACGTTTTCCGGGAATTTTTACAAGCCGTTTCCGGGGATTGTCCCGTTTTATTTTCAGGAAAAGCGGAGAGAGGGTATTGACAAAATAATTTTTTATACTATAATAAAAATAGATTGAATAGCTATAGTATAAAACGAGAGGATATCGTATGGTAAAAGTTTGGAAATTTACAATTGTAGAACTTCTGATCGTTATTGCGGTCATTTCCATTCTTGTTGCGCTGCTGTTTCCCGCCCTGAACCTCGCAAGAGAAAAAGCGCGCGGTATCAAATGCCTTTCGAATTTGAAGCAGCTGGGAACGGCGTTTCAGATGTATTCGGCGGACCATACGGATTACTTCCCGACGCCGATGCTGCGGGCCTATGGATATTCAGGCGGTTTCACCTGGAGCTTTCCCGGCGGGGAAACCGTTGCGACGCACGCGGCGTGGAGCGGCAAGCCGTGGTTTCTGAATCTTCTGGTCTATGGCGGCTATCTGCCGCAGATTCCGGGGGGAAACGCCGGAGGGTATGGCATGGGCCGGTATGTTTCCGCCTGTCCCGCATTTCTGGAGGGCGGGAACTTGCAGCGATATTCGATCGAATGCAATTCTTCCTCCGGCAGCGGCGATGTGATGTATGCGGTTTACAAAATGGGAGGAACCTATCAGTTCAATGCGTCTCTTGATTTCGACCTTTCGACCGGATTCAATGCTTCGATCCGGAAAATCCATGCGATTCGCAATCCGTCGGCCCGTTTTCTCTGCGGGGACGGCATGAAGTCTGATTTGCGGATTTATGCAAATGAGGCAACTTTCCTGACTTCATCCGGCCCCTGGTTCGGCCATGCCGGCAGCACCTCTTTGCTCCTGATCGACGGCCACGTCGTTCAAGGGGGAATCGGAATGTTTCCCCGCTGCCCCGACTACAAAGCCGGACTGGTGCGCGGCGGATCGAAGATGACGTTTCTGGCATACCCGTGGTAACATTGAATAACAAGAGAAAGGATTCGGTATGAAACGACTGGTGCTGGCGGCCGCCACGATGCTGTGGATCGGCGGCGCGGCTGCAGGTGATGCGGCGGAAGCGAACGTCCCGGAGAAGAAGATGTATGCGCATTACATGGGATGCTATCCGCTCCATCTGTGGGGAAAACCCTGGCCGGAGAAGATCGATTACAGGTCGGGAAAGTATCTGGACGCGCTGGGGGGGCTTTATTACAATCCGCCGCTTCTGCCCGAGAATTATTCGGCGGACGGTGTGGAAGCCGCCGCACTCGACATCCGCCGGGCGATCCGCGCCGGCATCGACGGATTCGCCGTGGATGTGCTTGCCGGGCGGGAACGGGCCGCGGAGACGGTCCGCAACCTGTTCCGGGCCGCGGAAAAATACGATCTGCCTTTTGAAATCACCTTCTGTCTCGACATTCCTTTCCGGAATCCGGCGGCGGTCAAGCTGATCGTCGATGAATTCCGGAACAGTCCGAAGCTCGCCCGCCGCAACGGTAAAATCCTGTTTCTGGGGTATATCACCCGTGATGCCGAAGGGTATGTGAAGGAATATTTCCAGCGCCTGAAAGAAGGACGCCGGATTGTGCCGGCCAATTTTGAACGCGAGGCTTTTTTCGCCGGTTTCCCGAAGTTGTCCCGCGATACGATCGACTTTCCCGAGCTGAATTCGCCTGAAGAATTGTGGAGCACCCCGGAAGGCTTCGCCGCACATATCAAACCGTTCCGGCATTATGAGAAGAAGTTCGGCAACGGGGAAAAGATGATGTTTGAGTTCGAGCTCAGTTCTCTGCTCCGCGGCTTTTCAGCCGGGCCGCGAAAGCAGATGAGCCCGGAATACCTGAAGCGGGCGGTAGCCGCTCTGGCAAAGGATTTCGACATTCTGGGATCGTTCCTGCCCTCCACGATTGCGGACGACGAACAGATTGTGGAGCTTGCCGCGATCGCCCGGGAGAACGGGGCGGAGTGGAGCGAAGCGGTCTGCTATCAGTATGACAATCCGAACTGGTCCCGGATTCTGGGCGGTCCGCTCGTCGAGACCATGCTCCGGCGCTGGGAGATGGTCGAAAAGACGAAGGCGACGATCCTGCAGTTCACCACGTGGAATGATTACACGGAAAACACGCTGCTGGCTCCCGGCTATGAAACCCGTTACGTACATTCCGAACTCAATGCCTATTTCGCGGAAAAGTGGAAGACCGGCAGGGAGCCTGCCGTCGAAACGGATAAGATTTACGCCGTCTACCATAAATATCCGGTCGGGGCGGAAGCCGCCAGCTTCCCCTTTCGTTCCGCCCGGATTCTGGAGTGCAAAAAGGTGCTTGAAGTCGTTACGATCCTGACGGCGCCGGGACGTGTGACATTGCCGGGCCGCGATATCAGCTATGATGCTCCGGCCGGATTCTGCTACCGGCAGTTTCCCGCCTCTCCGGGCAGGGTGGAGGTCACGGTATCCCGGAAAGGAGAGGTCGTGAAATCGCTGAAATGCGGGGAGCCGATCACCGGGAAGGTGTTCCGTCAGCAGGCGACGCCCACCGCTTACTCCTCGGAATTCATGACGCTCTGGCGGGAGGATTTCGGAGATGCCGAGCCTGTCTCGTTGCGGGGATTTTATGAGGTAGAGCCGGGGAGCCGCTTTCCGAACTGGTTCCGGCAGCTTTTCTTCGGAACGTATGGAGATTTCAGGAATATGCCGGCCGTCGATCCCGACGGCGACCCGGATCAGGATGGAGCCACGAATTATGAGGAGTTTCTCCGCGGTACGGATCCGGTCAGGAAGGATAGTGACCGGTATGAACCGGGATTTTGCTGGAATCTGTTGAAAGACCTGCCGGACCGGTATTCCTTCAATCCGGATCTGGATTCCCGTGCCGGGCGGGTGTGGCACTACTACGGTTCGGGGAAAGACGGCATGACGCCCCTGTTGTTCACGGATCTGGACAGAACTCCGCAGAAAGGGGGCATGACGATCACGCATCGCTTCCCGATGTATGACCGGGGCGCTTGGCCGTGGGGACGCTATCAGCGCGATCCGGCCTTTCCGGGCTGCCGGATCAGTCATGTCTGGAAACAGAATGAACACAGGCTGCTTCTGGAGCCGAAAGGCATTCACGGGACTTCGCTGGGATTTCGCGCGCCCTGTGCCGGAACGTTTTCGGTTGATTTGGCAGCGGCGGCTCCGGGGAAGGGAAAGCTTAAAATTCTTTCCGGGAGAAAAGTGTTGGCGGAGCTGAACCTGGAAAGCAGGATTCCGGTCCGGGCGGGACTGGAGGCCGACCTGAAAGCGGATGATATTCTCTTTTTCACAGCGGAACCGGGCGGAGGAAATGGACGGATTGAGATTTCCGATATCCGGATTGTCCTGAATAGAAACAGCGGGAGGAATGCTGGAACAAAAGAGTGAACATCATCGAAGTTGGAAACAGTAGACGGTAACAGGTAAAAAAAAGGAAAATTCAAGATGAAAAAACTTTTGACGGTTACACTTCTGGCGGCCGGATTTGTGGCGCTTCCGGCCAATGATGCAGTTTTACGGGTGGATGTGAATGGAGTCAGGGATAATGTCGCTTTCACATTCCGGCCGACGGAAGGAATGAAGGCTGTTCCGGTGAAACAGAATCCGGAACACCACATTATCTATTCCGCCGTGAAAGAGGCAGGTCCGGCGGAGTGGAACGATTATAAAATCCGTTTTACTCCGGGAACTTCTGGTACGGTCAGTATCGCGGTGGGTGGACAGTATGCGAAACTGCCGGAGGATCGCGCGTGGCTTCTGATCAACGGAATCAGGCTGAACGGCAAGCTGTATGCAAACGGCGATTTTGTCAAGACGTATACGACGAAAGACGGGAAGGTGGTTCCGTACGGCTTCTGGCTTTCCGGCAAAGCCTCCCGTTTGCCGAAGGCCGGTGACAAGGATACTCCCGCGATTCTTGTGAATCATGACAACCGTCTCAGCTTCAACATCAAAGTCAAGGCAGGCAGGGAATATGAGTTTGAGTTCAAGATCAGGGCTGCGGCTTCGATTCCGGCGGAATAATCCGGCTTTCTGACCGCATTTCGCCCCGACCTTGGGATCGACACGCCGGATTGAAGTCTGAACCACTTCAACCGGCACTTCTTTAACGGGGAAAAAACGGGGGGATGAAAACGCCGGAAACACTGACCGGAAATTGTTGTAAGTTATTGGCGGAGAGAGAGGGATTCGAACCCTCGGTGACTTGCGCCACGGCGGTTTTCAAGACCGCTGCCTTAAACCACTCGACCATCTCTCCGGATGTGAATTGCTAAATATTGCGCCTGAAACCGTTTTTTTCAAGCGCAATATTTATTTTTGCCGGGATTATTTACCGGTGATGCTCTTCAGCAGCAGGTCGGTCACCGATTTCGCGAACGCGGCGGGATCGGGCAGGGGACTGCCTTCGGTCAGCAGCGCCTGGTCGAACAGCACTTTGGCGTAGGCCGTCAGCTCCGGAGCCTTGTCGTTCTTCAGATAGATGTCGAACAACCCTTCGATCAGCGGATGCTTCGGATTGAGTTCGAGGATGCGCTTGCTCTCCGGCACCTCCTGGTGCATCGCTTTGAAGAGACGTTCCAAGTGCGGGCTCAGCGCGTTGCCTTCGGTGATCAGGCAGCACGGGCTGTCGGTCAGCCGCGCCGAAAAGCGCACTTCGCTGACCTTGTCGCCCAGCGCGGTCTTCAGGAATTCCACCAGCTTGGCGAACTTCTCCTGCGCCGCTTTCAGCGTCTCCGCCGCGCCTTCGACTTCAAAGTCGCCCTTCGCGATCGACTTGAAGTTCTTCTTCTGGTACTGGAACATCGACTGCATCACCCAGTCGTCGATCGGGTCGGTCATGAACAGCACGTCGTACCCCTTGCTGCGGAAGTATTCCAGCGCCGGAGAGGAAGCGACCGATTCGCGCTTGTCGCCGGTGATGAAATAGATCTCCTTCTGGGATTCCGGCATCGCCTTCACATAGTCGTCGAGGGTGATCATCTTGCCGGCCTCGGTGTTCATGGATTCGTACATCACGAGATCCTTGAGCTTTTCGGCATTCGCGAAGTCGGTGTGCAGCCCCTCTTTCAGGATGCGGCCGAACTCCTTGAAGAACTTTTCATAGCTTTCGCGGTCGGTTTCGAGCAGTTTCTTCAATTCGCTGAGCACCTTGGTCGTCACGGTCTTTTCGATCTTGGCGAGGTGCGGGTTCTCCTGCAAGATTTCACGCGACACGTTCAGCGGCAGGTCGTTGGAATCCACCACGCCGCACACGAAGCGCAGGTAATCCGGGAGCAGCTGCTTGCACTCGTCGGTGATGAACACCCGCTTCACATAGAGCTGCAGCCCCTTCTTCTGGATGTCCGGCATCAGCAGATTGAACGGCGCCTCCTTCGGCAGGAACAGCAGCGCCTTGAATTCGCTGACGCCCTCCGCCGAAATGTGGATCGCCTTCAAATAATCGGTGCCGCCGAAGTTCGACAGATGCGAATAGAAGCTCTTGTACTCCTCCTCGGTGATTTCGGAGGGTTTCCGCAGCCAGATCGCCTTCTGCGAGTTGAGCACCTTGTCGGTGACGGTTTCGGTCTTGTCGTCGTTGACCTTGACCTCGGGCAGGATGATCGGGTATTCGATGAAGTCGGAATACTTCTTCACGATGCCGCTGATCTTCCAGCTTTCCAGATACTGTTCGGCGTCGCCTTTCAGATAGAGCTTGATTTCGGTGCCCGGCTCCTCCTTCGCGGCGGAGTCAAGCTCGTATTCGCCCTCTCCGTTGCTGGTCCAGCGGACCGCCGGGGCGTCGGAACCGGCCTTCTTTGTAGTCAGCTCCACCTTTTCGGCCACCATGAACGCCGAATAGAAACCGACGCCGAACTGGCCGATCAGCTCCGGCAGGTTCTCCTTGTCGCCCTTTTCCTCAAGCATCTGCAGAAAGGCTTTGGTGCCGCTCTTGGCGATGGTGCCGACGTTTTCGACGACCTCCTCCTCGGTCATGCCGATGCCGTTGTCGGTGATGGTCAGGGTTTTGTTCGGCTTGTCGATCGCGAGGCGGATCTCCCACTTTTTCGCGAGTTCGGGCCTGGTCAGGCTTTCAAAACGCACCTTGTCGATCGCGTCGGCGGCGTTGGCCACCAGTTCGCGCAGGAAAATATCGCGGTTGGAGTACAGCGAATGAATCATCAGATTCAGCAGCTGGCGGACTTCCGTCTTGAACTCTTTTTTCTGTCCCATAACAATAAAACCTCCTTGTGTAGTAAATGATATTGACGTTCCTGCCGGAACCGGATTCCAGATCCGGATTTCTGATATTCTGTCATGCACAGAAAACAGGTTTCCGCCCGGAACATTTCAGGAATATAATTTTTTTTACCGAAAATTCAAGTCAAATCCGCTTCAGGCGTTGGAAAAATAATAAAATTGCGCTATAATTTACGGAATGGCATTATTTTGCGGAATTCCGGCGCTCCGGGGGAGGGGGACTCCGCGGTACTTTACAGAGCCGGCGCAGGCCGGACGGCGAAAGCCGTCCCGCCGAGGCCGAGAAATTCGGGAATGAGGGACTCATGAGCGAACAAGTTGACAATCTCCAATCCAATCGGCCCGTCGTCGTCGGAATTCCCGACGCGCTCCGGGATCTCCTGCATCAGCGCGAAGCGGTTTGCGCGGAGCTGGAACAACTGCCGTCGAAGGTGGTGGAGGATTATCCTGCCGAAATCGGGCGGCTGACCGCCGCGTTTCACGCTTTGCCGCTCCCTCCTCCCGAATATGCGGAAATTCTGGACAAGCGGTTCGCGGAAGCCGTGCAGGCCGCTGAAACCGCTGCCGCTGAAAACGAAGCGAAGCTCAAGGCGCGCGCCGCGAAGCTGGAGGCCGCCGCCGCCGTGACGGGCGAACTCGACGCGCTGATCGCCGCCGGCGACCTGGCGACGCTCGGCGAAGCGGAGGCGCTGGAACGCAAATGGAACGATATCGTGAATGCGGTCGGCGCCGACGCGGTGGATGCCGCCGGATTTGAAGCGAAGTTCCGGCCGCTCAAGGAGAAGCTGGATGCGGAAGCCGCTGCCGACCGGGAGAAGGCGGAAAAGGCGCTGAAGCTGGCGGAGGAGTTCACCGCCCTGACCGCCGGCGAGGATATGAATCTGCTGCATGACCGCAAAACCGAAATCGAGATCGAATATGCGGCGCTCGGGCGCGTTCCCAAGCAGGCCGCCGACCGTTATGTCGATGCGCTGCACAAAGCCGCGGCCCGGCTGGCGATGCACTATGAGACGCTCGACCTCGCCCGCTGGGAGAGCTACACGCACAAGCTGGACCTCTGCGCCGAGCTGGACAAGCTCAACGCGGTGCCGGACAGCGAACTGCCCAAAGCGGCCAGGGCATTGCACGAACTGCGCGAGAAGTGGAAGAACCTCGGCGGTGTGCCCAAAGTCAAGAACGAAGAAATCAACACCCGTTATCTGGAGGCCACCCGCGCGCTTCAGCACCGGGTCGACGAGTATTTCGCGCAGCGCCGCCAGGAGCAGAAGCAGGCGGCCCTGACCAAGCAGGGGCTCTGCGAGCAGGCGGCCAAACTGGCCGATTCGACCGAGTGGAATGTGACCAGCGAGGCGTTCAAGACCCTGCAGGCGGCATGGAAGACGATTCCGCACGCCGGAGCGGCGGAAAAAACGCTTTACGCCAACTTCCGGGCTTCGGCGGACAAATTCTTCGGCGCGCGCAGCGCCTATTTCGACGAGCGCAACCGCAAGTTCGATGCGATCGCCGAAAAGAAACGCGCGCTGATTGCGGAAGCTGAAACACTGGCCGAGCAGTCCGGCGAACAGGCGGTCCGGCGCGCCAAGCAGCTCCGGGCCGAATATCAGAGCGCCGGTGCCGCCGGCCGGGCGGAGCCGGAACTCGCGGCGAAGTTCAACGCCGCGATGGACAAATTCTTCTCCGGCTGCCGTGAGGCGTTCGCGGGGCGCGAGAACCGCAGCCGCGAATTGATCGCGGAGCTGGAACAACTTGGAACGGCGATCTCCGAACCGGGCGCGGCGGAGAAACGGTATCACGAGATTCAGCGCGAATTGCGCGAGCTGGCCTGCCGCCGGACTTTCGATCAGGAGAAGAAGGCGTGCGCCAGGTTCGAGCAGGCGCTCTCCGGCGCCCGCAAACGGGTGCTGGTCGATAAACTGACGCTTGCCAAGACGGTGGCCCGTCCGCTGGCGGCCGCGTTTTCGGCGCTGAAGCGCGGCGAAACGGTCGACGAAGCATCGCTGGCGGTGGAGCATCTCGACCGCTTCGGGAAGCTGAACAGCGCGGCGCAGTTGCTGAAAAGCGCCATCGCCGGAGATGCGAAGGCGCTGGAGAAGCTCGAAAAACAGGCCGCAGCGGCGGAAGCCGACCAGAACCGGATCTGTTCCGAGCTGGAAAAGCTGGTCGGCGTGAAGCAGGAGCCGGAGGAAGCCGCTCCGGCGCTCGACCTTGCCGCCGAGCTGCAGGCCGCCATCGCCGGGAACTTCGCGAAATCGAGTGCCCGGGCGGTGGAGAAGGTGGTCGATCCGAAGCAGCTGCTCAGCGAGTACCTGAATACGGGGCTGGTGGATGCCGAAACGCTGGAGCGTTCGTTTGAGCGGTTCGACAACGCCTATGGTAAATTGCGTTAACAACATCCTTTGTTGAAAGAGGTTATAAAATGAGTAAAGTCAGAGTCGCAGTTTTCGGCGCATCGGGTTATGCGGGCGAGGAACTGCTCCGTATCCTGTTGCGCCACCCCAACGCGGAAGTGGTCGCGATCACCTCCCGCAAAAACGCCGGCGAGCCGGTGTCCACGGTGTTTCCGCGCTTCACCGGCGCTCCGCTGACCTTCGTGGAGCCGAAGGTGGATGAGATCGCCGCGAAGTGCGACGCCGCGATCCTCGCACTGCCGCACGGGCTGGCGACCGAATACGCGATTCCGCTGTTGAAGGCGGGCGTGAAGGTGTTCGACATTTCCGCCGACTTCCGGCTCAAGAGCGCCGCGAAGTACAAGGAGTATTACAAGGTGGACCATCCGGCTCCGGAACTGCTCGCCAAGGCGGTCTACGGCCTGCCGGAGCGTTACCGCGACCAGCTCCGCACCGCCGACCTTGTCGCGTGCGCGGGGTGCTATCCGACCAGTTCGATCTTGCCGACCGCGCCGCTGCTGGCGGCGAAGCTGGTCAAGCCGACCGGTATCGCGGTGGTCAGTTGCTCCGGCGTGACCGGGGCGGGACGCAAGGTTGACCTGCCGTATATCTTCCCGGAGTGCAACGAGAGCCTGAAAGCCTACGGCGTCGTCGGCCACCGCCACCTGCCGGAAATCGAGCAGGAGATGGCGTTCGCAGCGGGCGTGCCGGAGATGGCGATCAACTTCATCCCGCACCTTGCTCCGATGAACCGCTGCATCAATTCGACGATCCTGATGGATGCCGCCGACGGCTGCACGCTGGAAAAAATCGGCGAAGTCTATGAACAGGCTTACGGCAAGGAGCAGTTCGTGCGGATTCTTCCCGCGAAGCGTTGCGCCGACACCAAATACGTGTCGATGACCAACACCTGCGAAATCGGTTACAACCTCGATCCGCACACCAACAAGGTGATCGTGACTTCGGTGATCGACAACCTGACCAAGGGCGCGTCGGGACAGGCGGTGCAGTGCATGAACATCCGCTTCGGCCTCGATGAAGCCGCCGGCCTGATCTGACCCCGGGGAGTGCAGACAAGAGTTCAGGGGAGAGCATGGTTGCCCGTGCTTCTCCCCTGATTTTTTGCCGCTTGAACCATTCAACGCAGCCTGGTGTGCGTAGATTCGTCTCCGCGTTCAGGCCGGACGTGAGCCGGTCCGTAAACTTGTGGTGAAATGCGGTCAAACGAGCACAGCGGCACTTCGCGCCGGCGATTACTCTTTTTCTTTCTTTTCGGTCAACTGCCGCAGGATTTCCCGGTCGAACTCCCGGAAGGGGCCGAGGGCGGTTCCGGCTTTCGTGTCATGGAACCAGTTGGTCAGCAGCCATGCGGGAACCGCCGCGATCACCGCGCCGGGCAGGTAGAAAGGCAGGAACCCGTCGTTGTCGAACCATACTGCCGCCGGGCCGGAGAAGGGCAGCGTGGCGAAAGCCGTTATCATACCGCCGGTTCGGGCGGTATGGCGGACAAAGGGGTTGGGGGAGTTCCACCACGGCAGTTGCGGTTCCCGGATTTCCATTTGGCCTTTTCCGCCTGATAACCGGAACCAGCCGTTGGGGCCGTCAAGCTCGAAGCCCTGAATCCCGGAATGGTTCCAGAGCTGGCGGCCGAGAATCCCGTAATAGGTGAAGCAGCCGCTGTCGGCGGGTTCGTCACAGGAAACGCCGTAGCAGGTGAAATCGATCCCCGCCAGCCGGAAGCGCCACTCCGGCAGGATCGGGGCGATTCGCTTTTTCCCTTCGGGGTGATAGATGGTCTGGTGGAATTCATACTGCGCTTCCAGCGGCTGCTGCAGACGGCCGGAACGGCGCAGGTAATGGTAGGAGAGGTCGAAGGGGCCGCCGGTATCCAGCATGAAATAGCAGGGCGGTTCCGCCGGAAAAGTGAGTTCCAGCAGGGCGCGGTCGCAGAAGTCGAGCAGCGGGAAAGCGTCCGCCGGTTTCTCCTGCGGCGGCGCCAGTTCAATCAGGTAACCGGAACGTTTCTGCGGATCGCGGTAGATTTTGACGTGCAGATACCGCAGGATATCCCAGCCGATCAGGTTGACGGGGGATTCCATCCGGAGCAAAGCCGGAGCGGCAAATCTGATGCCGCAGAGCTTCAGTTCATCGGCTTTCCACGTCTTGCCGTCGTCGGAGGCGGGCAGGTCCCCGCCGTCCTGCGGCCGGATCAGGGAGAAGGGCGAGCCGGTATCGAGCACGAATTTGATCGGTTTGCCGTCGACGCGACCGGTCACGGTCAGCATGAAATCCGCGAACATCGCCAGTTGGCGATCCGGAAAATCCATCCGGGGGCAGGGAGTGCGTTTTTCTTCCCGCTCGACAATCCATCGGGCGATCTGCCGCAGTTGCTCCGGGGTATCCGGCGGCAGTTCTTGCAGCAGCCGGATTCCATCGGCGCGGTTTCCGCAGTGGAAAGCCCGGAGGGCGGTAAGAAAGGCATGTTCCGCCGGAGTTTCCGCAATCTGTTCCAGCAGCGGCAGATCGAACGCCGCAACCAGGTGCCGGAAGCGCCATTCCTTCCAGCTCTGTTGCTGCGCGGGCGTCAGCGCGGCGATTTCCGCCGTCGAAAGGGTTCCTCCCGGCAGCGGAGAATGCTTCCGCACTGCCGTTTCCGGAGTCCGGCAGCCGCACAGCAGGTTGAGCAGCAATATGGCGGTCAGGAGGCGTTTCCGCATCGTGTTCCTTTCGGTCATTTATAGCAATATAATCAAAAGCTCCTGAAATGCAAGTTGAAAAATACTTCGGCGGCTGGTACATTATAGAAAAATTTCTTTCAATCTCATCGATCGTGGAGTTGCGATGTTCGGATTTTATCGTCTGGCGGCGGCTGTCCCGGTGATCCGGGTGGCGGATGTCGAGTTCAACCTTTCTCAAATGCTGGAGTGCTACCGCGAAGCGTGCGTGAAACAGGCGGCGGCGGTCGTGTTCCCGGAACTTTCCGTGACCGGCTACTCCTGCGGCGACCTGTTTTTTCAGGAACGACTGCTGGAGCGGGCCGAGTCCGCGGCGGCCGGGTTCGCGAAGGCCACGGCAGGGCAGGGGACCGTCGCGATCTTCGGATTCCCGCTGAAGTTCGGCGAAGGTATCTACAACGTCGCCGCCGTCGCGCAGAACGGGATGATCCGGGGGCTGGTCCCCAAGTCGCTGCTGCCGAATTACCGGGAGTTCTACGAAAAGCGCCATTTCCGTTCCGGCGCGAAGGTTGCGGGCGAACTGGTGCGGATCGACCGGCGGCCGGTGCCGTTCGGCTCCGATCTGTGGTTCGACGGCGGGCGCGGTTTCCGGTTCGCGGTCGAGCTTTGCGAGGACCTGTGGGGAGTGCGGCCGCCGTCGTCCGGACTGGCGCTGGCCGGGGCGCGGGCAATCTTCAACCTCTCCGCCGGAACCGAACTCGCCTCCAAGGCCGCCTACCGCCGCGATCTGGTGAAACAGCAGAGCGCCCGCTGTCTTGCCGCCTATGTGCTGGCCTCGGCGGGGGTGCATGAATCCACCTCCGACGTGGTGTTCGGCGGCCATGCGCTGATCGCCGACAACGGGCGGCTCGCGGCGGAAAACCGCCGGTTCGACCGCGGCAATTCGGTGATTTACGCCGACGTGGACTTCGAGCGGCTCGGCGCGGCGCGCTGTTCGGAAAGCTCCTTCAACGACAATGAACCGCTCTACCGCGTCTACCGCAGGGTTGAGCTGGAGGAGGCCGCCGGTTCGCCGGACCTCGAATTCGCGTACAATCCGCCCCGCCCCTTCGTACCGGAAGGGGCGGCGGACCGCCGTGAACGCTGCCTCGAAATCTTCGACATCCAGTGCGCCGGCCTCGCGAAGCGGATTGAACATACCCATGCGAAAACCATGGTGATCGGCATTTCCGGCGGGCTGGATTCGACGCTGGCGCTGCTGGTCGCGGCGGAGTGCTGCAAACTGCTCGGCCGCCCGGCTTCGGACATCGCCGCATTCACCATGCCCGGCTTCGGCACTACCGGCCGCACCTACAACAACGCGGTGAAACTCTGCAGACTGCTCGGCGTGACGCTGCGCGAGGTCGATATCAGGCCCGCCTGTCTGCGCCACTTCGAGGATATCGGCCACGATCCGGCGGTGCTCGACACCGCCTACGAAAACGTGCAGGCGCGCGAGCGGACCCAGATTCTGATGGATGTCGCGAACAAGTCCGGCGGGATGGTGGTCGGCACCGGCGACCTCTCCGAAATCGCGCTCGGCTGGAGCACCTACAACGGCGACCACATGTCGATGTACGCGGTGAACTGTTCGATTCCGAAAACCCTGATCCGTTTCCTGATCGAAACCACCGCGGAGCGGGCCGAACCGGAGCTGGCGGCGGTGTTGCGCGACGTGATCGACACCCCGGTCAGCCCCGAGCTGCTGCCCGCCGCCGAGGACGGCACGATCAACCAGAAAACCGAGGACCTGATCGGCCCCTACGAGCTGCACGACTTCTTTCTGTACCACTTCATCAAGTACGGCGCGGAGCCGGAGAAGATCCGCTTCCTGGCTGAAGCGGCGTTCGAGGGGAGTTATCCGGCGGAGCTGATCGACCGGACGCTGGCGACTTTCCTGCGCCGCTTCTTCCAGCAGCAGTTCAAGCGCAACTGCATTCCGGACGGGCCGAAGGTCGGCACCATTTCGCTGTCGCCGCGCGGCGACTGGCGGATGCCCGCCGACGCTTCGTTCGCCGCCTGGCGCTGATCAGCGGAACTGCAGTTTGACTTCCTGCCGGAGCCGGACGAGCGCGACCCGGATTTTCGCGACCGCTTCGCAGAATTCGGTGACTTTGCTCTTCATGTTTTCGTCCTGCCGCGCGTTCCGGTCGCCGCTGGACCGGCGGATCTGCTTCAGGCTCCGGTTCACCTGATCGTTGAGCCAGTTTTCATAGGCGTCCGGATCGACCGTGGAGAGGGAGGCGGTTTTCTTGTCGGCCTTGCGCTTGCCCTGCCGGGACTGGAGCCGCTGGAACTCCCGGTCGTAGGCGGTCATGCCGGTCGCGGGAATCCGCACCGTGTAGCAGCTCGCCATCGAACGTTTCACATCCTCGTCGAACATGCGCTGCAATTTCATCATCTCTCCGGCGGTGTTGGGCTCAAACCGGATGCCCTGCCGGCTCAATTCGCGCTGGATATCCCGGCAGCTCCCCATCGTTTCGCGCAGCAGTTCCTTGGTCTGCTTGTAGTAATCGGAGTCGGGAGAACGGGCCAAAGCCGGCCAGAAGCGCGGTTCGAGCTTGTCCAGCTGCTCCCCGAGCGTGTCGAGAAGATCGGCGCCGGAGAGCAGCGCCCCGGCCGTCAGCAGAATCGTCAACAATACAGTCCGCAACACCTTCGGCATTTGCCGCCTCCTTCCGCCGTGCTTCACGGCCGCCTGTTATTTTTCGAGTGCGCTTCCAAGCCGTTTCGCCACCTTCGCGGCGATTTCGGCGGCCTGTCCTTCCTGATAGTTGAGCTGGCGCCAGTTCCAGTGGAAACCGTCTTCGACGCCGCGCGGCACCACGTGCAAATGGGCGTGGGGCACCACCTGGCCGGCGGCCGTTCCGTCGGCCAGATGCAGGTTGAAAGCGTCGTAATCCAGCTCCCGCCGCAGGGCGATGCCGATCCGCGAACCGATATGGAACATCCGTCCCGCCGTCGCCTCGGGGATCGTGGAGCTGGACTCGTGGTGTTCCTTCGGGATCACCAGCGTATGCCCGAAGTTGATCGGGCCGATGTCCAGAAACGCCAGCACCAGCTCGTCTTCGTAAATTTTGACCGCCGGAATTTCACCGGCCGCGATTTTGCAGAAAATACAATTGCCCATACCGTCTACCTCCGTTCTGAAATTACCACGCTTCCGTGACGCCGGCAACCACATTTTTCGCCGCGGCGTAGGCGGCCTGCCGGATGCCGTTGCGCCGTCCGATCTCCTGGTCCGCGCCGGTCTGGAAATCGGCGGAACCGCTGGCTTTGCGCGCGGTGAGCAGCGGCTTGGCCTGTCCCGGAATCACCACGGAATATTCGATGAGCAACGAAACCCGCCACTGGTTCGGCACGTCGAAGTCGTTGCTTTTGGTCGCCCACGAGATTTCGGAGAAATTCACGCCCAGCACCCGTGCGTACACGATGCAGTCCGCCTTGCTCATATCCACCAGCTTCAGCGAACCGTCGGTCATGAAAGCCTCGCAGAGCAGCCCGCGCACTTCGGCGGAAACGTTGTAGGCGATGGTTTCATTGACCACCGGCGCGACCGCGACGGTCCGGATCTGCGGGTGCATCAGCGATCCGACCCGGTAGCCGCAGCCGGACACGCAGGCCAGCAGCAGCGTCAACATCATCAATGCGGCAACTCTCATTCGCTTTTCTCCTTATCCTGTTCGTCCGGCAGATGCACGCTGAAGACCGGCAGCAGGAAGCGGCGGTCACTGTCGCCGGGGGCGATCAGCAGTTGCGAGGCCTCCGCCGGAATCGGGCGGGTCCGGTAGTGGGGCAGCCGCCCCTCCGGCTTTTCCCGGAAATCCTCCGGCACGAAAGTGCTGTCCAGCTTCACGAGCAGCCGCTCGGAGGCGTCCGCCGACGTGGTGTCGGGATAATCCTTCAGCACCTGGGCGAGGTAGCGTTCGGAGGCCTCCTTGCGCCCGGCGCGTTCATAGTATTCAGCCAGCTCGTAGAGCCGTCCCGCCTGAATGTCGCGGGAGCGGACCATGCGCACCTTGACCCACGGCGCTTCGGGCGCATCCGGGTACTTCTCCAGAAAGGTTTTGAACAATTCGTAGGATTCGCGGTTGTACGCCCCGTCGCCGTCGCCGCGCCGGGAGAGCTCGTACAGGCCGTTGGCCAGCGCCAGATACGCGTAACGGCACGCCTTCGCATCCGGGAAATCCCGGATGATGATCCGCAGTTGTTCCAGCGACTCCTTGACCTTTCCCTTCTGGTCGAAGAGATAGGCCAGCCGCAGCCGCGCTTCCGGGGCGGATTCCGCGAACGGCGCCCGGTCCAGCGCCTTTTCAAACACTTCGATGCTCTTGTCGTCGCCGACCAGCCACGGAATCCAGCGCAGCGACCAGAACGCGGGGTCCCGCTTGCCCTGATAATAGGCGTCGGCGATCTCGTATTCCCGCTTCACCAGCTCCACGAAGTCGGCGTATTCCGGGAAACGCTCCATCAGCGACTCGATCGCCTCGAACTCCTTGTAAAGCAGCCCGCACATCCGCCATGCGCCGATCTGCGCCCGGATCGAGTTCGCCTTGATGGCCGGGGAATCCGCCTCGATTTCAGCGGCTTCGAACTTGTCGCCCGCCGCCTTGTAATCCTTTGCCTGATAGAGTGCCAGACCTTCACGATAGGCATCGTCGGCCGATTTGTCGTCAGCGGCAAGCGGCAGCGCCAGCAGAAATGCGGCGGCAAGCATCAGAAGTTTTGATTTATCCACCAAACAATCCTCGGGTTTCGCCGGCGCTTTCAACCGGCCTGGTTGTTACATCAATTTCAGGCCGGGCAGGTCCTGCACGTCGATGAAGCCCTGCACCACGCCGCCGTCGTCCACGACCACGATGTCATCCACATGGCGGGTTTCCAGAGTTTTAAGCACTTCGACCGCAAGCTGTTCCGCCTTTACCGTGACCGGCTTCGGAGTCATCACTTCGCTCATCAGACGCTCCAGCACCGACATATCCTTTTCGCACCAGCGGCGGAAGTCGCCGTCGGTGAAAATGCCGAGCAGCCGGTTGTCCGGGGCGACCACGATCGCGGAGCCGCAGCGGGCATGGCTCATGCGGTAAAGCGCGTCGCGCACCTTCGCCTCCGGCGGGACGATCGCGGTATGTTCAAGGTCGCGCATGATGTCCATCGCGCGCAGCGTCACCATCCTGCCGATCGCGCCGCCCGGATGGAGCCGGCCGTAGTCGGACTTGGTGAATCCCTGCCGGTCCAGCAGCACCATCGCCAGCGCGTCGCCGAGTGCGAGCAGCGCCGTGGTGGTGGTGGTCGGAGCGAGGTTGAACGGGCACGCCTCCTGCGGCACCGGCATTTCCACGACCAGATCGCTCATGCGTCCGAGAGTCGAACCGGCGGAGGCCGTGATGGCGGCAAGCTGCACGCCGAGCCGCTTGGCCGGATTCAGCACCACGAGCAGCTCCTCGGTTTCGCCGCTGTAGGAGAGGGCGATCAGCAGGTCATGCTTCTGGATCATGCCGAGGTCGCCGTGGCGGGCCTCCACCGGGTGCATGAACACCGACGGCGAGCCGACGCTGGAAAGCGTCGCCGCGATCTTCTTGCCGATATAGCCGCTCTTGCCGATGCCGGTGAAGATCAGCTTGCCTTCGTTGGAGAGCGTCTCCATACAGCGGGCGACCAGCTCTTCAAAGGAGCCGTTCAGGTTGTCGCGAACCGCCTGCAGCCCTTCGATCTCGGTGTCGAACACCTCGCGGGCGCGTTCCAGAACCGTCTTAGTCATCGTTTCCATCTCCCGGAAGACCGTCAGAGCCGGCAGGAGCGGATATCCGTCACGATAATGCCGCGGGCGCCGATTTCATACAGTTCGTCCATGATGCCGTTGCACTGCTTGCAGAGCACCATCGCCTTGACCGCGACCCAGTCCGGATTGGAGAGCGGCGAAACGGTCGGGGCTTCGATGCCCGGAGTGATCCGGCAGGCGGCTTCGACGCTGGCGCGCGGAATGTCGTATTCGATCATCGCATAGGTGCGCGCCACCAGAATCCCCTTGATCCGGGCGACCAGCTTGTGCACTTCGGGGCGGTCGGCCAGCTCGGCGGAACGGCTGACCAGCACTGCTTCGGAGTGCAGCATCGGTTCGCCGATCACCGCCAGCCCCGCCTCTTTCAGCGTCGCGCCGGATTCGACCACGTCGGCGATCGCATCCGCGACACCGAGCCGGATCGAAATCTCCACCGCTCCGTCCAGTTTCACGATCGGGCACTTCAGGCCGAACTTTTCCAGATTCTGCCGCAGCAGTTCGGGGTAGGAGGTCGCGATGCGCAGACCGTCCAGCTTTTCGACGGTCAGCCCGGAATCCTTCGGCACCGCGAAGCAGAAGCGGGAGCGGCCGAATTCCAGCGGCATCACCTCGGTGACGGCGGCGCCGGAATCCATTTCGAGGTCGCGGCCGGTGATGCCGAGGTCCAGCACGCCGTTGCCGACGTAGAGCGCGATGTCGCGCGGGCGCAGGAAGACGAAGTCGATCTCGTTGGCCTGGTCACGGACGATCAGTTCACGGCCGGAGCGGGAGCAGCGGTATCCCGCCTCCTGGAGCAGACGGACGGCGTCCTCGGAGAGGGCGCCCTTATTCGGAATTGCCATTTGAAGCATATTGAACGTTCCTTACAGAATGAATCGCAGCCGGATGGAACCGGTTTTACAGATATTTGTAGATGTCTTCGAGTTCGAGATCGTTGGCGATCATCATCACCTGAAGATGATAGAGCAGCTGGGAGATTTCCTCGGCGGTCTTTTCACGGCCTTCGTATTCCGCGGCCATCCAGACCTCGCCGGCCTCTTCCACGACCTTTTTGCCGATGAAATGTTTGCCGCGGGCGAGTTCCTTCACGGTTCCGGAAGCGGGATCATTGGCTGCGGCTTTGGCTTTCAGTTCCACAAACAATCCGTCAAAAGTTTTCATGGCCTCTCTCAATCGTAAAAATAATAGTGATCTGTGAACTAAAATACATGTTAATATAGCGCCTGATCCGAAAAAAGCCAGTTCCGCAGTCCTGCATCCCGGAAAAAGCATAAAAAAAATACAATTTTTCTGTTTTTTCCGAAAATCCGCTTGCATTTTTCCCGAATTGCATCATATTAAAAAGCACATCAGGCACCCGTAGCTCAGTCGGTAGAGCAAATGACTCTTAATCATTGGGTCCACAGTTCGAATCTGTGCGGGTGTACCATTAAAAACTCAGCCTCGCGAAAGCGGGGCTTATTTTTTTCACAGCAAAATATGTTACAAACTTGCTGATATCGAAAACGCGGAAGATCAAGGAGAAGCTGCTGATGGCGGAGTCGAAGCAGGAAAACATCATTTCTCTGTTGGTTCCCGGGGCGGTCATGCTGCTGATTCTGGCGTGGCGTCTGATTCATGGCGCTTTCCCGGAATACTAGCTGCTGGACCATTCGCTGCCGACTTCTCTGGATTGCTGGCAGACGGTTCAACTTCCGTTGCTTTTGTTGGCCTTGCTGTGGCTGGCGGTTGATGTGATCCGCCGCCTGTGGAAAGGTCGCAGGAGTTTTCTCGGTACGGCCTGCGTGGGTTCTTTCGGTCTTCTGCTCCTGCTTGGGATAACCCTTCCGCCACTCGGAAGCGTTACCGAAAAGGGGAAGCGAATGGATTGTCGTGTGAAACTTTTGTACATTTCCCTGGCCTTGTGCGAGTATGCGCAGGAGTATGACGGATATTTCCCGCCGGCTTTCGGCGACGCCGGGCTGGATTTGCTTTGCAAACTTGATTACATCCCTGAATCAGAGCTTTTCTGTTTCGGCGATCACTCATCCCGGAAATCGTTTTCCTATGATTATACCGGAGGTTTCCGAATCGATTCGCCGGGGAATCCGCTCATTCTTGAGGAGAAGCCGGGGCATCATGGCCCGAAGTTCCGGAGCTGTCTTTTTCTTGAGGAGATTCGCCGCCGGCGGCAGTAGAAATCTCCGCCAGAAGCATACTGGCCGGTTCGCTGTGGCAGACGTTCGGATACTCCTCTTGAATGTAGTTTCGGACGATTCCGGCGGCCGCTGCGCCGGAAATCAAACTCTTTTCCAAAACTGCCGGCAATTCTTCCAGCAGTTGGGTTCTGCCGCTGTCGCTCATTCGGATATGGCTGCGTGTGGCGGAGTGCCGGACATCGCAAAACAGCCACCCCGAAATCAACCCCACCGCCGCCAGCCATGCCGGAAACCAGATCGCCGTGCGCTTCCAGCTGTTTTTCATTCTGAGAGCGCTGAATGCGACAATGGCGCAGACAATTCCGACATACAGCACGGCATCCGGCAATTGCGGCGGCAGGAACTCTTCGCATTTGCGTTCCCATACTCCGGCGGCGACTTCCGCTTCCATTTGTTTCGCCGCCTGAACGGGGTGTTCCGACCGTTCCAGAAGTTCGGCGAGGTATCCGAAGAAATCCGTCCGGTACAAGTTGACCGGCTCTGAATTGAAAGCTCCCTGAAAGGCTCCGAGCATGGCGATTCCGCCGACCGGCACTGTGCTGAATCCCGCCAGCAGCAGCCACAGCCAGTAGTATTTCCACCCGATTGCCAGACCGCACAGAAAGGCGATGCCGCAGGCGACCCCGATCAGAGGTATTCCCAGAACTATCAATAGATCCATTGTTCTTTTCCGGTTTCAGTTGCTTTGTTTCAGCAGACGGGGCTTACAGCCCTGCTGCCTGATTGGGGGAATCGGGGAAGCCTGCCGCTTTTGCGGCAGGCGGGTCTGCAGCCCTGCGGTTTGCAGACCTTGTGCGCTACGCGGCCTGATTTGCAATCAGGCACCGGTAGCTGGGCGCAGTAGCGCACAAGCGTTTTCGACGACAAGGGCACTTCGTCCCTTGACCCCGACCGGCAACGTGCCGGTGCGAAGTGCTGCCGATAGAGCTGGCCCTGCTTGTGAGTGATAACCGGGGGGACGAAGCGCCCCCGGCCGCCGGAGGCATTCCCGCCTTATCTGGCGAGGGAGGCTCTGGCGTCTTCGACCAGCTTCATGAAGCGTTTGCCGTATTCGATGTAGTTGTCCATGCGCTCGACGGCGTTCTGCGCGGCGTTTTCTTCATGGAAAACCAGCTTCATGTGCGGTTCCATCGAGAAACCGCCGTCATAGCCGTTCTTCAGCAGGTCGGTCACGATCCGGACCACATCGCCTTCGCCTTCTCCGGGGAAGGTGAACTCGGCCTTGTTGAAGCCGCCGTTTTCACTGCGGCCCTTGAAGATCGCATCCTTGATATGGACGTAGTGGATAAACTCCCTGACGTTGCGGTAGAACTCCCACGAACTCTGCACCTTGTCCAGCGCGTCCCCTTCGCTGCGGTCGAAGTTCAGCACCGGGTTGCCGGTGTCGAAAACAAGTTTGAAGTTCGGGGACTTCACGTTGTCGAGCAGCTTGAGGGTGTGCTTCCAGGACATGCCGCCGTAGTTGTTGCAGTTTTCGTGCAGATAGAGGATGTCGGCTTCCTCGCACATCCTGACCAGGGCGTTGACCTTGCGGAACACGTTTTCCTCGATCTCCTTATCCCAGGCGGGGCGTTCCCACAGCGCTTTGAAACTCATGCCGCGGATCATTTTGCAGTTGAGCCGCTTCATGCGTACGATCGCGCGTTTGAGCTGTTCGGCGGTCTTCTGGAAATCCTCCTCCTTGAGCGGGTCCCAGCCCCAGTTCGCTACCGCGCTGCCGAAGCAGTTGACCATCACGCCGGCTTCTTCCAGCTTCGCGACCGCCTCCTCGAATTTGTCTTCGGGCAGATCATGGATGTTGGTGCCGTCGATCGCGCGCGATTCGATATACTTCCAGCCCAGCGCCTTGGTCGCCTTGATCTGTCCGTCGAGGCCGACGGAGGCCTCATCCGCAAAACCGGTGTAATACATAGTCCTGTTCCTCTGAATAAAAAGTTGGCTTGAAACTGTTTCTTGCGGTATAATGTAGCCGCGTTCCAATGAAAATCAACCCGCCGGAGCGGATAAACCTGAAGAAACTGATCCGGCTGAAAAGCCGTGGAGAGGAAATTTTCAAAAAACAAGTTAGACAAACCTAATTATCGATTTGCAATTTTCTTTTCCCCGGATATATTAGAAGGCAACATCAAATCAAACCATTTTTCACCATTTCAGCAAAACGGCAATGGTTGCATAATTGAAATTAGGCAAGGCTAATTTGCTGAGGAAAGGACAATCTTCAATGAAACGGCTTCTCGTTTTTGCAACAGCGGTATCGGCGCTTCTGGCTGTCGGCGCGGAGGTGTCGGAACCGGTCAAACCTTTTGTGAAGGAGGCTGAACGGGTATTTCCGGAAGCGGGGGAATTCACCCTGCTCAAGCCGGGCGTTTATCAGGTGCGCGACGGCAATTCCAATGTGCTCGGTTCGCTGTATCTGGAAACCATCGGCGATTCCGAACGGCAGTTCGGCTATGCCGGGACCATCGAAATCGCGGTGTTGTTCGACAAGGAACAGCGTGTGGCCGGAGTCCTGATCGGTAAAAACCAGGAGACTCCCTCTTTCCTGAACCGGGTCCGCGCCGCCAGGTTTCTCGAAAGCTGGAACAAGCTCAAGATGAATGAAATCCCCGGCAAGGAGGTCGATTTCGTGACCGGAGCCACCTACAGCAGCTCCGCAATCCATGCCGGAGTCCGCAAGCTCGCCGAATCCTACCTGAAAATGGCGGAAGATGAAAAGAAGGTTCCGGTCGCTCCGGCCGCCGCCGCTCCGGCTGTTCCGAAAAGCCCGGAAGTGATTCAGCTGGAACGGCGCATCGCGATGCTTCAGCGGATCGTGTCAGGCAGTCAGGTGCTGCTCAAGCAGTTGCAGGAGCGCAAGGAGGACGAATTGAAACTGCGGCTGATCGCCGCGCTGGAGGGGCCGGAAGCGGCGCAGAAGTTCGCTAAAGAGAACAAGCTGATGTTCTTCAACCATCCCGGCCGCGGCGGAAAGAAAAGTCCGGTGACGCTGGCGGCGGAGAAGTACAAGGCTTCCAAATCCGAAGCCGACCTGCAGGCGTTGAAAGCGGCGATTCTCGCCAATTATGAACGGATGCTCCAGACTGTTCCCCCTCACAATGCCGAACAGGAGAAGGCGCTGGAGGCCGTCAAAGCCCGGCTGGCGATGGTCCTGAAACAAGGCGGAGCGAAAGCTCCGGCGGCAGCGGCTTCCGCTCCGGGGAAGATGAAATTCCGCAGCCCCGAGGCGCAGGAGCAGGAGGAAAAGATTGCGAAGCTGGCTGCTGCCTACCGGCAGAACCGCGATCCGCAGGTACTCGGACAGTTGCGCAAAGAGGTGACCCGCCAGCTGGTACAGGGCACTCTCGCGATGTCCGCTGCGATCGAAAAGAAAGAACAGGAGACTGCGCGCCTGAAGGACCACCTTGCCGAATTCACCAGAGATCCCGACGCGGTGATTCAGAAACGGCTTGATGCACTGACCAAGTGAAAAAAAAGAAGAATATTCAAATATAATATAGTGAATCTTATTAACACAATTACCATTATGGGACATTAGAGAAAAATGAGGTACAAAAATTTTACTCTTATTGAGCTGCTCGTCGTGATCGCCATCATCGCGATTCTGGCCGGGATGCTGCTGCCGGCGCTCAACCAGGCGCGGGAAAAGGGAATTTCCGCCTCCTGCGTGGGGCGGCTGAAGTCGATCGGACAGGCGGATTCGCTCTATTCTGCCGATTATGAATTCATTTCACCGGCCCGGCAGTATCTGATGGGCGGTTCCGGCACTTACTGGTGCGGAGTATCGAACGGCAGTTCCTCCGGAAGCGGCGACTCCATCGACTTCACCGCCGACGGATACCTGACTCCCTACCTGAAGAGATCCGGCAATGCCGATCAGGAAATCATGCGGGAGCTTTCCTCTAATGTGTTCATCTGTCCGCATGCTTCCGTCGCCGGAATGCTGACTGGCCAGAAGATTACGGCGGCCAACGGCGGCGGCTATGGCGTCAACCGGAAGGTTCACGGCGTCTTTGAAATGTGGTCTGGTCGACCTGCTTCTTCTACCTATGGTCTAAAGCGTCCGGGACGCATCAAGAATCCCTCCGCCGTGGTCGGTTACGGCGATTCCGCGACCAGCGACGCCGGCAAGCTCAAGGTCAACAACCTGATCAGCTGCAACAAGGTGCATTTCCGGCACAGCGGGCAGGGCAACTTCGCTTTCGCCGACGGGCACGTCGGCTCCCGCACCGGTTTCTACACCCATGCCGGCGGCACGATGGGAACCGCGAACGCCGATCCGGTCAACCACATCGGCTGTCTGGATGCCGATGAAAATGACGAAGGTACGGCGGAAAGCCTGTACGGAGAATAATGGCAATCGGGAGGAACGGCAATGAAAAAAGCGGTATTGATTGCGGCACTGGTGATCGGCGGCCTGGCGATGGTGTGGGCCGTCAATGTGAAGAAAACGCCGGATAACATTCCAACGGAGGTGGAGGCTTCCGCCGCCGAGCAGGCGGAACTGAAGCAGGCGTTCGACGCAATTGCGGAGGCCTATGATAAAAACCGTACCGGCACGCTGGAACGCTTCTTCGGCCTGACCCGGAAAGAACGCGAGGCCATCCGGTGCATGGAGGGACAGGACCCCGTCAAGTCCAGCCTCGAACTGCTCCGGGAGCATGGCCGGAAACTTTCGGTGACCGATGTGAAATACATCGCCGTCGAACATGTTCCGTCCCGGTTTTACATCACCGGCAAGCTGAACGGAGAACAGCCGGTCCGGTTTGTGCTCAACAAGCAATCCAAAGGTTACCGGCTGGTCGGGATCGCAAAGTACGATCCGGCCGAATAAAAAACGCCTTTTCCCTGAAGGAAGAAGAACGGGCCCCCCTTGCCCCCGCCTTCTTCCTTTTTTGTTTGTTCACAAATATCGAAATTTTTTTCAAAAAAGATTTGCTTTTTTCAACTTTCTTTGTCATAATTATAATACAGGTATTAAACACCGGAGATGAATATGCTTGATGAATTGGTCCATAAACCGGTCCGGAAAAAAGCGGTCTACGACAGGATGCTGAATGAAATCCGGCAGGCGATCCGCAGCGGCCAGTTGCCGCCCAGAAGCCGGATTCTGTCCGAACCGGAGCTTTGCGAACGGTACTGCATCAGCCGGGTTTCGGTGCGCACCGCGCTGGCGAAGCTGGAAAAGGACGGCCTGATCGTCAAGAAGAACGGCCTCGGCTCTTTTGTCTGCGACCCTGCCGATCCGGCTTTTTCGCCCGCGCAGGAGTTGAACGATGTCGCGATCAACCTGACCGAGATGAATTTCAACGTCAGCTGGTACTACACCAAAATCTATCAGGCGGCGGCGGCGACCGCTCCGCAATGCCGGGTGAAGCTTTCGCTGGTCAGTGAAATTTCCGCCGCGCTGTTGAAGCCGAACCACTGGAAAGGGCTGCTGGCGCTGAATACCGATGAAAACGCCGAGCTTGAAGCGATCGCGCGGCAGGGGATTGAGGTGATTTTGTTCAACCGCATTTCCCATCATCCCGATCTTGCGTCGGTTTACGTCGATTATTATGAGGAGTCGCTCCGGGCGGTCCGCAGCCTGCGGGAACGCGGTTGCCGGAAAATCGCGCTGATCACTCCCAATGACGGCACCAGCAGCAGCGTCGCGCGTATCGGCGGCTATCTGAAAGCGGTCGACCGCAGCTTCCCGGAGCCGGAGCTGTTCTGCAGTCTGGTGCAGGACCGGCCCGATGCGGAATATACGGCGGTGATCACCGAATATCTGAAGTCGCACCGGCCGGATGCGGTCTATATTCCGTTCGGCGCCCATTTCCTGCCGTTCGCGGCGGCGGCTCATCAGTTGAATATCCGGATCCCGGAAGATATGGCCGTGATCAGCTTCGACGATATCGGGGAGATGCGCAACTTCTGCGGTTTCCCGTTCGGCTACGTGAAAATGCCGCTGGCGCAGATGGCGGAGGATGCGATCCGGTATCTTTCTGAAAAAATCATCAGGAGAAACGCCGTCCCGGTCCTGAAACGGCGCTACCCGGCCACCCTCGAATTCAGTAACTGACGCATTGGAAAAGAGAACGTTCCGCGATACGAATAATACAGGTATGAAATACAGGAGCTTGAAATGAATCACCGGAAGATGACAGGATGGATCGGCGCCGGGTTGCTGGCGGCGACATGTGCGGCGGCGCCGGTGGGCGTCCGGCCGGAGACGATGCGGGAGGGGACCGTGACCGGTTCCGACGGACGCCGGGGACTGGTCACCGGCAAGGTCGAGGCCGCGGAGGGGTTGGACGGCGGCTGCGGCTTCCTGCTGAAGGGGCCTGACGCGCGGATCGAGCTTCCCTATCCGGGCAACCCGGATACCGTCGCTTTCGAGGCATGGGTCAGGCTGCCGGAAAAGGCGGTCTTTCGCCACATCGCCCGGCGGCGCGGCAAAAACAACCAGTGGCAGCTCTTTGCCGCCCCCGTCGGCAACGGCGAATATCTGCTCTACGGCATGACCTGGAAGAAGTCCGACGGCAAGGAAAACTTCGTCGGCAGAAGTTCGGTCCGGCTGCAGGGCGGCAGGCTTCACCATGTCGCGATGGAGCTTGACGGGGCCAGCTACGGCAAGCTTTTCATTGATGGACAGGAGGTGTGCTCGGAGGTGCCGCCGGATGCGCTGCGCTCCGGGTCGAGTCCGCTGACCCTCGGCGGCGGCAAGGCGGGAGAAGCGGGCGACCTGTTTTTGCAGGATCCGGTCATCTATGATTCAAAGCTGCCGGAAAACTGGCAGCGCCGGGTGCGCGAACAGCTTTATCCGTGGGAGAGGAAGTTCACTCCGGCCGAGGTGTTGAATTTCTCCGCGCCCGGCGCATGGCTGACCGCTCCGGTGGAGCTGCTCGACTCCATGCCGGAGGGAGAGATGTGGTCCGCGAAAAGCCGGTTCGGCAACGATCCGGGTAAGCGGATCGAGGCGAAAACGATGCGGGAGCTGGCGACCGGCGCCCGCCCGGAGGCCGGAGGGATGCGCTGGAACCGCCATCCGATGTATCCGACGCTGCATGCGGCGCAGGTTCCGGCGGATTGGAGCAGACAGCCGGCGGTTTCGCTGAAGCTCGCCTCGAAGGAGGCGACCGGAGAAACGGTCTGGCTCGCTTTTTCCGCCGATTCGAAGCAGACTCCGTACCGGGACTTTTACCGTTTCCCGTTCGCGGTCAACTTCACCGGGGAAAAGACGATCACGGTCAGCCGCGACAAATTTGAAACGGTCGGGGAGCCGGCGGGCTGGGACAAGGTGGACGGCGCGTGGTTCTTCACGAAAGTTGCCGGCGCACAGCCCCATCCGGCGACCGATCTGACGCTCAAAGAGTTGCGTCCAGCAGCGGAACCGGACAACAGCGCGGAGTTTCCGGGGGAAATCCGGCAGGAGAAAGACGCCGACGGCTTTGTCTTTAAAATGAACAAGCGCGAATATCAGCGCGCCTATTTGAATCATCCCTATCCCGAAACCCGGGGGGAGCAGCCGGTGCACGCCCCCTACGCCCACCAGTATTATCAGGCTGCCGAGCGGGCGCTTTTCGACTACTGCCCGGACTTCCTGCCCGGCTTCGTCAGCTACGGGCCGGACGGCAGGGGCTATATCCACTCCGGCGACCTGGTTCAGTTCCGGGGCGAAGACGGCAAATGGCAATACACCGATCTGGTTCCCATCCTGAAACAGTGGGCGAAGGAGCAGGGGTGGCCGGGATTGCAGCTCAGCTGGGGCCAGTCGCTCGGCGAAAAGGCGATCCGCTACGACAATGACGGCGACTTCTATTTGCTGGTGCCGGTCGAAAAACTCGACGCCGACGGTAAAAATGTCGACTGGCACACCCGGACCACGCTGCTGCTGCATTCCCGCGACCGGATGAGGAGCTTCGAGGTCCACCGGCTGCCGGGGCGGCTCGCGACGTTTGAAAAGCTCGACGGGCATAACCGGGACTGCCTGAAGCGCCCGCCGGTGATCCTGCTCGGCGATTACAGCTACTTCCGGGACGCAGATCCGGCCGGATATCTGCTGACTCCTTCCAAAAAGGCCGACGGTTCCCTCGACCTCGGCAAACCGATCAAGTACGCCGAATTCGCGATCTCCCCGGATCAGCACTCCGGCGGCGGCAATCTGGCCGTCACCCGCGGCGACAAGGTGTTCATCGTCTTCGGCGTCGCTTCGGTCAACGCGATCGCGATGCAGGATGTGAAAGGCGCGAAACAGACGGTCATACCGCCGATTCCGCCCGATCATCCCGGCCTGAAACTGAGCTATCAGCAGCAGCGCAGCGGCAAGACCTTCACCGAATACAGCAAAAACGGCACGCCGACTTTCATCATCGAATACGATTTGAAAACCGGCAGGCTCGGCGAACCGCGCTATCTGCTCTCCGGCGGAGCGCACGACGACGGCCACAACTGGCCGGCGATCACGGCGGACAGCCGCGGCATCCTGCATGTGATTGCGAACGGCCACCACAATCCGGTCGCTTACACCCACAGTCTGGAGCCGGACAATCCCTACGGCCCGTGGAGCGCCCCGGAATATGTGAAGCCCGGCAAATCGACGCCGTTTCTGTCCTATGCGACGCTGAACTGCGACAAAAACGATACGCTGTACACCATTCACCGCAGCACCACCGACGTATACAACAACCATCTCGGCCTCTACGTGAAACCGGCGGGCCAACCGTGGCAGGGCGAGGAGGTGCTGGTCACGCCGTACCGGTATATGTACAAGGTGTGGGGGCACAAGGCGATCTACAATCCGGCGACCGGCGGAATCACGCTCGGATTTTACTCGCACTCGTCGATGAAGCAATTGATGCTCGATCAGTATTGGTTCGATATCTTCCAGTACCCGGATGAGGAGAAAGCGTACCGGGGCGGCAAAAGCGATATCGGCCTCCCGGAGGGGAACAAGTGCAAGATGTACGTCGGCCCGGCGGCGGAACTGACGCTGCTCACTTTCGATCCCGATACGAAACAGTGGAAGCTGACCGTCGGAAAGGATTTGAAATAGTAGGCGAGGGGGTATAAAGGCTGAGCCGCCTTTACGCGGCGCACAATAAGCGCGGCAAGCGCCGGTAAAGGCCGGTAAAGGCCGAGTTGCTTTTACGCGGCGCACAATAAGCGCGGCAAGCGCCGGTAAAGGCCGAGTTGCTTTTACGCGGCGCACAATAAGCGCGGCAAGCGCCGCGAACGAATGTGAGGGAATTATTTTGCGGCAGCAAAATAACGAGGAACGATAGTGACGAAGCCGAACGTAGTGAGCGAAGCCTCCCTGGCGTAGTGAGCGCAGCGAACGTTGAAGGGTTGGCCGCCGCAGGCGGACAAGTAAGGGGCGCTAGCCCCGCCGCGAATGGGAGTGCTTCGCAAGTCAACGGGAGTTCCGAGGCGAGCGGGGAGGTCCGGACGGGCGATCGTGCGCGCCGCAGGCGGGCAGGCCTTGAAAAAGGCCCTCCGGAGCCATCCGCAGTTCAAAGCGCAACCAGTTTGTGACCTGTAATGGCATGGAAAGGCGAATTAAGCATAAGCATCATTATGTGATATATGCGACTTGAAAGCGGAGCTGAAGCTTACTCCCGCTCTGCGGGAGCAAGCCCTTCGGGCTCCGTACTCCAAGGTTGACCCCGGACGGCATCGGGCCGGGTAAGCAAACATAACATCAGATTGGAACCGTAGCCTTTATGACCAACAAACCAGACATGATTGATGACGGAGGGAAAAATGAAAAAATGTATCTTTACCTTAATTGAGCTGCTCGTTGTGATCGCGATCATCGCGATTCTCGCGGCGATGCTGCTGCCTGCCTTGAACAAGGCGCGGGAGCGGGCGGGGGCGGCAAACTGCGTCAGCAACCTCAAACAGGTCGGCAGCGCCACGCTGATGTACTGCAACGACAACGACGACGTGCTGATGCCGCAGGAGATTCCGAATGCTCAGGGAAAGCTCAAACAGTGGTCGGTGCGGCTGGCGCTGGACAATTCGCTTTCCGGCAAGGTGTTCGCCTGCCCGATGATGCCGAACGACAAGTACGGAATCCGTAAAATGACGCGCAAGGACTGGCAGAATGCCTGGGACGATCCGGGCGCCAACTACAACGGGGGCCGTTACGTCCATTACGGGATGAACCGGATGATTCAGCGGACGGATTCCTCCGGCAGCCGGGGCAAGATGACGCGGGCGGTCAGCCCGTCGAAGCTGCTGCTGTTCGCGGACGCCTACTCCGCCAAATGGATGGAGGACGGTTTCTTCATGCTCTGGTCGAATTTTCAGGTTACGACGGACGACCTCGGATTTATCGACGGCCGCCACAGTTTCGCGAGCAACGTCTGCTATGCCGACGGCCATGTCGCGCCGAAATTCACCGGCGTACAGGTGAGCCGCCACTCCTACGGCACCGGCATCAACCCGTATGTGCGGGAGTTCTACAGCAACGGCGACAAGGACGTGCTGTGGAACATCAACAGCAGGTGACGGCGGTGAAACTACGACTGTTCCCGGCGCTGCTCGCACTGGCTTTCTCCTGCGGCGCCGCGCCGGATAAGCTCAAGCTGGATATGGCGGAGTTCCGCTCGGTCAGCCCGGAGCTTCTGCGGGCGATGGCGGAAAAGAACCTCACCGAACAGGACCTCTGGTCCAATCAGGAGTTTTCCAGCCGGGAATGGCGGTTGCCGCACAAATCGCCGGCGGAGTTCGACCGGGGAGTCCGGGAGGGGTTCTGGCGCGATATGCACCGCAATCCCACCCTTGCGCTGACCGGCCTCAAGCTGGATTGGACGGGGTGCCGCGCGATCCGGGTCCGGCTTGAATCCGCACTGAAAAGCAACAATGTGATCACGCTGGCGTTCCGGTCGGACAACCCGGAGGCGAAGGGGCGCGGCTACCTCTGTTTTGAAATTCCGCTGGACTTCACCGGCGAAAAGGAGCTGGAACTGGATTTCGCCGATGCGCGCCCGATCAACCGCCCCGCCGGATGGGGGCGGGTTTCCGGCGTCTATCTCTTTGCCAAAGCCGACGGACACCACCCCAATCCTTACGCGGCGGTGCAGCTTATGGAAATCAGCCCGGTTCCGGGCAGGGCGGAGATTCCCGCCGCGAAGCCGGAGCTGTATCAGGTCAGGCTGACCGACCGTCCCACCCCGAATCTGAACCATTCGTGGCGGGAGGACCGGGCGGACGGTCCGGTCGTAACCGGTGACCGCTTCATCAGCTACGGCCATCACAGCCGGGCCGAGCGCGATCTTTATGCGTGGTATCCTCGTTACAATCCGGGCTATGTGAGTTTTTCACCGGAGGGCAGGGCGTATATCGCGGCGGGAGAACTGATCCAGTACCTCGACGGAAGCGACTGGCGGGCGGTTTCGCTGCGGCCCCATCTGGAAAAGTGGGCGAAGGAACAGGGCTGGGCCGGGCTTTACCACAACTGGGGGGCGCAGGGCGGCGATCCGGTGATCCGGTTCGACCGCGACGGCAACGCCTATGTGCTGGCGCAGGTGGAGGCGCTCAACGGCTCCGGCAGGCGGTACGACTGGCGCACCCGCACCGCGCTGCTGCTCTTTTCGCCCGACCGCTTTAAAACCTTCCGGGTCTACCGGCTGCCGCTGCCGATCGCGGGCTTTGAAAAGATCGACGGAAACAATCCGGCGGCGCTGGACCGCCCGCCGGTGATCCTGCTCTCGGATTACGGATATTTCGACGCGGGCTACCGGGGGCTTAAGTTCCTGCTGCCGAAGCGGAACGGTGACACGCTGGAGCTGGGGGAACCGGTCGAGATCTCCGAAGCGGCGATCGGCTGCAACTATCACTCCGGCGACGGCAACATCGTGCTTTCCACCCCGGACAAGCTGTTCGTGATCTGGGGCTGGCTGCTTGAATACCGGCCGGGCAGCAGGTGGTGCGGGGCCATTCTTGAGGAGTTGAAAAAACTCCATCCCGGCGAAACCGATCCCGCAAGACTCTGGACGGTCGACAATCTGGCGAAGACCCGGTACGGCCGTTCGCTGCCCGCGTCGTTTCCGGGGGCGGATGCGCCGGAGAGGAATATGCGGTTCGATTCCCAGTACCATCATCCGTTTCACTCCCGCTTCAACCCGGTGGACAGCCGGAACGGGGTGCCGACCTTTATCACGACTTACGACCTGAAAACCGGACGGAAAAGCGAACCGGTCTATATCGGCTCCGCCGGTTCCGGGCTGGACGGCCACAACTGGGGCGCGATCAGCTTCGATCCGCAGGGATATATCGAAGTGATCGTGAACGGGCACCACAATCCGACGCTGTACACCCGGTCGAAGCAGCCGTATTCGGCGGAGGCGTTCGAGCCGGTCCGCTTCATCCGCCCCGAACAGGGGCAGGAGCGGTGCAGCTACGGGTCGCTGAACTGCGGCACCGACGGCACGCTGTACAGTTTCCACCGCTCCAGCACCGGCGTCTACAACAACCGGCTGGTGATGTTCCGCAAGAAACCCGGGCAACCGTGGGAACCGGCCCGCACTATTGTCGCCCCATCCAAGCTGCTCTACCACAGCTGGATGCACAAGGTCGCGATCAATCCGCGCAACAACTTCCTCTATCTGACCTATCTCGCGGTGCCGCCGCAGTCGTTCTGGCCGCCGGACTATTATGAGACGATGCGCTTCATCTACCCGGAGCTGGAGGAGACGCTGCCTTATTCCGGCTCCGCCGGGCGAATGACACTGAAACCGGTCCGCCACTGGGAGTCGTGGGAAGCCGGCGGCATGGTGCAGCTGCGCGGCGGCGAACCGGTGATCCTGGTTTCAAAGGCCTGAATCCGTGAAATTTTGTCCATGTGTTTTTCATGCGGATCCAAACGTTGTTTTTTTGCCGGATTTTCCGGTGT
>ENA-UEQM01000282-UEQM01000282.1-human-gut-metagenome-genome-assembly--contig:-NODE-282-length-36124-cov-11.569396_pt1 | contig 36124 bp, 22 predicted proteins | sample MGYA00242948_ERZ507948 | MGnify/ENA primary metagenome ERZ507948 (study PRJEB26167, sample SAMN06115440) | human gut metagenome | host: Homo sapiens | place: China:Hubei | collected 2015-07-28... | reverse complement strand
AAAAAGATTTTATGAAAAAAAAGATTTTTTCCATTGCCGTTCGCCACAGTTTTTATTATAATAATTTAAAAGAATAACAAAAGTTTTGATGGAAGTTTCCAATTAGAAGTCCATGGCTTGTGATTCGCAAAGTAATAAGGTAAGCAAGGAAGGTTGAAATGAAACAGAAACAGGTTTCCCGCAGATTTTTTACATTGATTGAGCTGCTCGTTGTGATCGCAATCATCGCCATTCTTGCAGGGATGCTGCTGCCTGCGCTGAACAAAGCGCGATCAAGGGCGCGGGCCAGCTCCTGTCTTAACAATAAGAAGCAGACTATCACGGGACTGCTGCTCTATGCGAATGATTACAACGTGATTCCCTATCATTGCGGCAGCCGGTGGAATCAACTGATGCTGGATTATACGAATGCAACGCAGGGACTCAAATCAAAGTACGGTTCCTGGAAAACCATGCTCTGCCCGTCATTGCCGGAAACGCAGCAGTCCCTGAACACGATCTCGGAAATTGTCGAGAAAGGCGGGTTCGACAATTATACATTCGGCTTATGGCGTCCCTACTGGAACGCCGCAGGCAAAAAGACCTTTGAGGCGGGACAGGCGACCTTGAGCGGCAATTTGTTCGTAAAGACCAACACTGAAACCGCTTTCTTCAAGCTTTCCGCGGCCAAAAACGCTTCCGGCACCTGCATGTTGGCGGATGCCTCTGACGGCACGGTCGGCAAAAGTTACTTCTATTTCGATCCGCAGGCTTACACCAATTACCGTCCGCGTCTGGGGCATGGGCAAAGCGGTACGTTCGCATTCCTCGACGGCCATGCGGCGATGTTGACGGCGGGGAAACTGCGTTCTTATTATACCAGCAGACTTTTCTACTATAGGGAACAATTTACCCGTGCCGAATGCCAGTAAACATTCCCTGTGAAAAGAGGCATACGGCATTGAAATGTTCAACCATTTCCGGTCTCTCCAACCATGGAAGCGGCAAACCCGGAGACATTTTTGAAAATCACGAAAGATTCCAATCTATGATGAAAGCAATTTTAATCACATTCGTCTGCCTGCTCGGACTTGTTCTACATGCAGAAATCAAAGTGGACAAACCCGGGTACGTCATCCGCATCAGTGAAGACGGCACTCGCTTGCTTGGGATTATCGCCAAATCCTCCGGTAAAGTCATTGCCGCCGATGTCGATCTCTGGGAGATGGTGCTGAATAACGACCGGAAATTCGGGCCGGCTGATTTTTTCAGCGCGTCGTCCGGCGGCACGTTCTCGCATCGGCAGACAGACGACTGTCTGGTGCTGGAGTTCCGCTCTGCCGAATGCTCCTTCGACATCGTTTTTTCGCTGCGCGATCAGGAATTCGACTGCGAAGTCGTAAATCTCAAAAACACCCGGAACGCAATTCAATTCATGGCGGTTCCTGCCCGCTGGACCTTCCCGACGGCGGAGATGAAACGCTTTGTATTTCCCAGTCAGGCCAACTGGTCGATGGGGATCTGTTTCCTGCCGTCCTTTTTTGAAAAACGCGCCGAAGACGATGTGATCCACCGCATTGCGGCAGCGCCGTTTCCGGGCATGGCGCGGCTTTTCAACAGCCGGACCATTCCCGCCGACGACCCGAACTCCCGCCTGAAATCCCATATAGTTGCAACGGAACAGGGAAAATCCCTCTATTCGCCGGAGGAACAGCGCGACCTGACGAAAAAGGGATTCCTGCGCATCTCCTACAAACAGAGCCGCCCGGAAGCATTCGAGCTTGGCCTGATCCGCACTCAGAACGAAAACCGCCCGCTGCTGATCGGGACGCAATTCGGCGGCAGCGGCTATCTTTTTCAGTTCCAGTTCACCAATCAGAACATGATGGAGCGCACCCCGCTGGTCGAGTCAATCATCTTCAACACCATGAGCGCCTTGCGCCGCCGGAACGGCGGCCTGATCGACGGCAAAGCGTTTGTCTTGATCGATTACCCCAATATGCCGGCGATGGTGACCGGCTTCGATCCGGTTTCACTGGATATGACGGACTGGCGCAAACTGGTTCGGAAATACTCGGAAAAATTCGGCATCGAGCTACGCACGGTTCGAAACCTCGCGGAACTCCGCGCCGCGCTTCGGGATCACGCGGTCGGCACCATCCTCAATCCGTACGGAAACATCTTCCCGTCCGACGATGCGGCGAACTTCGGCGACGATCTCGAACTCGTCCGTTCCTATGTGAAAAACGGCGGAGTCTGGTGGGAGGTCGGCTCCCGCTCCTTTGAAAAACTGTTGCGGAAAGATTATTATTCCGCCTATGACCGGCAGGGACGCTATCCTTCCGCCGCCGCCGATTATGCCTGTGCGGAGTACGGCAATGATCACGCCGTCGCGCTGTTCGGGATTCAGCCGACCATGCGCTTCCCGTACGATAAGGAGCGCGCCGCCATTCCCAAGGCATACGCTCTGCGGGGCGGAGAGGAGGGAGCGGTTTTCGTTCATCAGTGGGTCATGTGGGTCGACGCAAAATCCAAACGTCCGTGGGACTCCTCGCCTTACCGCGTCGCCTTCCGGCACCCCGATGCGAGGCAGGGGCTCCTCGCCTATGAAAAGACGCTGGAGCTGAATAAGAAGATCGAGGATAAAATGCCGCCGGACGTGCTGGAAAAGATGAAAAACTCCATGCTGATCTGCTTCTGGCACGATGATGCCCAGTCCAACATCCGCAGCTGCAGAATCCTGCCGAAAAACAACATCGCGCACTTCATCGGCGCTCTGGCCAGCCGTTTCGACGCCAATTATCCGGAGCATCTACCGCCTTCTTCAAGCTGGGGCACCATGGAGGATCTGCGCGAACTCGTCAAAACCGCCCATGAAAACGGCCATCTGCTCATGCCCTACACCAATACCACCTGGTGGCTTCCCCATGAGAACGGTCAACTCTCCCCCAGCCAGCAGAAGTGGGACGACCGCAAACAAGAGGTCATGGCATTGAAACAGGACGGTTCGCCGATGTGGCGCAAAGGACGCACCGGGCGCGGTTGGGCATTGAATTTTTATCATCCTTATGTACAGCAGGCGAGTTTGAAAGTCACCAGACAGTTCGCCGAAGCTGGCTGCGACATGATCTTCATGGATGAAATGGGCGGACACCCGTGGACGATGACCTGGAATCCGGACGAACCGTGGCCGGCGACGGCGCTGGACGGACGTATTTCGATGTGCTGGGATTCTTCAAAAGTGCTGCCGACCGCAACCGAAGAGGGACATGACCGACTGCTGAATTTCAACACCCTGTTCTGCGGCGGGACATGGAAGACATTCCCCAACAAACAGTTCGAGTCCCAGCGCTACAAGCATCAGTTCCGGCCGTCAGACTGGCAGTATTACCCGGCCTTTCTCTTTCTCGGGCACGACCGGGCGTTCTTTACGGTACACGATCTGCTGCAGCGTTATGAAGGATTTGAAGATCTCTCGCTGGCTCTGGCGCTGGGATACAAGATGAAGGATGCAATCAGTTTCAATTCTTCCTCCGAGCGGCTGCAGTGGTGTCATTTTCTGGACGCTGTTCAGAAAACCGTGGCCAGGGAGTATGAAGGGCAGAAGTTGATCACCTTCCGCTATCCGCTGGAGAATACCCGTCTTCCCTATCGCAATTCACTCGTTTTCGCCGAATACGGCAACGGCATCCGGATGGTGTGCAATCACAGCGATCAGGAAGTTCCGTTGGATCAGCTTGATCTGCCTTTCGCGGAAGAGGAGATGGCCTATCTGAAAAAACAGACGCTTCCGCCTTACGGTTTCTACGTCTCGACCCCACGCGGCAGATGCGGCTACCTCCGGCAGGACGGCAACCGGTTCGCCTTCGCCATGGCGCCGGAAGCAGGCGCGTACCGGGCGGCGATCTTCAATCCGTCGGATTGCAGGACCTTCCTGCTGCCGGACAACGCCCTCTGGCCGACCGGAGAATTCGATTCTTCCGCCGGGAAATGGCGGGTGGAGCGCCGCGACGGCCAACTGGCACTCACGCTGCCCGCCGGGGGAACGCCCGACAAACCGGCCTGGCTCTTCACGCATTACGATCCCGCCGCCAAGCCTGCCGCCGCCGTCTTCCCGCTGATCCGGAACGGCGCGGTCGTTTCCGGTCAGAAAGGGGTGCGTATAATTGCCAATACGACACAAGCTCGCCCGAATGAGCCGCTGGCGTTTCACGGCGATGCGGCGCCCGGAATCCGGCTGACGGTGCCGCAGCAGGGAAATTCAATGAGTTTCATCGCTGACGTGACAGCGACCGGACTGCCGGAAAAAGGGCTGATGACGCTGGTGAGCCGCACCGGCTGCAACAACACGTTGGGTATCGATGCGAATGGACGGGTCGTGATGACGATGTGGTACGCCGACCGGAAAACCCAGAACCACGTATTGTCGAAAACCCGCCTGAAAGCGGGCGAAAAAGCGCACATCGCGGCGACGATCGAGGAAGAGAAAGGACAGACCACGCTGCGGCTTTATATCAACGGTCGCCAGGAAGCCGTCCGGACAACGCCGCAGCGTCCTTTTCCCTATTCTTCCCGGCTGCTGATCGGCAGCAAACTCCGGGGGGAAATCGGCAATCTCTTCTGGGCGGACGGCTGCCTGAGCGAGGCAGAACTCCGCAAGATGCAGGAGCCCCTGCCATGAGTTACGATCTTGTCGTCGTCGGCGGCGGCATCGCCGGGATCGCCGCCGCGGTTCAGGCGGCGCGGCAGGGATGCCGGGTGGCGCTGGTCGAGAAAACCGCGCTGACCGGCGGCCTCGCCACCGCCGGGCTGATCAATGTATTTCTGCCGCTTTGCGACGGCAACGGGCATCAGGTCAGTTTCGGCCTTGCCGAAGAGATGTTGCGCCGGAGTCTGAAATACGGCCCCGGTGAAATTCCTCCGCACTGGCGCGATGAACGCGACGCCGCCGAACGCAAACGTTTCATCAGCGTTTTTTCTCCGGCCTCGCTGGTGTTGGCGCTGGATGAGCTGCTGGAGGAAGCGGGAGTGACGGTCTATCTGGACACGCTGGTCTGCGCGGCGAAAACTGCCGGGAATCGCCTTACGGGAGTTGCCGTCGAAAACGAAAGCGGTCGCTTCACGCTCCGGGCCCGGCAGTTCATCGACGCCAGCGGCAGTGCGGTTCTCGGGCGCCGGCTGGGGCTGCCGGTGACGGCCGGCGAGAATTATTTCTCGCTCTGGGCACTCGAATGCGTCCGGGGGAAGATCGAAATGAACATCGGCGCGGTATACGGCAACGGAGCTGCCACCGGCAAATTCAGCGACGCGGCGCTGGCGGAGTCCGGCTGGTCGCGACAGCGTCTCGCAGAACAGAAGCAGACCGGCATTGACGGCAGACTGGTATCGGAGTATTTGCTGAAGACACGCGGTTATCTGCGTGGTTACTATCGCCACTGCTATCGGCAGGAGGAAGCGCCCCGGGAATCACTGTACCCGGTAGCGCTGCCGATCATGCCGCAGTATCGCAAAATCTGCGCGATCCAGGCCGCGGAAACCATGCGGGACGGTCAGGCGAACCGGCACGTGCCGGATTCCGTCGGGCTGGTTGCCGACTGGCGGCGAGCGGGCTCGGTCTGGGAGGTTCCGTTCCGGTCGCTGTATTCGGCATCAGGACCGGAAAACCTGCTTTTTGCCGGCCGCTGCATGGGAGCAGTCGGCGACGCCTGGGAGGTGATGCGCGTGATTCCCGCGGCGGCGGTGACCGGGCAGGCCGCCGGCATGGCGGCGGCGCTGGCGCTGCGCGACCGGCTTCCGCTCCGGAAATTGTCCGTCGAACGATTGGGCGACGAGTTGAAGCGCCGGGGGATTCCGCGGCATTTGGAAGAACTGGGATTGACGGAACCATGTCGGAAAGAACGATGAGAAATCAATATCCTCCGCTGCATTCACTGCGGCCGATGCCCTTCTGGGCCTGGAACGGCGAACTGACGTTGGAGCGGCTGCGGCTCCAGATCCGGCAGATGAAGGAGATGGGATTCGGCGGATTCTTCATGCACTCCCGATTCGGGCTGAAAACCGAATACCTCGGCGAACGCTGGTTCGCCTGCGTCAAAGAGTGCATCGCGGAGGCCGCGCGGCTGGAGCTGAGTCCGTTTCTGTACGACGAGGATCGCTGGCCGTCCGGCTACGCGGGTGGAAAACTGACGGCTCTGCATCCGGAATACGCGCAATGCGGAATCGATTATGAATTCTGTTCGCCGGAGAAAAGCGTCCCGGAGTCGGACATCGCCTGCTTCTCCCTGCAGCTGGAGGGCGAAACGGTTGTCGGCTGGCGACGGGTTGAGCCGGGCGCGAAACTGACGGATCAGGAACGCTTCTGTCGCTTTTTTGAAGTGCCGGCTCCGGTGTCCGAGTCGTTGAACGGCGGCAGTTATATCGACACCTTCAACCCGGCGGCGGTTCAGGCATTCCTCCAATTGGTTCATGCGCGATATTGGGAAGAGCTGGGAGAGGAACGGGCGCTGGTGCCGGGCATTTTCACCGACGAGCCGACGTATAACGGCTTCTGCGGGAAGCTGCCATGGTCGAAACTCCTGCCGGAGCGCTTTTATGAAACCTTCCACGTGCGCCTTGAGGAGCATCTGCCGGAACTCTTCTTTGAAAAAAACGGCAAACCGGAGTCCAAAATCCGGTTGGATTTCTATCGCCTGATCACCCGGGAGTTCGTCAATGCCTATTCCCGGCAGATCGGCGACTACTGTCGAGCGCACAACCTTGCGTCGACCGGACATGTGCTGGGGGAGGATGATCTGTTTTCCCAGACACAGGCCATCGGCAGTGCCATGCGTCATTATGAATATATGGAAATTCCCGGCATCGACGTGCTGACCGAGCACTGGCAGTTGTATCTGGCCGCCAAACAGTGTGTTTCCGTCGCGCGCCAGCAGGACAAACCGGTGCGCCTGGCGGAACTCTACGGATGCACCGGCTGGGATTTTCCGCTGGAGGGACACGTTGCGATCAGCGACTGCCTGAATGTGCTGGGGATCAATCTGATGGTGCCGCATCACTTCTTCTACCAGATGGGAGGAGAGAGCAAACGGGATTATCCGGCCAGCATTTCACCGCACTCCCCCTGGCACTCGATCTATCGGGCTGTGAACGACCGGATTGACCTGATCAACCGGACATTCGCACCAACCCGGGAAGTTCGGCGCATTCTGGTGATTCATCCGCAGGAGTCCATCTGGTTCGGGCGGCCGTTGGAGGCCTACGGCAGAGAGCAGGTCATCAACCGGAACGGCTTTTTCCTTCATACCGGTGCGGAAAAAAATGCGGAGATGAACCGGGCGCAGGGAATCACCGACGAACTGCTGCGCCGTCATCTGGATTTCGATTTCGGCGACGAAGATCAGCTGGCGCGCTGGTACCGGGTCGAGCCGCGCGTGCTTCATGTCGGCAAAGCCGCATATCAGGCGGTGGTCATACCGGAACTCCGGACAATCCGCCGCTCGACGCTGCAGGTGCTGGAGGAATTCGTCCGGCAGGGTGGTGTCGTTTTTCATCAGGGCGCGGTGCCGGATTTCGTGGACGGTCTGCCGGACAGAGCGGCGGAAGTTTACCGGTACTTTCGGTCGCTGAACTATGCCGATCTGGAGGAATTCCGGGACGTTTCATGTATGCTGCCGACCGGAAACGAGGCGGAGACGATGCTGTATCGGCTGGGCGAAGGCGATGATAGAAAGGTGCTTTGGTTGTGTAACACCTCGGTCCCGCCGCAGCCGGACATTCACGCCTTTCCGGCGATTCGCGATCGGATCGCAACTTTGAGCGATGTACAGATTTCGTGGCGGATTCCCGCGGATTATCAGATTTACGAACTGGATGTTGCAAGTGGGAATTCCATTGCGGTCAAAGCGCGCCGTGAAAAAGGGCAGACGCGTTTCTCCTGCGATTTCGATCGCCTGCAGAGCCGCATATTCATCGCCGTTCCCGAAGCGGCTTTCCCCACCATTTCAGAGTTTCCGCACCGGGTCGGAGAGTTGCCGGAAGTACCTATCAGCGGACCGTTCCGATACGAGCTTTCTGAAGAAAATCTGCTGGTGCTGGATCACCCCTGCTGGGCGCTTCCAGACGGGGAATGGCAGCCGAAAACGTATGTGCTGCTGCTCGATGCCGAATTGCGCAAACGCCTCGGCCTGCCGCCGCGCTCCATCATGGCGCGGCAGCCGTGGGCTGATCAGGAACAGGGCGGGGAACAGCCGATGCTCCGGCTGCGTTACACCATAAACTGCCGTCGGGAATTCCGGCAGGTGCGTCTGGGGATCGAATGTCCGGAACAGTGGCGATTCTCCTGGGACGGCGTCCCGTTTGAAGCGGTCGATCGCGGCTACTGGTGCGATGAAGCGATTCGCGCGCTGGAACTGCCTGCGCTGACGCCGGGACGACATGTGCTGGAATTGACCACGCAATTCGGCAAAGAGACGGCGCTGGAGAGTCTTTTCCTGATCGGCAACTTTGCGGTCAATGTCCGGGATGAGCTGGAAGAACTGCCCGAAGCGCTGTCCGAAGGCGACTGGACACGACAGGGATTTCCGTATTACGCGGGCAATATCACCTATCACTGGGACTTCGAGGCGGCTGGAGAAATACGGCGGTTCGATTTTTCGGACTGCGTCGGGACGGCGTTCGGCGTGTCGCTCAACGGCGAACCGGAGCGTCCTTTCGTGGCGCCTCCCTATGAGTGCCGGATCGAGACGCGACCGGGACGCAACCATCTGGCATTTCAGGTGTACGGCAGCCGGAGAAACGCGCTGGGGCCGTTTTATCACCGCGGCGTTCCTTACCTGATCACGCCGCGCACTTTCCGGGAATATGAAGGTTCCTCCAGACAGCTGCATCATTGCGGAATTGCCTGCGGCAAGCGCCGGAAGGTGCAGTCATGAGCGCTTCGCAGCTGCTGGTCGGATATGCATCCGCAACACTCACCGTGCCTGATCCGGTGCATTTGCTGGGACAATTTCATATGCGGCTGAATACGGGTGTGCAGGACGACGTTGCCGCACAGGTCATGTTTCTGGGCAATGACGCGGACAGCGTGATTTTCGTCAGCATCGACACGGAGGAAATTCAACCGTATCTGGTGACGGAAGTGCAGCGGAAAGTCCATTTGCGAAACGCCCGAATACCGGTGGAGTCGCTGCTTCTCCATGCGACCCATACGCACGGCGCGCCGAGTTACCTGCGGGACGACCATCCGGGGCTGGCGGAAGCGGCGCAGTTTCCTCATCCCGGCTACGTCATACCCTCCGGCGATTCCTATCGGGCGGAAATGACCGACCGTCTGGCCGAAGCGATTCTGCGAGCGTGGGACAACCGGGCGCCGGGCGCAATGGCTTACGGATACGGTTATGCCACAGCGGGGCATTGTCGCCGGGTCTGCTATTATCGCGAACAGTCCGGCCGAACCGGGATCGCCCGCAACGGCACTTGCGTGATGTACGGTTCCACCGACACCGCCGAGTTCAGCCATTTCGAAAACGGTGGCGGCGATGCGATGATGCAGGTTCTCTATACCTTTGACCGGCATCGAACATTGACTGGGGCGGTCATCTGTCTTCCCTGTCCGTTTCAGCTGGACGAGTCGGACGAGCGGACGACAGCGAGCTTCGCGCACGAAATACGCGAAACCATTCGCAGCATTCATCCGGAATTGCCCGTACTGCTGCTGAGCGGAGCGGGCGGGGATGTATCACCGCGCATGCTGTATGCGAAACAGGCGGAAGATCGACGATTCCGGCTGAAATACGCCGGAGAGACAGCGAAAAGCAGCGAATACTTCCGACGCCGCGACATTGCAGAACGGGTAGGCGCCGCGTTTGAAGAGATTCTGAACTGGGCGAGCCGTGAGTTGGACTCGTTTCCGAAAATCCGGCACTTGCGGGAAATCGTGCCGCTTCCCGCACGGCAGGTATCCCTCTCCGAATATGAATATGTCAAAACCGTCCGGGCCGAATGGGAACGCGCAGGCGAGTGGAGCGCCGATGACGGCAGCCGGGAAGAAGTGCTGCGGCATAATTCAACACGGCAGAGTGTGCTCAATCTGGCGGACGAGGTCTTGCGCCGGTACGAGCGGCCGGTGGTGGCATGGGATGTCGAAGTCCATGCGATACGCCTCGGCGATTTTGCCTGTGTCACGGTGCCGCTGGAACTGTATCAGGATTATCACTACCAGGTGCAGGCAAGAAGTCCGATGACGCAGACCATGGTTGTGCAAATGGTAAATGATTCTCTGGGATATCTTTCGACGACACGTGCTGATGCGGGCGGGGGATACAGTGCCGGATATTTGAATAAAGTATCGCCGGAGGGCGGACGGATGCTGGTCGACCGGCTTCTGGCACTGCTGCTCCGGACAAAAGCTGATGAATAGTTGCATTGAAACAAGATTTTTCACCCAAAAAACGCCGATCATTACGAAAATAACTTGACAAAACCTGATATGGAAGGAATCAATATGAAATACACGGTCGTGATAAAAAGCGTTCTGCTCGGAAGCGCTATGCTTCTGCACGGCGACACGGTGCCGCAAGGGGAAAGGAGTCAGGACAAAGCTGCTATGATGAGAAATATCAATATCGCGCCGATGTTTCCAGCGCACAAAAACGAAATCTGCCGGGACATCGCCAAATTGTACGAGCAGGGGATTATCACTGAAAATGCGTTCATGATGAAACTCAATCCGGAAGGCACACCGCCGGTGGATCCGGTATCGGAGGCCGCGCAGAATTTTCAGGAAATGCGCGCGGAACTCCGGAAATACGCACCGCTCCGGGTGGGGATTCTGATTCAGGCGAGCATCGGCCATGGCTATTGGCGGGATTCGCCGCCGGCGGACTTTACCCGAATGGAAACGCTGGCGCCGGACCAGCCGGAGGCTCTGACGCACATTGTCTGTCCTTACGATCCGAAAGTCCGTTCTTACCTCAGGGGAATCGCCGTCAAACTGGGGCATCTGAAACCGGATTTCCTGCTGATTGACGACGATTACCGGATCATAACGGGGCGTTACGGATGTTTTTGCGCGCTGCATATCGCCGGATTCAATCATCTGACCGGCAACTCGTATACCCGTGAAAGTCTGAGCGATGCCGTGCGGAACGATCGGCGTGTCGCGCTGGAATACGAACGTTTTCTGGGGGAAACATTCGGCGAAGCGCTGAGTGAATTCCGCGCGGCGCTCAATGAGGCTTCGCCGGAAACCAATATCTATTATTGTTCTTGCACCCGGGATCTGAAATTCTCTGCGGACTTCGCCCGCCGTCTGGCCGCGCCGGGGCAGAAGCCGGTGATCCGGCTGAACAATGGGCGGTATTCACGGGAAACGATGCGGGATTTTCCGCTGCGAATGTATACGACTGCGGCGATGATCGATTATCTGAACGGCGGGGAATTCGAGCTTTTGTCGGAGCCGGACACCTGTCCGCACAATCAATATGCCACTTCGGCGGCGCTGCTGAACTGCCACATGGCCGGTTCCATCATGGAGGGTGTAGCGGGAGCAAAACATTGGATTACGCCGCTGGCCGCTTACAAACCGGAATCCGGAAAGGCATACCGGAATATTCTGGCCTCCTATCGGGGATTTTATCAGGAACTGGCGAAATTGCAGCGCCAAAAGCAGGATCTGGGGGTGACAATGGTGCTGCCGGGCAGAAAATTTCAAACGCACAGCGTTTTTCACAATGAATCCATCGATGCCAAAGTGGAATTCGTGGTTTCGATGACGCGTCTGGGAGTGCCGGGCAATTACAGCAAGGCGTCGGATACGGTTTCGGTATTGAATGTCGAATTCATCGACAGCTGGAGCAATGCGGAAATCCGAGCCATGCTGGCGCGTGGCGCCATTCTGGAAGGCAGCGCGGCCTTGCGCCTGGCCGAACGCGGTTTCTCCCGGGAGCTGGGTGTGGACGTAAGCCCCGGCCTTGCCGCCAAAACCACTGTGGAGCAGCTGAGCGACGGCCGTCCGCTGCGTTGTCAGAGCGGCACTCTGGTCACGCTCAAACCCCGTTCCGGTCAAACCCGGGTGTTGTCGACGTTGTATAGCGAAAGCCGGAACGGCGCGAAGCGGACGCTGCAGGCAATATCACCGGGCATGATCCGCTACCGGAACGTGCTGATTTTCGCCGGATCGCCGGTGCGTCACATCTATTGGCCCGATCATACGGCGTTTCTGAATGAGACCCGCAAAAAAGCAGTGCTGGAACAATTGACGCAAATGACTGAGGTTCCTGTTCTGTATGCCGGGCCGGACGATATCGCCGTCAAGCTCTGGCTGGTCGGCAATCAGGTGATCATGCCGGTCATCACGCTGGGGCGTGACGATATGCCGGAAATGGAACTGACGGTAAGCCGGATGCCGATTCGGGTGGAAAGCCTGCAGCCGAAAGGCGACTGGCGGGAAGTGGCGTTCCGCCGGGAAACGCCGTCGCGGATTGTCCTGGAGGAGGAATTCCGGGCGACCCGCCCGTATGTGCTGCGCTTTTCATATTGAAAGAAAAATCATTATGAATATCAAAAAACTTGGAAAACTCATCATGTGCATCGCCGTGGCGCTGCCGTTGGCAGTCCCGGCGGAGGAAAACCGCCTTGCCGGAATTTTTCCGGAATGGATCAAAACGGTTGCGCTGGTCGCTCCCGCCAGTCCCGGGACATCCAGAGAAAAGGTGGACGCGGCAATCTCTCTGCTGAAAAAGGCGGGAGTTAAAGTAAAAGTCATGCCGAATGCCCGCGAGGGTGAACCGGCAGGATATACCTCCATCCCGGCGGAAAAACGGGTTGCCGATCTGGAACGGGCGTGGCTTGATCCCGAAGTCGATTTGATTTTATGCATCCGCGGCGGAGTCGGAACCATCGACATCGTGGAGAAACTTGACTGGGCTAAACTGCGCACCCGGCCCGATCTGCCGGTTTTGGGCTTCAGCGACATTACGGTTCTGCATATGGCCATGCTGAAGGAGAGAGCCGGGCATCCCTACGCCTCCGCATCGCTGCTGGCTCTGCCGGATGTGGACGAAGCCAGTTTGAAGAGCATTCAGGCGGTTCTGCATGGCCGGGCGCCCGAACCGGTCGTCCTCACGCCGCTGCGGGGAGGAGAAGCCTCCGGTGTGGCGCTGGCGGGACACCTGCGGCTGCTGGAAACCGTGAGCCGAACCCGCTTCCGCCCGGAAACGCGCGGTAAGGTGATTTTCATCGAATCCCCCGATCTTGCGCCGGTCGAGGCGGAGAAAGCATTGACGTCGCTTCGACGCTCCGGCTTTTTCGACTCCTGCGCCGCCGTGGTTTTCGGGCGACTGAGTGGCTGCGGAGAACGGGAGGAAGCTGTGATGCGTGACTTCGCCGAAGAAATGAAGTGTCCGGTTTATATGGGCTTCCCCTACAGCCACACATCCCGCAATCAGATGATCGACCTGTTTGGCAAAGTTATGATCGACGCTGCGGGGCGGCTGCGACGCTGAAAACCGCAGCCGCCCACATGTCGGGGGGATCCGCCCGACCTGCTTTATTGGGAAGTCCCCTGGAAAAGAAATTACCTTGCCTCCGAAACTCAAAAACAGGAGGTGCCTATGAAAGCAACTGTCCCGCCACCGCCTCCCGGTAAATTTCGTTATTTTCGTATATGCCCAGTGAGCCCCATGATGATGAGGATATTAGCGGTGGAGTTTTGGAAAAATTAGAGTCAGGAAAGATGATGTCGTCTGGCGGTTATTGCCGCCAGACGGCTTTCCTTTTCATAATAGCTCATTGACTACTTTGCTTCGCCCTGGAAATCAGCGAATCAATCTGTCCGGCCGGAGTGGAACTCAAACGTGGGAGAACATCTTCAAGGCATTTGCTTCTGCAAATGCCTTGAAAAATATTAAACTTTTAAAATAGCAATATTTCAATGAATGTGCAATATGGTTGATAGGTTTTCAAAAAGTAAAGTGCAGAAGCGCAAGTTCACCACCTTCTTCGCATAATTTCTTAAAGCGATAGAAGCTGTCACGAGAATAACCGAATACTTTACAGGCTTGGCTGACATTGCCTAATTGGCGGCCAAGCTCAAGAACTCCAAGCTTCGGCTTAATGAGCTTTGCGTCCGAGTTCATCTGATTGACCTTTCTTTTTATTGATGCATTTCAATATAGCACCTGTTTTGAGTTTTGTCAGATGAAATATTAACTTTTACATTTTACTCAACAAACAATAAGGGCGATGTCGGCCTTTTTTTCCATTTCATCGCTGGATTTTTCCCATTATAAGCTCGTTCTTGTCAAATATCGTCGAAGAACCATATTAGCGCCCATTTATACAGCGGGAACCGCGTTCGGAATGCGTGCCCGATGCGGAGAAGTAATATCCCGAAGTCAGCGCGCCCCCCGAAGGCGGTAATGATCAGCGGGACTGGTTACGGAGGACATTTCAGGGTGATACAAACGCTTTGGTCGCCGAAAGCGAATTCCGGGTGTTCAACTCCGGCGCACGACTTCGGCATAACTCAAAGGGCCGCCGAAGATGTCCAATGCCGAACCGATCGTGTAGCCGATCCGGCCGTTTCCGGCGCGGCGCACCTGTTCGATATCGTCGAAATTGCGGATGCCTCCGGCGTAGACGCACGGAATCGGCGAGTGTTCGGCGAGAATGCCGAGCAGCTCCGCGTCGATGCCGGACTGCCTGCCCTCCACATCCACCGCGTGCACCAGAAATTCACAGGCGTAATCCGCCAACCGGTTCAGCGCCGCCGCGTCCACCGCCAGAGTGGTGAACTTCTGCCAGCGGTCGGTCACGATCCGGTAGCCTCCCCCCGGCAACCTGCGGCAGGAGAGGTCCAGCACCAGACGGTCGCGCCCGGTCGACCGGAACAGCTTTTCCAGACGGTCGCGCTTCAACTCGCCGTCGGCGAAGATATAGCTGGTCACGATCACCTGTCCGGCTCCCGCCGCGAGCCATTCCGGCGCGTTTTCGGCGGTCACGCCGCCACCGACCTGAAGCCCCCCCGGATAGGCGGCCAGCGCCCGCTTCGCGGCTTCGTCGTTGCCGGGGCCGAGCTTGATCACATGGCCGCCGGTCAGGCCGTCGCGCCGGTAAAGCTCCGCGAACCATGACGAATCGTGTTCCGCGACGAAATTGGTTTTGACCGTGGATTCCGAATCGGACAGCGTGCTTCCGACGATCTGTTTGACCTTGCCGTCATGCAGGTCGATGCAGGGGCGAAACAAACTCATTTTTCCGGCAGCTCCAGTTTGCATTCGACGCCCTCCGGCGCTTTCGCGTCCACGCGGAACTCTCCGTCACGGTTGGTCCAGCGCACCTCGATCCGGCCGCAGGGCGTCTCATGGCACATATTGAAAAACTCCAGCTGCGGCACCGGATTCGGGCGCAGCGTCACTTTTGAAAATCCCGGCGCGTCCTCGTCCGGCGCCAGCCCGCCGAGGTAGCGGAAGCTCCACGCGGCGACGTCGCCGAACATGATGTGGTTCCGCGAAGCCTCGCCATGCCAGTTGCCCCACAGGGTCGTCGCCCCCTGCCGCAGCCAGTGAATCCAGCCGGGGTACTCCGGCTGCGTGAACATCCGGTAGGCGGTTTCGACGTAACCGGCGTCGGCCAGCGCGCGCGGCACCGCCTTGCTCCCGAGAATGCCGAAGTCGGGAATATAACGATGCTCCCGCACGATCCGGTCCAGCCGCGCCGCGATCACGGCGCGTTCCGTCTCCGGCGCGACACCGTGAAACAGCGCGCCGCCGAGGGAAGTCATCTCGTCGTGCGCATAGCTGCCGTCCCCGTTGTAATAGCGGCGGTTCACCGCATCGCGCACCCGCGCAGCGCGCGCTTCCAACTCCGCCGCCACCGGGCGGTTCAGCCGGCGCGCGAACTTCGCGGCCAGCCGGGTGCAGCAGTACAAATAAAAGCTGTCGGTCAGCTCCGCCGGGGCCATCCGGGCCGGATCGACGTGGTTCCAGTCGCCGAGGCCGAAACAGACCAGATCGTCCGTCGCCCGGTCGAAGGCGTAATCAAGATAGCGCAGCATCGCGCCGAAGTGCGTTTCAAACGCCCGCCGCCGCCCGGTGTAAAGGTAGATCGTCTCCGGGATCACGAAGAGTGCCGCGTCCCATGCCGGGCCGCAGCCCCAGTTGTACCCCCACCCCGAAGTCGGGGCGATTCCCGGCAGCTGGCCGCTCGGTCGCTGGCAGTCGGCCAGCGTATCCAGCCACTGTTCGAGGCTGGTCGCGGCATCGAAGCAGCAGAGGCCGGTTTCGCAGGCCAGCTGGGTGTCGCCGGTCCAGCCGTTCTTCTCGCGGTGCGGGCAGTCCGACGGAATCCCGACGAAGTTGCCGCGGTAGGTTTCGCCGGTCGCCTGCAGCAGTTGATTGAACTCGGCGGCGGAGCTTTCCACACTCCCGATCTGCGCGAACGAGGTGTACACAAACTCCGCCGTGACCGCTTCCAGCTCGGCGTCAGTGTCGATCTGGCAGTACTGGAAACCGTGGAAAGTGAAGCGCGGCGCCCACTCCTCCGCGCCGCCGCCTTTCAGGATATAGCGGTCGAACTGGTTCTCGCCGGAGAGCACGAATTTGCCGATATGCTCCTTGTCGACATGCCCGTCCGCAAACAGCCGCTCGCCGTAGCGCAGCTCCACCGCCTGCCCTGCTCTGCCGCGCACCCGGATGCGGCACCAGCCGGTCAGGTTCACGCCGAAGTCCGCGATTATCGCGCCATCCGGCAATTTCGTCAAAGTGACCGGTTCGATCCGGCGCATCACCTTGCAGGGGGGGGAGGTCTGTTCTTCGAGGATGCCGCCGGGCGGAGCCAGCTCAAGCGGGGATTCCCAGCCGGAGGCGTCAAAACCGTTCTCGCACCAGCCGGGAAGTTCCAGCCGGGCGTCGTAATACTCGCCGTTCCGCAGCGAATCGAAGGTGATCGGGCCGGAAGCGGTGCAAAGCCAGCTCCGGGCGGAGGTGGTCAGCCGGAGTTCGCCGCCGATGTAGAGTTTCAGCGCGAACTTGCACTTGTCGAGCCAGGTGGCGTGATCGAAATTCCACACATCTTTCGCGGGGCAGTTGAACCAGCCGGTGCCGAGGATCACGCCGACGGTGTTGAGACCGGGCTTCAGGTGCTCCGTCACATCGTGGCGGACGAAGCGCACACGACGGTCGTAGACGGTCACGATGGGGTCGAGCACCTGATCGCCGACCCGGCGGCCGTTCAGGAACAACTCATAATATCCGACGCCGGAGATCAGGAGAGTGGCGGTCGCGGGAGCGTCCAGTGAAAATTCACTGCGGAAGTGCGGCGCGCCACCGGTGACGCCGGAGCCGATCCATTTGACGTGATTGAAATCCATACGATGTTTTTTCCTTAAAGTATTCGCCGCCGGGTGCTACCCGGTCGTGGTCCAGCGGCGAAAGCGCTGGCCGTTGGAGACACCCGTGAGCCCACGGAGGTCTGGAGGCCGTAAGGCCGTAAGACCCGCCTGCCGCGGAAGCGGCATGGCTTCCCAATTCATGGCCCATCAGGGGGAATGCCTGCCATTTTAAAGGCAGGCAGGTCTGCTTGCCCTTACGGGCAGCAGACCTTGTGCGCTACGCGGCCTGATTTGCAATCAGGCTCGACAGCTGGGCGCTACGCGCACAATTGCCTCCGGCGGCCAAGGCGCTTCGCCCTTGGAACCCGACCGGCAACGTGCCGGTGCGGAGTTACTTCACGCGTCGCACTTCATGCGCCTCTCACAGCTCCGGCCAGCGCCAGTTCCCCCCGATCGCCTTCTCCGTCTGCGAAAACGGGCGGCTCCCGAAAAACCCCCGGTGCGCCGACAACGGCGACGGATGCACGTTCTCCAGAATCGTGTGCTTCGCCCCGTCGATCAGCGGCTTCTTCCCGATCGCGTAGTTGCCCCACAGCAGGAACACCAGCCCGGTGCGTTCCGCGCTCAGCGCCGCAATCACCGCATCCGTGAACTTTTCCCATCCGAACTTCCGGTGGCTTCCGGCCGAGTGCGCCGCCACCGTCAGCACGCTGTTCAGCAACAGCACCCCGTGTTTCGCCCACGGCATCAGCGTTCCGGTCTCCGGCACCGGCCGCCCGAGGTCGGAGGCATACTCCTTGAAGATATTGCGCAAGCTCGGCGGAAATTTGATCCCGGCCGGAACCGAAAACGCCAGCCCCTCCGCCTGCCCGTCGTCGTGATAGGGATCCTGCCCGAGCAGCACCACCTTCACCTCCTCCGGCGCGGTCAGCTCCAGCGCGTGAAACACCTGTCCGGCGGGCGGAAACACCTGCCCGGCGGCGCGGGCGGCCTCCACTTTCGCCAGAGTCGCCTCCAGCCCGGCGGCGTCGAGACGGCCGCCGAGGAAGGAGCGCCAGTTGTCCGGCAGGCGTTCCATTATTTCAGGTTCAGCATGCCGCCGGCGAGGATGATTCTGATGTCCTCGTCGGAGAGCCGGTGCTTGAAGATGATCTCCTGCGTCTGGCCGTTCTCCTTGACCAGTTCCGCCCTGACCGGAGCGCCGACCGCGAGCTGCTTATGCAGATCGGTGAACCGCAGTTCATCCTTCTCGTCGATCGCGTCGTAGTCCGCCGGATTCTCGAACATCAGCGGCAGGATGCCGAAATTGATCAGGTTCGCGCTGTGAATCCGCTCGATCGCCAGCGCCGCCACCACCTTGACCCCGAGGTACATCGGGCAGATCGCGGCGTGTTCGCGGCTGGACCCCTGCCCGTAGCTGTCGCGGCCGACGATCACCCCGGCCTTGCCGGAGTCGCGGACCGCCGCGGCGCGTTCGGCGAATGAGGGCCAGCCCGGCTCGGTGAAGCACTCGAACACCACCTTGGAGTAAGCCGGGATATTGCTGCGCAGCTTCAGGTGCACCCCGGCGGGCATGATGTGGTCGGTGGTGATCTTGTCGCCGACCTTGATGACCACGACGCCGTCGATCTCATCCGGCAGCGGCGTGTTGACCGGCGGCTGGCCGATGGTGCGCTTGCGGACGATCTCGCCCGTGCCGGTCGGCAGCTGGATCATGCTGTCGTTGATGCCGAACACTTCCGGCTCGACCACATCCGGATACTCCACGCCGAGCTTGCGCGGATCGGTGAATTCGCCGGTCAGCGCGACCGCGACCGCCGTCTCCGGGCTGACCAGATAGGACTGGTCGCCTTTGGTGCCGGTCCGGCCCGCGAAGTTGCGGTTGAAGGTGCGGACCGTCACCGTGTCGTCCGCCGGGCTCTGCCCCTGCCCGATGCACGGGCCGCAGCCGGTTTCTAGGATGCGCGCGCCCGCGCCGATGATGTCGGCGAGCATTCCGTTGCGCGACAGCATCTCCAGCACCTGGCGGCTGCCGGGAGCGATCGCCAGCGTCAGATTCGGGTTGACCTTCCGGCCTTTCAGAGTCATCGCGACCATCGCGAGATCGCGGTAGCTCGAATTGGTGCAGCTGCCGATGATCACCTGCCCGACCTTGGTTCCGGCGAGGGCTTCGATCGGCTTGATGTTGTCCGGGCTGGAGGGGCAGGCGGCCAGCGGAACCACCTTCGCGAGGTCGATTTCGATCACCTGATCGTATTCGGCGCCGGCATCGGCGGCCAGCGGCACGTAATCGGCCTCGCGCTGCTGCGCTTTCAGGAACTTGCGCGTGGATTCATCCGACGGGAACACGCTGGTGGTCACGCCCAGCTCCGCGCCCATGTTGGTGATGGTCGCGCGCTGCGGCACGGTGAGGGAGGCCACGCCGGGGCCGAAGTATTCGACGATGGAGCCGACGTTGCCCTTGGTGGTCAGGATCGAGAGCAAATGCAGGATCACATCCTTCGCGGCGCACCACGGCCCGAGCTTGTTGGTCAGCTTCACGCCGATCACTTTCGGATACGGAATGCGGAAAGGCTTGCCCGCCATCGCCAGCGCCACGTCGAGGCCGCCCGCGCCGATCGCGAGCATACCGATGCCGCCGCCGGTCGGCGTGTGCGAATCCGAACCGATCAGGGTCTTGCCCGGCACGCCGAAGCGTTCGAGGTGGACCTGATGGCAGATGCCGTTGCCGGGAGGCGAAAAACGCACGCCCTTCGCATTCGCGACGCTCTGCAAATAGACGTGGTCGTTGCGGTTCTCCGGCCCGTTCTGCATCATATTGTGGTCGACGTAGGAGACGGAAAGCTCGGTTTTCACCGCCGGAATCTGCATCGCCTCAAGTTCGAGGTACGCCATCGTGCCGGTGGCGTCCTGGGTCAGGGTCTGGTCGATTCTGATCGCGACCGGCTTGCCGGTTTCGCGGCTGCCGGAAACATAGTGGGCTTCGATGATCTTCTGTACAACGGTGCCTTTGGCCATAACGGCATTCCTCCATAGGTTGAAAATGAGAATCGCCATAATATACAGCTTCATTCCCCGCCCGGCAAACTCCAAACCGCCGAAAAGCCGAAAAAGCGGTTGCAATCCGCCCTGTGCCGTGGTATGGTAGTAAGAAAATATGGAGATTACGCCTGATGAAAAAGAGTTTCTGCGCCTTTGCCGCCGCACTGTCGATGACCGTTTCCGCCGCCTCCGGCTTCCAGCCCACCGGCTTGAACCGCGACGCCTACCTTGACCTGATGGAGCCGATCGTGCGGCTCGCCGCCGGCTGGGTCGATGAAAAAGGCGCGGTGATCGATCCGGCGCTGAACCGGGAGTGGAACCAGACCACGCCGCGCTTCGTATCTTCCGCCGCGATCCTGCTCCGCTTCGGGCGCTGCCCGGAGCTGCTCGACACCGTGCGCCGCGCGATGACCTACAGCTGCTCGCGCCTGCCGGAGACGGAGGTGCGCGAATCCTCCCCCGACTTCTGGATGCGCGAGCTGGCCACCGCGTGGTGCTGCCTGAAACCGCTGGTCCCGCCGGAGGAGAGCGAGGCGTGGCGCGCCAGACTGGCGGCGGTCGAACCGGAAAACATCTACAAATTCACCGATCCCGCCCATAAAAAGCTCAAGGAGTTCCACAACTGGGCTGTCTACAGCTCCGGCGGCGAGAGCATGCGCGACTCGCTCGGCATCGGCGGCGGCGACTTCCTGTGGGGCAACCGTTTCTTCGACGTCTACATGGCCGGCCAGCTCCACCGGCTGACGCCGGAGGGGATGTACCGCGATCCGGGCGATCCGATCACCTACGACATCACCACCCGGCTGCAGATCGCCAACGCGCTGCACTTCGGCTACCGCGGCGAACATTTCCGGATTCTCGACAATTTCCTGAAAACAGGCGGCCCGACGCTGCTGCGCTTCCTGTCGCCGGAGGGGTTCGTGCCCTACGGCGGCCGCTCGGCGGGCATGCAGTTCCAGGAGGCAATCGCGGCGGCGCTGTGCGAGCTTGAGGCCAACCGCTGCAAACGCCTCGGCGACCTTGAAAGCGCCGGGCAGTTCAAGCGGCAGGCGCACCTCTGCATTCAGGCGATCCGCCCTTATCTGACCGGCAGGGAACTTTACCACGTCAAAAACCGCTTCCCGCCCACGTCGCTGCACGGCTGTGACGGTTACGCGCAGTATTCGGTCTATCTGCTGTTCGCGTCGTCGGTGCTGGGACAGGCGGCGCTGTTCGCCGACGATTCGATCGCGGAGCGCCCCGCCCCGGCGGAACAGGGCGGCTACCTCTTTGAGCTCGCCCCCGCGTTCCACAAGGTGTTCGCGTCGTGCGGCGGCAGCTACGCCGAACTCGACGCCGACGCCGATCCCCGCTACGATTCGACCGGCCTCGGCCGCATCCTGCTCAAGGGTGTTCCCTACGGAGTGCTGCCCGCGATGCCGTTCACGGCGACGCCCAACCACAAGCTCACCCGCGGCAAGGCTCCGGCGCAGCCGGTCGCGATCGGCCCGGCGTGGGAGGGCGGCACCGCCGCCGCGAAGCCGGACGCGCCGTGGGATACCGAAATCATCCGCCAGACTCCGCAGGAAGTCGCGTGGAAATGCGCCGGGAAGTACGGGGAACATACCGTGATTCAGGAGTACGCCCTCACGCCTGCCGCGCTGGCCATCCGCTGCCGGGTTACGGGAAAGGACGGCAAGCCGGTGCCGTTCCGCTTTGAATTTCCGGTGCTGTCCAACGACGGCGCACTCCGGCCGGAATGGAAACTCGACGGCAATGTCGCCTCGTATGAAAACATCAAACTGACCGCTTCCGCGCCGTGGCAGGCCGGAGAGGAGATCGCGAACCGCAACGGCCTCTACCGGGTGTTGCGTTTCGACTCCAATGCGGAAGGCGTCGCGAAAGTGGCGGCCGCCGTCTCCCCGGAAACGCACTGACAGCCGCTTTTTCCAGAAAAAAGTTAATATTTTTCGGATTGCCTATTGACATTGTTATAGGACTTTGCTATAATATTTAGCAAAGAGCAATGTTCGCCACTCAGGAGATCCGGGATGAAACAGGCGCGTAAAACCAAAGTGGAACAGGCCCGTGACTGGTTGTTGAAGGAGATCAGGAACGGCAACTTTCCGCGCGGCACCGCCCTGCCCCCGGAGCGCGAACTGGCCGAACAGGTCGGGGTCAGCTATATGACGCTGCGCAAGGCGGTCGGAATGCTGGTCGATGAGAACTTCCTCGACCGGAACCACGGCAGCGGCACCTATGTCCGCAGTGAAATCTCCGAAACCAAGGTGCAGAAGCAGCTCGGGCTGGTGCTTCCGGCCTGGTCGGCGCCGGAGACGCTCGACGTGATCATGTATCTGTCGGAAGCGTGCCAGAAGGAGAACTGGCTGCTCCGGGTGATCTTCGCCCGTTCGTGGGAAGAGCGCTCCATCCTCGATCTGTGGCAGAGCTGCGATGCGGTCGTCTGCTCGGCGGTCCGGCATATTTCCGAGATTCCGCCGGTTCTGGCGGAAAAAGTGGCCAACCACAGCAAGCCGTTCATTTTCAACGGAGCCAACGTCGAATCCATCGGCGGCGACTCCGTGATCTGCTATCTGGAAAGCCTCCACGACGAAGTAGCTGAAAAACTCAGCCGCCTCGGCCACAGCCGAATCCTGCTGGTCGACCAGGTCACCAACCAAAACGGAACGCGGCAGACCCTGCATCCGAGCCTGACCTCTTTCTGGGAACATTTCCGGGCCGACCGGCCCGGCACCCACATCGACAACCGGCTGATGTCGCTGGAAATTCCGCTGTTCGAGCTGGCTCATCATACGATCCGCCGCAAGCTGGCCGCCGCCAAGAAGGAATTGCGCAAATTCAGCGCGATCGTCTGCCCGCTGAGCTTCTACTGGGGCGTGGTCTCCGGCGTTTACGCGGCGGGGCTGCGGATTCCGGAAGACATCTCAGTCCTGACCTTCGGCGATCGGCAGGAGGCGGAATTTTACCATCCCCGCCCCGCCACCTTGTCGGCCCCGCTCCGCGACCAGGCGTTCCGCGCGATGGAGCTGGTGCGCTGGCGCGAGCAGAATCCCGATGCGCCGCCCCGCGTCCTTCATGTCAAACCCAAATTCGTCGTCGGGGAAACCCTGATCGCGACTTCGCAGAGTTTTGTCGATAAGATATATGCTTAAGTGACTTTTATGAATTCAGAAAATGCCAAGAGTCTTATAATAAACAGTACGTTAAGTCTACTCTGCTTGTTTTTCATTTTGTATCCTTTCCGTCTTTCTGTTGACTCCTGTCATCTGAACTTGGGGAATCTGCACATATTGTTTATTATGCGATCCAACCTTGGTTTCAGCTTCACCATTATTGAGCTGCTGGTTGTGATCGCGATCATCGCGATTCTCGCCTCCATGCTGCTGCCCGCTCTGAATAAGGCACGCACGAAAGCGCGCTCCATCCAGTGCGTCAGCAACCTCAAACAGGTTTCCACCGGACTGGCGATGTACGCCGGAGACTATCAGCTCTATCCTCCGGCCAAGCCGAAAGACTGGGCCACCTTCAATATGAACACCTGGCCCTGGCTGACTATGCCTTATCTCGGCATGGACAATACCACCATGCCGAAGGATTGGGATGATGTCTGCCGCCGGAGGGAAACCGGGGCGCTCCGCTGCCCGGAAGTTCCGTTTGAAGTTTCGATGCGCGACCGCAACAGCTATTCGATGTACGGTTTCGGCCCGCTGGTGAACTGGTTCGGCTTCACCTCCTCGACTCTGGTGCGGGGCGATGCCAACCAGTCCACTTCGATCTATGCCGTCACTCCCGGCAGCCGGGCGACCAAAGAGGGCGGGATCGGTTCGATTCCGCGTCCGTCAGCGATCGCATTCGTATCAGAAATGGGTTACGTGGCCGGCAACAACGGCAACGATGTAGCTTATCAGAACGGCGGCCAGCTCAACAGCATCGATCCGGCTAAGAACGGCAGCGACGGCCTCTCCTTCGCATTCCGCCACGACCTGCGCAAAAGCGTGCTGTGGTTTGACGGCCATGTTTCAAACGTGCAGCGCGGCGAACTCAACAACAATGCTTTCGTGCCTTAATCAATAAGAAAGAACCCGGTCCATGAACTATTTCCGCCTCCTCCTCTGCAGCCTGTTCCTTGCGGCGACCGTTTCCGCCGCGCCGTTCGACACCGCCGACGCAGTCGCGGCCCACGCCCCCGGCAGCGTGTTCACGCAGGGCGAACCGCTGCGCTTCTCGCTGAAGCCCTATGCGGCCTCCCCGCTCAAGTGGACGCTTCGCGACTGGCGGAACCGTGAACTGCGTTCCGGCGACTGGCCCGGCGCGGGCAAGGCGGAGCTGACCCTTGCCGCACTGCCGGACGGCTACTACATTCTGACGGTCGAATCGCCGGAGGCGGCTTTCGACGGCTTCCGCAGCTTCGCGGTCGTGCCGGACCCGGCAACCCGCCGCCGCAATCCCGACACTTTCTTCGCGATGGATTCGGCGCAAAGCTGGCTGGCGCGCCCGGATTCGGCCAACGTGCGCCATCCGGGGGACGCCTACGAGCTGGTCTCCGAAGTGATCCGCCGGGGCGGAATCGACGTCGTACGCGAGCGCATGAGCTGGGCGGAGTGCGAAGCCGTCCCGGGCAAGTTCGACTGGAAACAGTACAAGCTCAACGCCGACCTGCTCTCCAGACGCGGCGTCGGCATCTCCGGCATGTACCACAACGCCCCGCGCTGGGCGAAGACCAACACCACCCACCTGCCCGGCGATCTGGTCGCCGTCTACCGGTTCGCCCGCAAGGCCGCGGAGACCTTCAAAGGACAGATGACCGACTGGGAGTTCTGGAATGAGCAGGACATCGGCTTCGCGCCGGAATCCGCCTGGGATTACGCCTCCGCGCTGAAAGCCGCCTATCTCGGCTTCAAGGCTGCCGATCCCGCGCTGCCGGTCGCGATCGGCGGCTATGCGATGACTCCGATCGCGGAGTACGCCGACGTGGTGATGGCGAACGGCGCGAAGGATTACTTCGACATCTTCAACATCCACGCCTACCGCCCGATCAGCAACTATGCGCAGATCATGGAGGATATCCGCAATTACCTGAAGCGGCACGACATCGCGGACCGGCCGGTCTGGTTCACCGAAAACGGCACCGACTCCGAAGGCTCCGGCCGGATTCCGAGTTATATCGCCGGACTCAAGGCCCATTCCCCCGAACAGGAGCTGCTCGTCGCGGAGCTGCTCCCCAAGATCATGATCCACATGCAGTCGCTCGGCGTCGACCGCGACTTCTTTTTCGTGCTGCCTCCCTACAGCGAGCGCGACGGCAACAAGGACTGGGGACTGATGCGGCGCGATTTCACGGTCAAGCCGGGCTATGTGGCCTTTTCCACCCTGTCCCATCAACTCGGCGACGCGGAATACCTCGGCACCGTGGCGCTGGCCGACGGCGTCTCCGGCTTCCTGTACCGCCGCCCGGACGGTTCGCAGAGTCTGGTCTACTGGAGCGTCTCCCCGCTGGAAACCGAGAGCAACCGGCCCGACCGCAAATTCGACGACCTGCTCGAACGCCCCTTCCGGCTCGCCGCCGCCCCGGGAAGCTATCGCGGCATCGAACTTTTCGGCACTCCGTTTGAGGTGAAAACCTCCGGAAATACGCTGGAGCTGACCGCCACGCGGCTGCCCGCGATCCTGACCGGACTCTCCGGCCTGAAGCCGACTGTGCCCTTCCGCCGCCTCTCCAGGCCCGGCACGGCGGAAAGCGGATACGACCGCTCCATCGTGTTCCGCACGGAACTTTCCAAAGATTTCGTGCTCTCCGGCGGCAAGAGCAGCATCGACGTCAAAAAGGACGATGCGGCTTTCAAACTCCAGATATTCAACCTCTCCGACCGGGCCAAACGCGGTACGCTCGCGCTCTCCGGCGGCAGATTCGGCGGCGTCCCCGCCGAAGTCACGGTGCCGCCTTTCGGCAAGACCGAACTGAACCTCACTTTCACCCCTGAACTGGACAAGGAGTTCCGGGGCGCGCTCCGGGTCGGCGGCACCTTCGACGGCAAACCGGCCTCGGAATTGGTCGCGCCGGTGCGGATGGTCGGCAAGCTGCTCGACGGCAGCCGCAAGGTCGATCTGGTCGGCATGAGCGACCCGGTCAATTTCCGCCACAACAGTTCCGGCAGGCAGACGATCACCTACGACCCGGAAGCGCAGGGGCTGAAGTTCCACACGCTCTTCCCGCCGAACGTCGACCGCTGGGTCTACCCGGAGTACATGCTCCAGCTTCCGCAGGAATCGCTGAAGGATGCCCTCGGCATCGCGTTTGAAGTCAAGGTTTCCGCCCCCAAGCAGGTCAAGCAGATGCTGCTGATGACGGTACTGGGCAAGGAAAAGGAGCACGGCGAATCGATCAACCTCAACGTGGTCGCGCCGACCGCGCAGTGGGAGGAGCGGATCGTGCAGTTCCCGGATTCGCTCGCCCCCGACCGCATCCGGCAGCTGCGGCTGGGGCTGAACTCCCTCGTTGACGATATCACCTACTGGGTCCGCAACGTGCGGATTCTCTATCGGAACTGACGGGAGAACCGGCATGGATTTCACCGCTTTCACCTCACCGGTCCTGCTGCGCGGCGACGCGCACACCGCCTACCGCGATCCGGCGGCGTACTTCCATGCCGGGGTCTTTTATCTCTATTTCACGCTGGTGGAAACCGAACCGGACGGGACGGTCTACCTCTATCTGGCGATGACGACCAGCACCGACCTGATCCGTTTCACCCCGGTGCGCAAACTCTCGCCGCGCGACCGGACGCTGAACCTCTCCAGCCCCGGCAACGTGATCCGCTTCGGCGGCCGCTTCTGCCTCTGCTGCCAGAGCTACTGCCGCGAAAACGGCGAAAAGTACGGCAACGCGAACTGCCGCCTCTGGCTGCTGCGCTCCGACGACCTCGTCCACTGGGACGCGCCGGAGCTGCTGCGGGTCAAGGGCGATGCGGTTCCCCGCGAGGAGATGGGGCGCATGATCGACCCCTATCTGCTTGAGGACAAGGACGAACCGGGCAAGTACTGGTGCTTCTACAAACAGAACGGCGTGTCGCTCTCAAGCTCACGCGATCTCGAACACTGGGAGTATGCCGGACATACCGACTGCGGCGAAAACGTCTGCGTCGAAGTGGTCGGCAGCGAGTACTGGCTCTGGCACTCGCCGCCGAACGGCATCGGCCTGATGCGCAGTTCCGACCTGATCCACTGGGAGCGCGATGAAACGCTGATCACGCTCGGCCAGCGGGATTGGCCGTGGGCGCAGGGGCGGCTGACCGCCGGAGCAGTGCTCGACCTGCGCCGGGAGCCGGCGGTCGGCAAGGCGCTGCTCTTTTTCCACGGCACCGGCCCGGAGGACGAGCGGACCGTATTCGACCAGTACGCCTGCATCGGCTTCGCATGGAGCGACGACCTGACGCACTGGGAGTACATCCGCTGAATCTTACGGCTCGCAGACCAGCTCGAAGAACGGCGTGTTGCCGTTTTTCAGCCGGGCGGTGTCAAGCCTGATGACCAGCCTGCCGTTTTCCGCCTGCAACGGCAAAGCTTCCGTGCGCTCGCCGACGAGATTCAGGGCGTACAGCTTCCAGCCATCCGCGTTTTTTCCACTGACGGAGAACTCAAAGCCCCCCGTGCGCATCAGTCCCGGTCCGACGCCGAGTTTCACCAGCCGGGCATGTCCGGCGGTCAGCTCCATGCCGGTATTGACCATTTCCGTCGCACAGACCAGAACCATGCGCCGACTCCGGACAAGGGGCAGATTGTCGATTGAAGTCAGGCCGATGCAGGCATCGGCGGAAACCGACTCAATCCGCAGGATGCCGAGTTGCTCGGAACGCCCTTTCCGCAGGGTGACGGCTTCCGTCCGCGGCGTGACCGCCTTTACCAGATTTTCCCGCGCCCGCAACGTCAACTCGCCGGTATCGGATTGAAATACCCCCTTCGACGGGACACTGATATTTTCCGGCGCCAGAATGCCGCGCCGCTTCAGCTCCGCGACCATTCCATCCAGATACCGTGACCGATCGGTCCGATCCGCCACGCTGACATGCCAGCCGTGGCTTTCGACATACGCGGAGCCGACCGGCGCGATTCCGAGCTCCGCCTTCCATGCCGCCGCGCCGGGATACGCCGGCAATCCGGGGAATGCGACGCCGAATCCGCATAACAGCGCCAGCTTGCTCTGCTCGCCGGAAACCGCATCCATTCCGTTGGTTCCGGCATGCAGATAATCCGGTGGAACATTCAGCGTGACCAGATGAGGCGACGGAGTGATGTCTCCCCGCAGGAAAAACATGTTCGACAAAAACTGCGCGGCGCGCAGCACCGGATTCGTCCCGCTTGAAAACGTCTGGATCGAATAATTGCCGCCTTGCGCCGGAACCGGATCGGAATGAATCGCCAGCCCGCTGAAATTCTGATAGGCCGCATATGCGTTGAACACCAGCGCCGCCTCATGCTGCCACGAATTCCAGAAACAGAAATTGAATTCCCCGACCAACTGCGGCCGTCCCGCCAGCCGTCCGGCGACCAGACTGCGGAAATAAGAGGCCGCCTCTCCCGCCGCACTGGACTGCCCGACCACGGAACCGGGGTTGTCCCAGTCGCTCGGATGACAGAAATAAATATGATTGTCAACAACCTGAAGAGTCTCCCAGCCCGCAGCAAGCGCATGCAGCTGAAATGAAGAATTCTGGGTGGTAAGGCCGGAATAGCCCGCCTTGCGCACGGCCTTTTCACACCAGCGGTTCGTTTCGCTGATCCGCTCTTCCAGAAAACGGGCGTAATCATTGAAGAGCGGGTCGGACGCAGCCGGAATTTCAACCGGTTCCACCCGGGAATGCAGCTCCGGCTTCCGCCGGCGCAGCCACCTGTTCCAGACGGCGAGGACACGCTTATGATCCTCCGGGAACCGGACGGCCGCCTCCGCATAGCGCCCGACGCCGAGGAATGCCTCGTTGTAATATTCGACGAAGGCGATCGCCGGTTCATCCTTCCATGCCAGTCCCGTGTACGGGTTCACGTGATTGAGCAGCTTTTCCGCCGCCGCCCGAAAACGTTCCCGTTCAAATCGATTTCCCATGTGGAAGAGCATCTTGTGCATATTGCGCTTCTCGAAAGTCGACCTGAAGTTCTGCTCCGACTGATACAGCCCGAAAGAAAGGATCACACACTGGACATAGATTCCCTCCCGCTTGAAAGCCGCGATCAGGTAATCCCAGCGATCCAGATAACGCGGTGAAAATTTCATATTTTCACTTGTCCCGTACATGATCCAGCCATCCAGCCCGTGCATGCGGAAGAGATTGTAGCCCTGGCGGCGCACCGCCGCGGCATAACGGTCGGCTTTCACCCGGAACTCCCGCTCGGAGCCGCCGCGCCAGATTTCCTCCGGAATCCCGCTGGAGAAGCCGTGAAAACGCACGGCTTTCCCCGGCCTTTTCTCAAACTCGATCAGGCCGTCCGCGCCGAGCCGGGCACGACCGTATTTTCCGGCGGGAGCCTCGATCTGACCGGAGAGGTCCAGGGCGCTGCCCGGTCTGATATGCAGTTTGTCCGTATTCACCGCTTTCCAGGTGTCGTCCGGCAAATAACGGACCGGACGTTCAGGAACCCCGTAGACCAGCCGCCAACCGCCGCTCCCGCTCCTGACGCGAATCGCCAGCAGGTTGCGCCCCTTTTTCACCGGCAGCGTCACGATGTGGTCACTGGTTGAAAACTGCGTGGAACCGTTGCCGCCGCCCATCGTCGAATAAATGCTTTTCCCGTTCAGAAAAATTTCCATGAAATAGTCGGCGGAAAAGCCGAGCCGGGCGGAATATTCCTCCGCAGAGTCGAATTCCTGATAGAGGGCCACGCACTGTCCGCCGGGCTTGCCGAAGTCGATCACATGCCGTTTCCCCGGAACCGGCTGGAAGGGGACCGTCACCGCGCGGCAGGAGTCGTCAGGAATACGGTCGTAAACGCCCGGATCGTGGAGAAAAAGCTTCCATGTGTCACCCGGTTTCAATGGCTTGGCGGCGACTTCCGTCACCGAGATATCCGAAAGCTCCGTCCGCCCCGACAGGGCACCCAGCTGAAAGCAGATCTCGCTGAAGCCGTCCTTCTCCTCCACACTCAACGGCGAAAAGAAAAACGAGTGTTTTGAAGCGCCCGGCGGCAATTCGACAGTCCGGGCCAACCCCAGATTCCGCCGCAGCTCCCCGCCGGTGCGGAATGAAAGCAGCAGCGAACCGAACGACTCGCGCTTTACCGTAAATTCAACCCGGTACTCCCTGCGGAAGTCGAGCGCCAGCACCTGCGTCAGCTGAAGCGAACCGACCTGCCCGTCCGACTCCGGCGCATCAATCCGGCAACCTTCCCCGGTAAAGGAGAGAGCGGCCTTCTCGCCCGTGCCGTACCGGAGCAGCCGCCATTCCTTCTCACCTTCCCGGAAAGATCCGTTGCGCAGCAGCTCCTCCGCCCCCGATCCCCGGAATGCTCCGACGGCAAACAAACAAATCAGTAAAAATCGCAACATGGCCGCCTGCCTCATTTCCAAGGTTTCCACAAACGCGGTTCGGCTCCATAAGTCGGCGGAATCCGGCAGCCCCTGACATGCCCGTCCGCATGCAGCATATTCACTCCGTTATGCCGTTCCAGCGCAAATTTCAGCGGTGCGGGCGTATCGCTTCTGAGCGCGACTCCGATCGGTGAATTCGAAGCCCATGCGACATTCCAGAAATTGGCCGGCTCCGTGGCAATGCACAATGCCGAAGGCGTCGCGAACACCCGCGAGGAAATCCCCGACCGCGCCGGGGCAAACCCCTCTCCGTAAAAATGCGGATCGCTCAGAAGTGTGGTCGTGTCGTAACTGTACGGCACATTCCACTGCCTGAGCCATCCGTAAGTCATATCCGCTGGACAACGCCAGACCGCAAAAGAAGCGCGCCTCGCCAGATTCGCTTCTTCATCTCCGTTGCTCCAGCTCAGGCCCAGATACGGGCTCAACGGATATTGAAAGCTGGCTCCGGCAAGTTCGTTGTCGGACAGGAACTGCCGACTCGGAAAATATTCGTTATGATCCGGCATATAGGTCAGCACCGCAAGTCCGATCTGCTTGAGGTTCCCCGTACAGGCGACGGCCTGCGCCTTCGCCCTTGCCTTGTTCAGCGCAGGCAACAGCATGCTCGCCAGTACCGCGATGATCGCAATCACCACGAGTAGCTCAATCAACGTAAATGACCGCCGCTTTTCCAACCTTCTGTTTTCCATTTCATCCTTCATTTGTCCCTCCTGTTTTGGGTATTTCCATGATTTCCAACGGGTCTCTCTCATATTATACTTGAAAAACAGCGATAATCAACTATCTTAATTTGTCGTTTTTATAGCAGAATTTGTCAAAGAGGCGCATCATGACCGATGAGTTGGAAACAGCGATCCGCTGCTTTGAGCGATGGAGCGGACTTCAGGTGGTATTTTATTATTATGATTACAGCCTGATCGGCCTTTACCGGCATAACCGCGGACTGCATACCCATCGACTCTGTCTTGCCGTAAAAGCGTGCGGATATGAAAAGCAGTGCATGGATTTTGATTTTTCCGGATTGTGGGCGAACGCCATGAAATTCCGGAACGGCGGGCTCAAACTCTGTCCCGGCGGCGCCTGCGAGTGGATTCATTCGGTCTACCATGACAACCGGCTGCTGGGAATGCTTCTGGCAGGCCTCCGGCTGCCCACCCCGGAGCTGCTGAAAAAATACCCGCTCCACCGGCATCAGGGCAACGGTTATCAATTGCCTTTCACGCCGGAAGAGTGCGGCATCGCACCGGTCACGGCCTCCGGAGAAGATGAATGGATCATGGAAGGGCTACGCCAGCTCGCCGCCCGCGTGGAAACGATCTGTTTCTCTTATTGCGGGACCGATTTAAGCAGTACTTACCTGCCGCGCAGCGAGATGATCCTGCCGCTGATCGAACGCTACCACAGGTATCCTGATTTCTCCGTCGGCCTGCTGGCCCGGGAGTTCCATCTCAGCCGGAACCGGATGTATCACCTCATCAAGGAGGCGACGGGAAAAAGCTTCCGCCAACTCTGCAACGAAGTACGCCTTGCGGAAGCGGCCGACCTGCTGGCGAGCACCAACTTCCTGATTGAGGAAATTTCCAATTACTGCCACTTTTCCAGTCCGACGTATTTTTTCCGCCAATTCAAGCAAAAGTACGGCGTCACGCCGCGCGCCTATCGCCGCCGTCTTCTGGAAAAAGAAAAAGACGGACATTCACGCAAGGCTCACCGGGCCGACCGCCGCTCAGCGGCAAAGTCCGGGAACTGACCGGCTCCCGGACAGGCGGTTCATCCGCCTGCAAAAATTCACTTCCCGGCGGCGGAACGGACGACGTTGCCGCCCTCTTCGAGCTTCGTTACCGAATCCGGGTCGTACAGCACGCCGCTTTTCAGGCCGGGCAGCGATGATTCCCACACATTGTTCAACACCCGCACCGTGCCGGAATTTCCCGCTCCGATCAGCCCGCGCTTCTCCTCCTTCACCGGTACCGTCTCATGGTTCACGAACCGGTTGCCGCTGATGGTCACATTGTCGGCGGTGCTGACAAACACCGGCGAGCCGGTCGATTCGCGGAACTCATTGCCGGTGATCCAGATATCGCGAATCACCGGATAGGGGCTTTTCAGCAGTGACGGATCGCTGCGCAGATAGCTGTTGATGTAGATGTCGGGGCGGTTTTCGCTGACATAGCGGCCCCGGCGGTTCACGCCGGTGAAACGGTTGTTGCGGATCACCACGTTGCGCACCCCGTACCCCTCGCTCCACACGTCGAAGGTGTAACCGGTTTCGAGCTTGATCCCGGCGGCGTTGCCCTCTTCAAAGCGGTTGTTCTCAATCGTCACGTTCTCCGCCATCAGCAGCAGCCCGCGCGGAAAGTGGTGGATATGGTTGTTGCGGAAGATCAGGTTTCTCGAACCGTAGCTGCGGTTGAACAGCACGAAACCGCCGCCCGCCGGCTCCGGCACCGGTTTGTCGAAGGTGATTTCGCCCTCGCGGCGGTTGCGGAATTTGATCGCGGTGATCTTGCCGGTGAAGCCGGTCGGCGAAAAATCGTCGTTGCAGAGTTCGATCGGGTCCCCGACCCGGAAATAATCTCCCGGATGGCTGTTCAGATTGGTGGTCATGATCCGGTTCTCATCCAGCTTCACCGCGTAGCCGTTCAGATCGTGGAAGTTCATGGTGTCGTCACAGCTGTAGGCCAGCTCGCAGTTCTCCAGCCGGAAGAAACCGGCCGACGAAATCGTGTGCATCGCATCGGCGGTGGTGCTGCAGGGGCGCTTCGACCCGGCGGGCGGCGCGATCCGGCAGTTCAGCAGCTGCCAGTGGTGCTGGCGGCCGCTGGTGATCACCCCCATGCCGGGCGCGGAGGCGACCGTCACGTTTTCCAGCGTCAGGTGCTGGTTGTTGCGCAGGAAAAACGCGCCGAAATCATAGCCGTAGTGACGCATCAGAAAGGTTTCGCCGGGCATCGCGCTCTTGAACATGCCGGGACGGGAGGTCAGCTCCACCAGATTCGGCTCCAGGAAACGGGCCTCCGGCCGGTTCTGCCCCTTGTTCATTTCGAGCGTGATCCGCACCGGGCGCACCGGATCGGCCTGCCGGTTGGCCGGATCGATCCGGCTCAGGTCGGCGACGCGCAGATCGGTGTTCGGAAATTTCTCATAATCGACGAAACGCAGCCGGATGCTCCTGCGGTCCGGCGCAACCGAATCGACCGTGACCACGCTGGCCAGCGGGTCGCGCTCCCAGTCCCAGTCAACCGTGAAGTTCTTCAGCTCCAGCCGGGTGGAATTCGAGACCGCGATCAGCTGCCGGTCGCCGCCGGTGCGGTGGAAACGCAGCTCCGCCCCCTGTCCATCCAGCTCGAAGTCGGTCAGCGCATTGAAGATCAGCGGTTTTTCCCCCTCAAAACGGTAGACGCCGGGTTCCAGAAACAACCGGGCGGGAGCCTGGCGGCGGACCGTGTCGATCGCCCGCTGCAGAGCGGCGGTATTGTCTTTTGACGCGGTGGATACGCCGAATTCCTTCGCGTTGAACTCCTTGCGATTCTCCTTTTTCGGACGGTCCACCGTGAATTCCTCCGAACCGGTCGGCAGCACGGCCGGAAGCGGTACGGCTTTCGCCTGCCGCGGCGCCGGAATTTCCTTCAATTCGATCGGTGTCACGGTGATATCGTCCACCAGCGCGCGCACGCCGAAATGAGTGTGAACCTGAAGCGAATAGTCATCCGGCTTCTCCGGCACATTCAGCCGGAAAGTGATCTTCTCCTCCTTGCCGACCGTCTGCGGCGTCAGCATCCCCGCGTCACTGAGCTCGTGGTTAGCCGACAGCGGGCGGATCAGGAACAGCAGTGAAGCCCGGTCGTTCGCCTTGTCCGTCACCTTCGCCGTCAGGCTGATCTTATAACTGCGGCCCGGCTTCAGCACGCCTTTGGGCAGGCTCCACACCCCGTTCCACTCCGAATCGCTCGTTCTGGTATCGACCGCCAGCGAACGGGAACCGGAGAGCGGCGCGGCCGTTTCAATCCCGGCATACCGGCGATCGAACCGCTCCTTGCCCAATCCCTGTTCAAAATCGAATACCGCCGGAGTCGCCGCCGGCAGCGCCGCCGCCACGGCCAGAGCACTGTAAATCATCATCTGTTTCATCGTCGTTCTCCCCATAATAAGGCTACAGCGTCACCAGAGCATTCGCCTGGTTGAACACCTGCCGCACCTTGATCTGTTCATTCTTGAGTTCCCCCATGGTGCAGGAGCGGACGCTGCCGTCGAACCACGACAGATTCGTGGAACCGGAGTGGATGGTGTGAAGCGCATTCTCGTCGCCCAACTTCGAGATGCTCCAATAGTAGTACGGCAGCCCTTTCCACGGCACATTTGTCTCGACGTTGCCGTCGCGCATGGTCACCGAATCGGCCAGCATCGGGAAGCGGGTCGGACTCTTCATCCGATGAGTGACGTAGAGTACGAAAGCGGAGTGCTTGTTCACCGCGCAATCCCCTGCCCAGTTCACAAATTCGTCGCGGCGGTTCGAATAGTTGTTGTCCCAGCGGATGCCGTACATGCCGTAGGAGGCGTTCAGGTTCTTGACCCGCGCCCCGCCTTCATTGGAGGGACACCGCCAGATTTTGCTGTGATAAGGGAGGTAGCCGCCGTTCTGCAGCGCCACCGCATGGGTGATCGTACCGCCGGTCGAGGCGGAACTCGGATCGTGGTTGGTCTGCAGCACCACGTAGCCGTTGAAGTCGTCGGCGTACAGCAGATGAGCCATTGTGATCTGCTTGAGATTCCCGGAGCATTTGGACTTCCGCGCCATCTCCCGGGCTTTGTTCAGCGCCGGCATCAGCATCGCGGCCAGAATCGCGATGATCGCAATCACGACCAACAACTCAATAAGGGTGAAATTCTTTTTCATACCTGAATCCGTGAAATTTTGTCCATGTGTTTTTCATGCGGATTCAAACGTTGTTTTTTGCCGGATTTTCCGGCGTTTTCTGTTCTGATTTTTGTCTCGGCTTCCGTCAACTTTCGTTATTCATCGACATACATGACCGATTTTACAAAAAAAGTTGAAACTGATTCAAAAATCCCGATTTTGAGGCATACGCCTCCAATGATGTTTCAAAACACCTCCTTCCAAAATTCTGTTTTGATAGCGTTATGGTTCAACATCGCGCATACAAATCCTTAAAAATCCGGTAATGCGGATTACCGCG
>ENA-UEQM01000272-UEQM01000272.1-human-gut-metagenome-genome-assembly--contig:-NODE-272-length-37324-cov-13.412275_pt1 | contig 37324 bp, 27 predicted proteins | sample MGYA00242948_ERZ507948 | MGnify/ENA primary metagenome ERZ507948 (study PRJEB26167, sample SAMN06115440) | human gut metagenome | host: Homo sapiens | place: China:Hubei | collected 2015-07-28... | reverse complement strand
AGCCATCCGCATAAGACGTAACAACCAGTTTGTGGCCTGTAACGATACGGAAAGGCAAACTAAACTTATGAGTAAGTACATGACCACGCGAGACTTGAAAGCGGACGGCATCGGGCCGGACAAGTAAACATAATATAAAGGTTGTTGCCTGTAATGGCCTTTGAAAGAAACACAACCGACTTACGGCGGAGGTAAAAATGCGTAACAAAGTAAAGGACAAGGAAATGCAGCGAGAAAAACACGCCCGGCACATTAACATACTTGGCATTATGCGTCGGAATTTTACCCTTATTGAGCTGCTCGTTGTGATAGCGATCATCGCGATTCTGGCGGCGATGCTGCTGCCGGCGCTGAATCAGGCGCGGGAGAAGGCGAGATCGATTTCGTGCGTCAGCAATCTGAAGCAGTGGGGACTGGCGGTGCACAACTATTATGCCGCATTCGACGATTTCATTTTCCCGTATGGCGGGATGGGATCGGGGGATGGAACGAATAAGACGGACGGCTTCAACTGGAATCAGGCGGGGAGCTGGCTGGTCTGCTCGATCGATCAGGGGGCAATTTCAACTTGGAGCCCCGGACGGGAGAAGTGGGAGTCCGGCAAGGGAATAAACGGCTGTCCGTCGGTGGGAGACGGGGATGTAACTCAGGGGCAATGGGGCGGTTCGCCATTGCGGCGGGACAGCTATGCCGCCAATTACAACGTGACCTGGACGCAAAAAGCGATGGATGGATTTGACGGTTCCGATCCCCGGATTCGGAAATTTACGAAAATCCGCAACCCTTCCCAGGTGATCCTGATCAGCGATGGGATTTATATAGGCGGATTCCATGCCAATGACGATTCTCACTTAAATCCTGCTACTTATCCGGGAAATTTGACCACCAAACAGGAGAATCCGTGCCGGATCGGATATCGCCACGGCGGGCGGGCCAATCTGCTGATGCTGGGCGGGAATGTTGCGAGTTCGTCGCATATCCGCAAATGTGAAGCATCTTGGAAATATGAGGATGATAAGCTGGTCTGTGAATATTGAGAGGAGGATAACGATGAAAAAATGGATGGGAGTGGCGTCGCTTGCGGCGATCGCCGGAATCGGGGCCGCCGCTGCGCCGGTCGAACAGCGGTTCGAGGCGGAAAACGTGCTGGCGAACCCGGAAGCGGTGGTGCGGAACAGTCAGCAGAAAGGCCGCTGGAATCTGTGGAGCACCGATGTCGATGCGATGAAAAAGTGGTCCGGCGGCGTGGTGCTGCAGGGGAATGTGATTTCGGAGGACGCTGCACCGGGGACGAATGTGCCGGTGCTGAAGTTCCGGATTCCGGTTGCGCAGGATGGGAACTACGATTTGAAAGCGCAGGTCACCCGTACCGTCGGGATTTCGCAGGACGGCGGGAAGAACTGGACAAAGAGAACCGGCCCCGGCATGGTTTTTTCGAATCGCGCCCTGAAAGCCGGAGAGGTGATTGAGCTGCTGATCGCCGGGGATTACCGGGACTCGAACGGGGCCGGGGCTCCCTATATCGATTATTTCACACTGATACCCGCCGCCGTGCAGAGTGCGGAACTGAAAAACGCCGGTTTCGAGGCTTCGCCGGTCGGCAGGGCTCCGGAGGGCTGGACGCTCTGGACGCGTGAAAAGGGCGGCGCCGAAGCGACGGTCACGGAAGACGCCCGTTCCGGCAGGCAGGCGGGGCGGATCGTCTCCTCCGGCGTGAAGGATTGGGCGTTCAACAACACCCTTTCGCTGCCGGTGAAAGCCGGGGATGCCTTTGAACTGGCCGCATGGGTCAAAAACAACGGCGCTGCGGCGCCGGACGCCCATTTGCAGGTCGTTTCCTACAAAAACGGCAAGGTGGCCGACTTCTCGATGGTGTCGGTTCCGCTGGGAAGCGCCGGGAAGGAGTGGCGCGAGTTCAAGCGCGAATTCGTGATTCCCGTCGGAGTGGACCGGATCAGCATCCGGGTGATCGGGGACGGCGTGTGCGATCTCGCTCTGGATGATTTCAAGCTGGCTTCAAAGGGCAACCGTGCCGGGAAGCCGGAAGCGGTGAAGCTCCCCGGCGCCGACTTTGAGGAGGATGCAGTCGGGCAGGCTCCGAAAAACTGGAACCGCTGGGCGCGCGAGGGCGTGACTTTCTCGGCGGAAGTGACCGGTGACGCGGCGCAGGGCAACCGGGCCGCGCGGCTGCGTTCCGCCGGAGAACGGGACTGGGCGTTTACACTGCGTGACAGCGTTCCGGTGGCTCCGGGACAGGCGGTCCGCATCTCCTGCAAAGCCCGGAAGACCGGCGAAGGCACCGGCGGCGCGACGGTTCAGTTGATGGGCTTTTCCAAGGGAAAGCTGGTCGACTACGGTTTCGCCGGGATGGGGCTGAACGGGCTTTCCGAAAAGTGGAAAGAGTTTTCGACCGTGGCGACCGTCCCCGCCGGACGGGACGGGGTCGGCATCCGGGTGATCGGGAACGGGAACTGCGATCTGGCCGTCGATGATTTCCGGCTGGAAAAACTTCCTGCGCCGCCTGCGCCGCCGAAACGGGAACACCGCCCGGTGCAGGGCTTTGCGAAAGAGCGCGTGGTGGAAAAAATGGACCGCGGCCTGGTGGCGCTTCCGGTGGAGGGGGGCGTCTATCTGTCGTGGCGGCTGCTCGCCTCCGACGACCCGAAGATCGGCTTCGACGTGTTCAGCGTGGCGGATGGCAAAGAGCAGAAGCTCAATGCGGCTCCGGTGGTGCAGACCACCGATTTTCAGGTGAAGAATCCGGTTCCGGGAGCGAAGTATCTGGTGCGCCCCGCCGCCGGTTTTTCCGGGGCGGCCGGGGAGGCGGAGGTTTACGCTGGGAAGTTCGAACGCAATCCCTATGTTTCCTATAAGCTCAGTGACCCGAAGGCGCGGGTCAATAAAATCGGTATCGGCGACTTGGACGGGGACGGCAAATATGACTTCGTGGTGCGCTACGGCAATGCGAATGTCGATCCGTGGTATCTCTTCTGGAAGCCTTCGAAGCATCCGTTCGTACTGGAGGCGATCAAAAGTGACGGCACGATCCTGTGGACCAGAAATCTCGGCTGGAATATCGAAAGCGGCATCTGGTACAGCCCCTACATCGTCTACGATGTGAACGGCGACGGCAAAGCCGAAGTGATCCTGAAAGCGTTCGACCCCGAAGCCGGCGACCTGCGGGAAAAAGAGGGCAAGGACAAAGGCAAGGTGATGACCGGCGAGGAGTACGTGATGGTGCTCGACGGCATGACCGGCAGGGAAATCGCCCGTGCGCCGTGGCCTTCGCGGGAGCTGTTCAACGGGATGAACATGGCCTATAACTATTATTCGCGCAACCAGCTCGCGGTCGGCTATCTGGACGGCAGGACCCCCTGCATCATCGCGCTGCGCGGCACCTACAGTCTGATGCTGGCCGAAGCGTGGCAGCTGAAGGACGGCAGGCTCGAACCGCTGTGGAAGTACAACAGCGGCGACTACGGCCGGGAATTTCACGGGCAGGGGGCGCACTCCACCCGGACCGTCGACCTTGACGGCGACGGCCGCGACGAGATCGTCCTCGGCGGCGCGGTGCTGGATGACGACGGCCGGCCGCTGTGGAGCACCGGCCACGGCCATCCCGACTACGTCTATGTGACCAATATCACCAATCGCAATCCGGGCATGGAGGTGGTCACGATCTATGAAACCGCCTGCAAGGTGAAGGGCGGCTTCACCTGCGCCGATGCGAAGACCGGCAAGGTGATCTGGGAGCTGGACAAGCCGAGCACCCATATCCACTACGGTTACGCGGGCGACATCGATCCGCGTTACCGGGGTTGGGAGGTCGGCGGCTCGGATACCTCCGGCGGCGAGAAGAAAACTTCGGCGATCAGCCGCCATTACTCTCCCGACGGCGAGCTGCTGCGCTCCGGCGACGATGCGCCGTACAAGGGGACCGAACACTTCATCTACTGGGACGCCGACCTGCAGCGCGAACATGTTTCGCCGGTGATCACCGACTTCAACGGCGGCGCTTCCGGCGGCGGTTACGAGGGGAGTTTCATCATGCAGGCCGACGTGCTCGGCGACTGGCGCGAGGAGGCGCTGACGGTCACGAACGGGGAACTGCGGATCTATTCGACCACGATTCCGGCGATGGACCGGCGGGTCTGCCTGATGCAGGACCCCAACTACCGGCAGACGGTCGCCGCCAATTCGATGGGCTACATCTACGATCCGGCCCTGACCTATCTGCCGACCGACGTGTCGCCGAACCTCAACCTGACATACAAGGACAAATTGAATGCGCCGGAGCTGGAGGTCGTGGTCAGCGCGCCGCTGGAGCAGCCGCTGAAAGGAACCCTGAAACTTTTCGGTTCCAACGGAATCCGGCTGACGCCGTCGGAGTGGGCGGTCGACCTGAAGCCCGGCGCGCTGGAGGTGGCGCAGGTGAAGGTGACGAAGCCGTTCGAGACCGTCGCCCCGATCCGGGCGGAACTGACGCTGGAGGACGGCGCCGTATTGCGCGGTCAGGTTCCGACCGGCGTGAAGCTGCCGCCGCAGCCCAAAGTCGAGGGGATCATCACCGAAGCCGAGGATTTCACCGCTCAGGCCGGCGGCAAGGTCGTGATCCGCTCCGACAAGATCGGCGTGCATAAGAAGTGCTTTTCGCACTGGGACAAGGAGGGGCACGAACTGGCGTGGAAGCTGGATGTTCCGAAGGACGGCAAGTATCAGCTGCTGGTCCGCTATGCGGCCAACGACGATGCGAAGCGCGGCTTTACGCTGAACGGCGAATCGCTCGGCGTCTTCGAGCTGCCCTCCACCGGCGGCTTCGGCGAAAGCGCCGCGGACTGGCAGAGTTATACGCTCGAACGCAACAAGGGCAACCTGATCCTGCCGCTGAAAGCGGGCAAATCCGATTTGAAGATCGGCAATGCCGACGGTTCCCCGCTGAACCTCGACTATATTCAGCTGGTGCCGGTTCCCTGACCGGGGAGCGGTCCCGCTTTTTTCGTCCGGCGGCGGAAGTAACTTCTTCCGTTGCCGGACGATCTGTTTTACGTGCTTTTTGATTTCCGGGGTTGATTTTTGAAGGAAAGATGTTATTTTAAGAAAAGTTATCAATCAATAAGGACGGTTTGAACAAATGCGAGTAGCCCGGTACGTTCCGAAAAAGCGAGTCATGCTCGTCACCATCGGCATTAGTAAGGGTCATGTCGGCAGCTTTGCCGGGATGGCCCGTAATTGAACGTATCCGGAAGGCTTGTTTCCTTGAAATAAAAGCGTTTTTTTCGACGCGCCATGCAGCTTCCGGACACGCCCGGATGGTACGCATGGCTTTTTTGTTGGACAAATTCTGATGCTGGATGAAACAAAATGAAATCGAAAAAGACCGATCAATTCGTTGAAGTGATGGATACCACGTTGCGCGACGGCGAACAGACTCCCGGCGTGGCGTTCACTCCCGCCGAAAAGCTGGAAATCGCCCGGCTGCTGCTGACCCGCGTGAAGGTGGACCGGCTGGAGATCGCCTCCGCCCGGGTTTCGGAGGGGGAAAAGGAGGCGGTCCGAGCGATCCTCGCGTGGGCGGAGCATCGCGGCTGTCTGGAGCAGATGGAGATCCTCGGCTTTGTGGACAACCACGCTTCGGTCGACTGGATCAAAAGCGTCGGCGGCAAAGTGATCAACATGCTGGCCAAAGGTTCAGAGGAGCACTGCCGGGTCCAGTTGAAGAAAACGCCCGCCCGCCACTTCGACGATGTCGCCGCCGAAATCGAATACGCCCACAGTCAGGGCCTGATGGTCAACCTCTATCTGGAGGACTGGTCGAACGGGATGCGCAACAGTTTCGGCTACGTCTATGAATTCCTGAACCGGATCAAGAATCTGCCGGTCGAGCGGGTGATGCTGCCCGACACGCTCGGCGTGCTGGAGCCGACCGAGGTGACCACCTATATCGAATGGCTTTACCGCGGCTTCCCGCACCTGCGGCTCGACTTCCACGGCCACAACGACTACGGCGTGGTCACTGCGAACAGTCTGGCGGCGGTCCGCGCCGGCGTGAATGGCATCCACACCACGATCAACGGCCTCGGCGAACGCACCGGCAACCAGCCGCTCGCCCAGCTCGCGGTCTGCGTGAACGATATGACCGGGCGCAGGATCCGGGTGGTGGAAAAGGAGCTGCAGCACGCTTCCGAAATGGTGCAGAGCATCTCCGGCAAACGCTGCGCATGGAACATGCCCGTGGTCGGGGCCGACGTGTTCACCCAGACCTGCGGCGTCCACGCCGACGGCGACAAGAAGGGCAACCTTTACGCGAATCGGCTGCTGCCGGAGCGGTTCGGCCGTCACCGCAACTACGCCCTCGGCAAGCTCAGCGGCAAGGCTTCGATCGACCAGAACCTCGAAACCCTCGGCCTCGACCTTGATCCCGAAGTCCGCAAGAAGGTGCTTCAGGAGGTGATCCGGCTCGGGGATAAAAAGAAGAGCGTCTCGCCGAGCGACCTGCCGTTTATCATAGCCGGCGTGCTGCATACGCCGCTGGAATCCAGATTGAAAGTGACGGATTTCGAGGTTTCCACCCGATACAATGCGCTGCCGAAAGCGCGCGTTGCAGTGGAGATGGACGGGCGGCAGGTCGAATCCACCGCCACCGGAGACGGCGGCTACGACGCCTTTGTGAAGGCGCTGCGCAAATGCCTGAAGCAGTTTGAACTGACGATGCCGCGGCTGCTGGATTATGAAGTCCGCATCCCGCCGGGCGGCAAGACCGACGCCCTCGTGGAGGCCACTATTACCTGGGATACCAAAGGAAAATCGCTGGTCACGACCGGCATCGACTCCGACCAGCTGGTCGCAGCCGTGCTGGCGACGGAAAAAATGCTGAACCTGGTCGTCCCGCGATAAGCCGTGGGTATTACTAATGGGTTTAATAGGTCTATCGGCGATACTTCGCACCGGCACGTTGCCGGTCGTGATCCAACGGCGAAAGCGTTGGCCGCCGGAGGCAGTTGTGCGCTATGCGCCCAGCTACCGGAGCCTGATTGGAAATCAGGCCGCGTAGCGCACAAGGTCTGCCGCCCGACAGGGCGAGCAGGCCTGCCTGCCTTCAAAACGGCAGGCTTCCCCCTGTGCTTTGCCTCTGATTACTCTGCCACTTTTTCCCGACGCGCAGCGTCTTTGGAGTGCGGAGATTCATCTCCGCTTTCAAATCGGACGCAACCATTGAATATTTCCCAAGCAGAAAACGGTAAAGCGGCTGAAAAGAAGCAATAATCCCGAGTTTACGCCATTAGAAATCAAGTGAGATTGGAAAGCGGAGCTGAAGCTTACTCCCGCGGAGCGGGAGCAAGCCCTTCGGACTCCGCACTCCAAGGTCTGGTATCCCGGAAAAGGCAACTGCTGCTTTTTTTCATGGTTCTCGCGGTTGAAAGCAGCCGTTTCCCGTGGTACGTTAAGAAAATCACCATAGGAGAAAAACATCATGAAAACAGTCGATAACGCCAAAATCGCCGAATTGCTCAAGGAAGCCGCCGCCAGCCCACGCCGCCGGACCCACTTCAACCTGCACGAATCCACGGATGACCCGACGAACCGGCTGCTGGTGGTCTGCCAGCCGGATACCGTGATCGCTCCGCACCGCCACATGACGAAATGGGAGCTTTTCACGATTCTGGAGGGAAAGATTGCCGCCTATACCTACGATGACGGCGGCAATGTGCAGGAAAAGGTCATATTGGGTGAAGACGCGAAGATCGTCGAAATCCCCGCCGCCGTCTGGCACAATTTCGTAGCCCTGACTCCCGCCTGCGCGATGGAGGTCAAATACGGCCCCTACGCCCCGCTGACCGCCGAGGAAAAAGCGCCGTTTGCCGGTGTATTGCCGTAAGTGCGGAAAATTGACCAATAAAGCGATAGAACTATCGTTTTATTGGCAATTGTAATCAATTGTTTGTGGCGAAACCGCTTTCATTAGAAATGAGTTCTGCTCCTCTATTGTTGGCCGGGAGTGTATTGACGGGATAATATTTAGTAATAAGAGATGCATTGTTTAAAGTATCTGCGTGTCCGTCAAGGAAAAAGAGATTAACCTGTTTCTGGTGGACTCCAATTGGCGCTCCCGACGGGGCTGCTGTTGTGGCTGCAGCTTTGAAAAACTTCATTACTGAAGTAGCATTGTCACGCTTAGTACCTGAACAACCTCCCAAAGCAAGGTTATTCGGCGCAATGGAATCCCCCGCAGAAGTTGTTAAGTATTTTGTACCGCGAAAATCGAAGCCATCTGCGAGTGTTGTGTATGCTGCTCCATAAACATGAGCAAGCTCCGCCTCAATTTCAGCTTGAGTAGTACCATTGGCTGAAGGATAAATCATCGACGGACAGCGGAGCACTTTAGAATCCTTGATGATATTGCTGTCGAACAGAACTCGAGCCCATGTACCATTGACGGCTGGGCCGGATTTAAAGAAGTTATCGTGAGCATTGATATATTCAGTGATGAATTTGGATGTTTGCCCTTGATTGCTGATGCAAGCAGCTGTTTTGGCTTTTTCCCGTGCTCCTTGTACCGCAGGCATAATTAAACCTGCGAGAATCGCAATAATCGCGATTACCGTGAGCAGTTCAATAATCGTAAAATTGGAACGCTTGATTTTCATAAAATCACCCTTTCAGTGAAAATTATCGGTACGGACCTTACACTGATAAACTAGTGGATTGATGGGGATTTTTCAAGTCCAAATGAGGAGAATCATGTATTTTTCACAAAAAAAGCCGTTTAAAATTTGAAAAACGCTCCCGAAACATTTACTATATCAATTAGGAACGGAAACACTCACCGGATGCGGTGGAAAATAGTTGAGAAGGTAAACTATGAAGAAATGTGGAAATTTTACTCTTATTGAGCTGCTCGTTGTAATCGGTATTATTGTTCTGTTGGCCGGTTTGATCCTGCCGGCGGTGATGAGTGCTCAACAGAAAGGGCGCATTACTCAGGCCAAAGCCGATATGGCAAGTATTCTGACTGCGCTGAAAAATGTTGAAAATACCTATAACCGGATGATTGATCCTGCAGCAGTTCCTTTTACGAGTACCACAGATGTCGATTCAATTACGGGAGGGATAAGATTTGGAGGGCAGGCACCTTCTGGTACGTCATATGATACATATGAGAAATTTATTCTTTTGCTTACTGATCCCCAACATGTAGCTACCGCTGATTTGAATATTAACAAGCGGAGAATAAAATTTCTTGATCCTAAACCTAAATATGATTCCAGTGCATCTGGAACAGTGGCAGAGAATAAGAAGCAATTGTGGATTGATCCTTGGGGGAATCAATATGTCATTTTGATTAATACTGATTTTTCAGATACAATTCCTCATCCTAAAGGTAGTGGTACGCTTTCTGCCAAAGCTGTTGTGTATTCGTTTGGTCCCAATGGAACGGATGACGGGGCGCAAAATGTTCTTACCGGGAGTTCAACCAAATCTCATGACGATGTTACCAGTTGGGATTGATGGCTGGTCTGACTTCACGGGGCGGCGGTTGCCGCCCTTTTTGTTTTGTTTGAAATCGCCGGTTTCCGGAGGGGCGGCGCTGGACAAATCGGGGTTTCCGGTGTAAATTTCCTTTTGTGCGGTTTTGTAAGGAAAGGAAACGGATATGAAGGTTTGGCGCGATATCAGGTATCGGATCGAGTATGCGGGAATTTTGATTCCTTACCGGCTGATCCGGATATTGCCTTATCCCGTTGTCCGTGGCCTGGGACTTCTGATCGGCAATGCGATGAACCTTGTGCCGATGATCCGCAAGGTCGTGCGGGCCAATATCCACGCCGCCATGCCGGAACTTCCCGCCGGAAAGGTGGCGGAAATCGGCCGGGAATCGCTGCGCAATCTCGCTTTCAATATGCTTGAATTCATCTGGCTCGACGGCAAGCCGGAACGGATCCGGCGCTGCTACGTGCTGCCTCCGGACGTCACCGAGCGGCTCAAAGGCCATGTCGAACGCAATGAGCGCATCATTTTCGTAAACCCGCATCTCGGCAGCTGGGAAGCCTCCGGTGTGATGGCTCCGTTTTACGCCGGCGTGAAAATGGTCGCGATCGCCCGCCCTATCCGCAACTACTACATCAACCGCCTGTTCAATCAGGGCAACCGGGAAAAGGTGCCGGGACTCGAAATCATCTTTTCCGAAGGCGCCGTCCGCGCCGCGATCAAAGCCCTGAAATCCGGGCGCGGCGTCGGCACCCTGATCGACCAGAACACCAAAGGCCGCTACGGCGGCACCTTCGTGAATTTTTTCAATATTCCCGTCGCCAGCAGCACCGCTCCCGCCAATCTCAAGAGTTACTGCGACGCCCACGACATTCCCGCCGTGATCATCTATGGAACCAGCGTCCGCCACGCCGACGGCAAAGTCTACGCGCATTCCGCCTATCTCCCCAAGCCGTTCCATGAATACAAGGACGAAGTCGAAGTGCTGCAGGCGCTGATGGATATGTCCGAAGAGTTCATCCGTAAATATCCCGACCAGTATCTCTGGTTTTACCGCCGTTTCCAGTACATTCCGCAGGGAGCGACCGACGAAGTCAAGGCCAAATACCCGTTTTACGCAAAAATGGCCAGCAACCACTTCATGCGCGCCAATCAGGAATGACCTCCGCGGGGGGGATGCCTCCGGCGGCTCGGGGCGTTTCGCCCGGTTACCGAAGCCGACGTTCGGCTCCGACCGGCAAGGTGCCGGTGCCGGGTGCGGTTTTATCTGGTCTATCGGCGGAACTTGCCACCGGGTGCTGCCCGGCCGGATTCCAAAGGCGCTTTGGGCGCCAAAGGAGAAAGCCCGGCGTGGCTGTGCGGTTACAGCTGGAGATTGTCGAGTGCGTCCCAGCAGCTCGGGCCGGAAGGCGGTTCGGCGCAGTTGCAGGAGGTTTTGTTGAGGTTGCAGCCGCAGACCGGGCAGAGGCCGGCGCAGTCGTCCGAGCAGAGCAGCGTCATCGGGAGTTCCAGCAGCATTTCGGCGCGGATCTCCTCAGAGATGTCCATTTCATCCTGATCGCCGAGCTCCAGAAAAAGACAGATGCCGTCGTTTTTGACGTGCCGGGTGACCGGTTCCAGACAGCGGCCGCAGATGCCGGAGAGTTCCGTGCTGACTTGGCCTTCGACCAGTGCGCCGCCGGAGACGGCTTTCAGATTCAGGTCGTATTCCACCGGTGCGGAGACGGCGAGCAGTTCGCCGGGCTCGATTTCGAGAAACTCCGCCGGTTCGGAGCCGGTCAATTCGATCGGTTCCTTTTCCAGCCGGGCGACGGAAAACTTAATCATTACCGCCGCGCCTTTCCGCAAGTTTGGCTTCGATCGCCTCGGCCACCACCTCCGGCACGTACTGCCGGTAGTTGCCTTTCAGCGCGGCGACCTCCTTGACCAGCCGGGAGGCGACGTAGGAGTTTTCCAGCGTCGGCATCATGAAGATGGTTTCGCATTCGCGCCGCAGGCTGCGGTTCATCAATGCCATCTGCAGCTCGTATTCAAAATCGGAAAAGGCGCGCAGTCCGCGCAACACCGCCTGAGCGTTGTATTTCTCGATCGCATCGACCACCAGCCCGCGGAACGCGACCACCTTGACGTGGGGGAGGTCCGCGCAGCTTTTTTCGATCAGCTCCTTGCGTTCTTCCAATGTGAACATCGGGGATTTCTCGGAATTGACCGCGACGGCGACGATCACCTGGTCGAACAACAGTCCGGCGCGGGCCACCAGATCGCGGTGTCCATTGGTAAACGGATCGAACGATCCGGGATAGAGTACGGTTTTCATCGCATTTCCTGTTGACGTGACGTTGATGACAGTGTATTTTAATATACGACAGATATGACGGAAATTCAATACCGGGACGGTTTGAGGTGAACGATATCCTGAAATTCAGCATCGCCGGAAACGGCTTCGACACGGCTTGCGCGCCCCGGCTGGCGCTCGGGATCGGGGTCTTCGACGGCGTGCACCTCGGCCACCGGCGGATCATCGGCGAACTGGTCAGGCAGGCGAAGCGTAACGGAGCGGTTCCGGCGGCGATGACTTTCGACCCGCATCCGCGCGCGGTGCTGCATCCGACTGAAGCTCCGACGCTGCTGGTGCCGCTCTCCGAACGGATCCGGCTGCTGCGCGAGGCGGGGGCGGAACTGGTGCTGGTGGTTCGTTTTACCGCCGAATTCGCGCAGCTGGAGCCGGAGGAGTTTCTGCGCCGGCTGCTGGAGTGCCCGGAATTCCGTCTGGCCGGAATCTGCGTCGGAGAACGGTGGCGGTTCGGCCGCGGCGGCTGCGGCGACTCCGCGCTGCTGCGTGAATACGCCCGGAGCCGCGGACTCGATTTCACTGCCTGCCCCGAACTGGAGATCGGCGGCGAAACCGTCAGCTCCAGCGTCATCCGCCGGGCGATCGCGGCGGGGCGGCTCGACACGGCCGCCGAAATGCTCGGCCGCCCCTATCGGCTGACCGGCGTGGTCGAATACGGATACGGGGCGGCGACCAGCCGGCTCTCCTGCCCGACCGCCAATCTGGATTTCAAGGCGGGGGTGCTGCCGCCCGACGGCGTTTACGCCGGGTGTGCGGTACGTGACGGCAGGCTCTATCCGGCTGCAATCAATGTGGGGCTTTGTCCGACTTTCGGATGGGAACAGGCACGGCGGCGCGTGGAAATTCATCTGCTCGACTACACCGGCAACCTGTACGGTTCGGAATTGGGCGTGGAATTTCTGCATCATCTGCGCGAGGAGCGCACCTTTACCGGCCCGGAGGAGCTGAAGCTCCAGATCGACCGCGATCTTGTCCGCATCCGGGAATTTTTCGCACAACGACAGGCACAGGAAGGAAAACAGGCATGACCGGCGAAACGAAACGTTATCTTGCCAGCGATCTCTCGGTCGAGCTCGCCCTGCCGCGCAGCACGATCAACGACTGGCTCGCCCGCTATAACGACTATCTCGAAGCCGAAATCCGCGGCAAGCGCAAATATTATTCGGAAAAATCGCTGAACATCTTGAAGGAAATTTCCGGGATGCGCAATTCCGGCATGAGCTCCTTTGAAATCGAGCAGCAGCTGGCTGCCCGTTACGGCATCCGCCCCGAAGTCGCCGCTTCCGGCGAAAGCGCCGGGCAGGGGACGGAGCCCGCCGCAGCCGCGGAAACTCCGGCGGAGAGCCAAGTCCCGGCGGTGACGGGCGGGAATGCCCCCTTCAATCCGGGAGAGGCGCTGCCGATCCTGCGCCCGGCGTTCGATGAGATGAGTGCGAAGTTTTCGCAGGAGTTCAGTGAGCTGGCCAGGCGTTTTGAAGCGGTGGAGCGGGAACGCGAGCGGCTGACCCGCCGGATGTGGACGCTGACCGTCGTTGCATTGGTCGGCGGCCTGGCGCTGCTTTTGCTGCTGGCCGCCGCCGTGTGGGGCTTCTACGGCAAGATGCGCGAAAACGACCGGAAAGCCGCCGTCGCCGCCGCGGAATTGAACCGCAAAAACGGCGAACTGGCCGGGCAGATCGACCGGCTCGGGGAAGAACGGCGCCAACGTGACGCGGAGGCGAAAAAACAGGCGGCGGAGCTGGCGGTGCTGCTGGATAAATCCCGGGCGGATTTCAAGGAGTCGGTCAGCAGGCTCAATCAGGAGCTTTCGGAGCAGCGCCGGGTTTTTGAAACCCAGCTGAAAAAGCTGGAAGCGGACGCAGCCTCCCGGGCCGAGGCCGACGCGATCCGTCTCAGGGAGGAGTTCGCCCGCAAGCAGCAGCAGGAGTTGCGCCGGATCGCCGCCGAGCATGAAAAAGAGTTGAAAGCCGCTGTCGAAAAGGCCGGCTCGGCCAAACAGGATGAGGCGGAGAAGGCCCGGCTTGAGCTGGAGCGGCGCCGGGGAGAGCTGGAGCAGCTGCGCGCGCGGATTGCCGAGCTGGAACGGCTCCGCAACGGAGAAAGCGCTTCGGAAAAAACGGCGGAAACTCCTGTGCCATGATTGCCGGACTCGGAACCGACATCGTCGAGATCGCCCGGATTGCGCGGATGCTGGAGAAGTATCCCGACGCGTTCCGTGAACACACCTGTACGCCGGCCGAGATTGCGGAAGGAAAGCGCCGCCGGGATGATGTGACGTTTTATGCCGGACGCTGGGCCGCCAAGGAGGCTGCCGCCAAAGCGCTGGGGTGCGGCATCGGCAAACACTGTTCGCTGACCGATCTTGAGGTGGTCAACGGGGAAAATGGAGCGCCGGAACTGCGGCTTTCCGGGGCGGCGGCCGCGTTCGCCGCATCCCGGGGCGGCGGCCGTTTCCTGGTGTCGATCAGCCACGAAACGGGCTATGCGGTGGCCGTGGTAATTTTTGAACAGTAATCACTATTAAAAATTAATCGATAAAAGTGATTCGGAGAGCTTGACAAACTCCGGTTTCTGCGACATAATTATATTAAGATTACGAATTGGCAATCCGGATCCGTTTTGCGGGCAACGCAGGGAGGTGGCTTTATGGGAATGGTGAAACTGCCGAGTCAAATTTACGGGGAATGGATCTGGAAGCAGTCGCTGGCCGACCGGCCGGACAGTTATCTTCTGATGCGCAAGGAGTTCGTGTGCTCCAGCGTCGGGCTTGAAACCAACCTCTGGATCAGTGCGAACTGCAATTATCTGCTGTTCGTGAACGGGCGTTTCGCCGGCTTCGGTCCGCGCGCCCACCAGAATTGCGGAACCAGCTATATCGACCAGCACGACATTACCTATTACCTGGAATCCGGCATCAACGTGATCGCGGTGCAGGTCTATTACACGAGTGATCCGGAGAGCCGGAACCGCCGGGTGCCGGGCCTGTGGTGTCAGGTGGAAAGTTCCGGGCAGGAAATCCTCCGCAGCGACCGCAGCTGGTTCATTCACGACGGCGGAAGCTGCTGCGGCAACCGTCCGCGCATCTCGCCGGGACTCGGCATGACCCAGTACCTGAACGCCGAGCTGATGCCGAAAAACTGGATCAATCAGATGTTTCTGCCGGATTCGACCTGGACGCATCCGGATTGGTCGAAGCCGGTCGGAGAATTCGGAGCGCGGCTGGAACTGCATCCGCTGCCGCCGCCCTCGATCAACGATGAGCACCCCGCCTTCACAGTCGAGGAGCATGGCAAGGTGGTCGGCGAGCCGAATTGGACGCAGGTGCTGTTCAAGCGTGCCGCCGGGGAGAGCGGAGAAACCTATGCTGCCGCGACCTATCTCTTCTGTGAAGAGGCGCAGGAGCTGTCGGTCAAGCTGTTTACCGACGACCCGTTCAAGCTGTTCTGCAACAACCGGCTGGCGGCGGACGCGGCGTGCCGGTGCGGAGAGGATGATCTCCTGCTGCTGGAGCCGGGCTGGAACCGGCTGCTGCTGATCCAGAATCCGAGCCGTCACTCCATGGGGTTCCTGATTATTTTCCCGGATACGGAATTCGGGCGCGAGCTGCGTATTTATCAGGATATGGTGGACACCACGGCTCCGGCATGGAGCACGGTCGGCCCTTTGAAGCTCACGCTCGCCGAGGCTACCCCGTCGTTGAATTTTACCCGCCTTCAGGTGACCAGCTATCTGCCGCATCTCGGCGATCTGACCGATCCGGCCAGCGTATTGAACAGCTGCCGCTTTGAGAGCGATCCGTCGCCGGCCAAATCGCTTGGAAGCTGCGATTATGTACTGTTCAGGCTTGATACGCTGCGCTACGGCTTTGCGCGGCTGACCATCGATGCTTCCGCCGGCGATATCGTCGATATTACTTTGGGAATGCGGCGCAACAGCCGCGGATTCATCAGCAGCGGAGAGCAGGTGAAAGGAACCGGCACGCTGATCTGCCGGGCCGGACGGAATGACTATCTGACCTGCATTCCCGGTGATTGTTTTTATGTGATGGTGAGTGTGCGCAAGGCGTCGCGCCGGATCACTGTGGACAATATCATCTTCGAGGAACTGTACCGGCTGGAACGGCGCGAGTGCACCTTCAGCTCCTCCGATGCGCTGTTGAACCGTTTCTGGGAGGTGGGGCGGCAGACGCTGCGGCGTTCGGCCGCTTTCGTGCCGTTGTCGGAATCCCGCCCCGATCACGACTGCTATATGCTGGACGCCTATATCGATGCGGTCAACATGGCGGCCGTGTTCGGCGACTTCGACTATATGACCGCCCGGTTGCGGCAGTTCATCGATGCGCAGCTGGAGAACGGCGATATTCCGGCGTTGACCTACGGAGTGCGCCACGCTTCCCAGATTCACCATCTGTTTTTCCTGCCGATCTGGATCTTCTACAACTACCGGTTCAGCGCGAACCGCGTGGAGTTGGAGCGGTCGGTTTCCGCGCTCGACCTGACCCGGGAGTATTTCGAGGCGATGCTGGATGAGGAGACCGGCCTGCTGGTCGACGTCGAAACCCGGTTCGGGCTGCACAGCCGCCTGAGTTACGGAGAGTTTCAGGAAGGGGATATTCCGACCTATCTGAATGCGATGTTCTGCCGGTTCCTGCTCTCCGCCGCCGATGTATACCGGGTGGTGGAGCTGCCTGATTCCGCTTACCACTGTATCCGGCTTGCCCAGAAAATTGCGCAGCAGTTGACGGCGTACAACTACGATCCGGAAGTGGAGCTGTTCAGCCGCTGGCCGCTTTCGCAAAAGCGCGAACCGGATCACAATCTCTTCGCGAATTTCTGCGCGATGTTCGGCGGAGTGCTTTCGCTGGAATCGTTTGAACACTTTTTCTACTCTTTCTTCAACTACGATCCGCCTTTCGACCGCAGTTCGGAGTCGCAGCACCCCTACTTCCATTTCCTGTTCATGGAGATGCTGTTTGCGATCGGCCAGCGGGACTGGGCGTTCCGGTATTTCCGCGATTACTGGGAGCGGCGGCTCTGCGACGAATCCGGCGCATGGCGTATTTCTCTGGACAGCAAGGACCCCGCTCCGACCAAGTTTTCGGACGGCTCCTGCGTGTCGCCGAATATCTTCCTGCTGCGCGAGGTGCTGGGTATCCGGATCGCCGAAGCCGGTCACACCGTGATCTACTTCAATCCCGCCCTCAATCTGGTGGATTGGGCGGAGGGGACGCTGACCATGGCCCGCGGCAGGCTGAAAGTGAAGTGGGAAAAGCTGGACGACGGTTCGCTCGACGTGACGCTCGACTCCAACGTGCCGGTCAAAATCCTGCCGGAAATGAGCCATCGCCTGATCAGCAACACCACCTTCCGCCTCGGCGAGCAGGTCACGCTGCTGAATCCTCCGGCCGAATTGGTTGAGGATGACGAGGTCGAGGCGGAAGAATAGCCTTTCTGCCGGGAGTTCATGAACCGGCCTGACGTTTTTCAGCCGCGCGGATGGAATTTGTGATGGATTGCGGCGAGGCGGTTGGAGTCGATGTGGGTGTAGATTTCGGTGGTGCTGATGTCGGCATGGCCCAGCATTTCCTGAATGACGCGCAGGTCGGCGCCGTGGGCGAGCAGGTGGCTGGCGAAGGAGTGGCGCAGCGTGTGCGGGTGGATATTCTTATGGATGCCGGCGCGGGCGGCGGCGACTTTCACCACATTCCAGATCCATTCCCGGTTCAGCGGACGGCCGCTTTTGGAGAGAAACACATAGGGGGAACGCGGATTTTTCTCCGCCAGCAGCGGCCGCACGTCGGCCAGATAGCGCCGCAGCGTGCGCAGCGCGACTTTGCCGATCGGCACGATCCGGGTTTTGCTGCCTTTGCCGACCACCCGCAGCAATTCGTTGTCGAAATCCACGGCGGTCAGCGGCAGCCGGGCCAGTTCGCTGACCCGCAGCCCGGAGGAGTACAGCACCTCCAGAATGGCGCGGTTGCGCATCTCGAACGGCTCCTTCACAGAGGCGGGGAAGGCCTTCAGAAAGGCGTCCACCTCCGCTTCCGACAGGAAGTCCGGCAGGATGCGCCACAGTTTCGGCGAATCCATCACGGCGGTCACATCCTTTTTCAGGATGCCCTCTTCCGTCAGGAAGCGGCTCAGCATTTTGACCGCGACCAGCCGCCGGGCCAGTGTGGCGGTTTCCCGCCCCAGATCGCGTTCGGCGTCGAGATAATCGAGGATCGCTTCGCGGTCGACCTGGCTCCACTCTTTGAAACCGCGCTCCGTCAGCCAGTCGCGAAATTCCTCCAGGTCACTGCGGTAAGCCGCGGTGGTATTGGAACTGAGTCCCCGCTCGGTTACGAGGTAATCGATAAAAAGATTCAAATCCCGGTCGAACATATTGCCAGAGTCGCGTTATGGTTATATAGTATACAATGTAAAAATATGAATTCACAAAATAATCCGTATTGCCGGGAAATGCAAATTTTTCCGGGGGGAGGAATGATGAAAGTTCTGATGATTCTTGCCGGCGGTTTCGAGGAAACCGAGGCGATTGCCGTCGCGGATGTGCTGCGCCGGCTGAATATCGACGTGACTGTCGCCGGTCTGGACTCTTTGGAACCGGCGGGCGCCCACGGCTTCACGGTGAAGGCCGACGCTTTGCTGGAAAAGTGCGGCGGAGAGCCTTGTGACGGTGTTTTCCTGCCCGGCGGAATGCCGGGGGCGACGAATCTGCTGCACTCCGAAGCCGTGCTGGAGCTGGTTCGCCGGATCGACCGCGAAGGGGGCGTCATCTCCGCGATCTGCGCCGCCCCGATCGTGCTGGCCCGGGCGGGGCTCCTGGCCGGAAGACGCTTCACGATGTATCCGGGCTTTGAGCAGTACCTCGGCGGCATGACCCCGACCGGGGAGCTTGCCGAATGCGACGGTCGCGTGGTCACCGGCAAGGGACCGGGGGCGGTATTCGCATTCGCCGCGAAGCTGGCCGCCGCTCTGGGCAAATCCCGGCAGGAGATCGCCGCGGCCTATGCCGCAATGTTCATCGAACTGTAAATGCAGCCCGGATCGGAGAAACCATGCCCGGAATATTTGAACTTCTGAAAAAGGATTCCGCCAGCGCCGCGCGCCGGGGACGCCTGACCACCCGCCGCGGCGTGATCGAAACCCCGGTTTTCATGCCCGTCGGCACCCGCGCCACCGTAAAGGCGATGTCGCCCGCCGAGCTTGAGGAGCTGGGCGCGCAGATCATCCTCGGCAACACCTACCACCTCTTTCTGCGCCCCGGCATGGAGATCATCGCCGCGGCGGGCGGACTGCACAGATTCGAGAACTGGAACCGGTCGATCCTGACCGACTCCGGCGGTTTTCAGGTGTTCAGCCTGACCGGACTGCGCAAGATGGAGCCGGACGGGGTGCGGTTCGCCTCCCACATCGACGGCACCCGCTTTTTCCTCGGGCCGGTCGAATCGATGCGCATCCAGCGCACCCTCGACTCGGATATCGTGATGGCGTTCGACGAATGCACCCCCTATCCGGCCACCCGGCAGCAGGCGGAGAAATCGCTGGCGATCACCACCCGCTGGGAGCGCATGTCCCGCGAACAGCCGCTGAACGGCGGCCAGATCCGCTTCGGGATCGTGCAGGGCTCGGTTTTTCCAGACCTGCGGGAACAGGCGGCGAAAAGCATCGTCGGGATCGGGTTCGACGGCTACGCGATCGGCGGGGTTTCGGTCGGGGAATCCGAGCCGGAGATGATGGCCGCCGTCGACGCCGCCGCGCCGCACCTGCCGGAAAACGCGCCGCGCTATCTGATGGGTGTCGGCACTCCGCGCCAGATCGTTGAAAGCGTTGCGCGCGGCGTGGATATGTTCGACTGCGTGATGCCGACCCGGCTCGCCCGGCACGGCTCCGCCTTCATCGGCAACGACACCATCCCGGTCAAGGCCGGGCGGTATGCGAAGGACTTCACGCCGATCGACCCGCAATGCACCTGCTACGCCTGCCGGAACTTCACCAAAGCGTATATCCGCCATTTGTTCAACGTCGGCGAGATCCTCGGCGTCCGGCTGGTCACGATGCACAATCTTCACTACTTCATCAACCTGATGAGGCGCATCCGCACCTCGATCGAGGAGGGGACGTTCGACCTGCTGCGCCGCGAGTTCCAGGCGCGGTAGGTCAGTGCAGCAGACGCACGGCGAGGAAGCGCCCGGCCGGGATTTCCGGCAGCCTGACGCCGTTGCGGAGCTGTTCGGCCGTATATTCGCCGAGGCAGGTTTCGGAGGCCAGGGTGATTCCGGCCAGCGTGGCCGGACGGGCGGCAGCGGGAAGCGTCAGGACCGGTCGTTCAGCCTGTTCCCCCGGGTTGAAGATGCAGAGCAGCCGTTCGTTCGGGCCGCTCCGCATCGCGGAGTAGCACGAACCGGAAAGCCGGTACTCCGGCGCGATGCCGCTCCAGCGGGTGAGGTCGCGCAGCAGCGGGGCGAACTCTTTGACCAGCTTCGGCTCCGCCTGCTGCCAGATCGTATTCGTGTGCGCTTTGCCGTCGGGTGAAACGCTCTCTTTCAGCGCGATTTCGTCATTCGGCCCCGGATTGCCGGCCAGCAGCAGCACTTCGCCTCTGCCGAACGGCCACAGCACCGCGCCGGGCCGCCCGTCCGGCAGTGCCGCGACGGCCCGCCCGCCCTCCGGCACCGTCAGCGGCGTGTAATTGTTGACCGTCAACTGCCGGGTTTCGGTGAACATCCGGAGGTCGGCAAAAGTCAGCGCGGCATTGCCCGGATCGCGTTCCGTCAGCGTTCCGGCGTAGCCGAGACGGCGGAGCAGCGCGTAAGAAGGCGTGTTTTCGTCTTCGAGGTATTCGCCGCTGCGGGCGGTCAGCACCGCCCTGCCGCCGTTGCGGACGAATCGTTCCAGCTCCGCCGCGAAAGCCGGGGCGACCACCGGGGAGCCGTCGTCGATCAGCAGCTTCATCTTCGTCAGCGCCCCGATTCCCGCCGCGTCGGAGAATGGCTCGAAAAGTTCGCCGTTTTGCAGCATCGCGGTGTACAGCGCATTCATCAGCCACCAGCGGTAGACGCTGATCGAGCGGTAACGGTAGTTGCCGACCGCCGCGTCGCTGAGGAAAGAGTGGTGCAGCCCTGCCGGTATGAAATCGCCTTCCAGCCGGGCGGCGTCCTTGATCAGCTGCCTGATCCGGCCGTTGGCGAATACGGTACGGTAGAATTCGTTATCGGTCCAGCAGCTGAATACGAAATTGAAGTGGCGCAAGCCCAGCATCGCCGCCTGGAACACATCCCAGTTGCACCGCTCGGTCATCGTCGCGGCGGTGACGCCGCGCCCGACCTTGACCGGCGCGATATCCTCGTGGCGCAGCGGCAGGCCGTAGCGGCGCTGCGCGAGGAAACGGCGGAAGTAGTGGGTGATGTTCAGTCCCTGATCGCCGTAGAAGCCGCCGGTTTCGGCGAGGCTCCGCAACTGGCCGTGCGCGTCGCCGACGCCGCCGGAGGCGTTGATGCCGGAGAGGGCGCGCTTCGGGTCGTGGCGGCGGACGAGCCGGGCGATCCGGTCGCGGAACCAGACGGTCCGGGCGTGGTAGAAGTCGAGCCAGTCCCGCCACCGCGCGGAACGGTCGACGACCGTGACCGCGCGGGCGGCGCGTCCCTCCCGGAGCAGCCGGTCGGAGCGCGATTCCGGCACCGGCACCTCGTCGAATGAGGCGTAGGCGCTGCCGTAGGCCCGGTTCAGTGCGGTGACGGAGCCGTATTTCTGCGCCAGCATCCGGTGGAACGCGGCGAGCGCCTCCGGGTTGGTGCCGTAGATGTCGGTGGTGTCGTGGTCGACTACGCCGTAGGGGTGGAGGCTCCACAGCTGGATTTCGGGGCAGTCGCGGTAGCGCTGCACCAGCACTTCCGCCGCGCGCTGGGCGTGACGGGTGAATTTCTCCGAAAACAGGCTCGGGATTCCCAGCCAGCCGCTGGAAGTACCCCCGTCCAGCCCGCGCCGCAGCTCGGATTTCAGCCAGAACTGCGACGGGCCGTCGAAGTCCCAGTGCCACAGGCCGAATTCCAGCCCCATCCGGTTCCGGCCCGCCATCGCGACCATCCGGTCGGCCCATTTGAAGTTGTACACGCCGGGCAGCGGCTCGAAATCGTGGTAGGAGGTGATCGCCATCGCCAGCTCCGCGCCGTCGGCGGCGACTTTGGCGAAATAGTGTTCGTCCGGCGTGCGCCTGCCGCCGATGCAGTGCGAGATGTCGCTCGCCCACAGGGCGCCGCGCCGCTCCAGCAGTTCGGGCCACGCCGGGACCGTTTCGCCGCGGCGGGCGGCGGGAGAGCGGAACGGCTCCGGCGCGCGGTTTCCGGCGGCGATCTCCGGATCGCGCAATCCGACGATCAGCGCCTGCCGGGCGCGCGGCCCGGTCGCATCCGAAACCGTGACCACCCCGATATAGGGGCCGGGTTGTTTTCCCCGCATCGCCAGCCGGTAATGGCCGGTTTCGCCGGGGCCGAGCCGCAGGAGGGCCGGTTCGGCGGTTTCGGCGACGCCGCCCGCGTAATGGCGGAACTCCCCGCGCACCGTGAAAGTGCGCGGTTCGGCGTCGGGATTGGTGACGGCGGCGGCGATCTCCGGCAGCCGGTCGGGCCGGTACCACGGCGACAGGTCGAATACGTTGTCGGGGGCGTCGCAGGAGAGGGCCAGCAGGCCGTTGTTTTCCTGCTTCGGACCGAGGCCGCGCCCTTCCACCTTGAACTGGTTGAACTGTAAGGTGTCGTGGTCGCGGTTGGTGATCTCCGAAAAGAGCACCCGCAGCGCCCGGGTGCGGACCGGCAGCGCAAAGCGGAACCGGAATTGATCGGCGGTCGCGAGGTCGCGCCATTCTCCTTGTTCGTCGAGCTGCTGAATCCGGACGATTCCGGCGGATTCGTAGAGTGCCTCCGCCGAGATCGCGGTCAGCTCCGCGCCGTCCCGGTAGGGGAAGCGGATCACCAGCTCCTGTCCGGCGGCGAACGGAACGCGGCAGGCGAAAGGCTGCCGGTCGGCGGGCAGCAGCAGGTCATACGGTTTGCCGCCGTTGATCTGGGCGAAGTCGTGTTCGAGCTGCATCTCGGGAGCGGCGGCCGCGGTGAGCGCCAACAAAGAGAGAGCGAGCGGAAAAAACGGTTTCATACTGCCTCCTGCGGGGTGATCCGGTTGCCGTTTTCCGTCACGTCGGCGGAATCCTCCACCACGATCGCTGCTTTGGCGGGGGCGCGGCCGGGGACGGCGACCCGGTTGATGCCGTCGATCCGGTTGTCTTTCAACTGAACGTCACGGGCGGTGCGCACCAGGATGGCCGGGCCGCCGGAGCGCAGGATTTTATTGTTTTCAAACCGGATATGTTCGACGCACTCGGCGGCGGAAAGCTCGCCGGGCGCGGTGATTTCGATGGCCGCCCCGGTTTTGCCCTGACTGTCCATGCCGCCCTCGATAAAGGTGTTGTTGCGGATCACGAGGTTCGCGGAGGTGATCGATTCTCCCCAGAAGCCGGGCTGCCCGGCGGTGGTCAGGTGGGGACTCTGCGCCCGGTCGAGCAGGTTGTTTTCGATCACCGCGTCACGGCTCTGGAAGCGGATGCCCCGCGCCAGGGAATTGCGGAACGTGCAGTTGCGGATTTCCGCTCCGGCGGCGATCGCGCTCAGGCTGGCGAAGATCGGCGGCGCGGCCGTCTCCAGCGGTTTGTCGAGGGTGATGCGGCGCGCCTGCACCTTCTGCCCCGGCTTGAAGTTGCCGGCGGCGGCCCAGACGCGGCCGACCGCGCTGTTTTTCTCGGGGACCGTATAGGTGAAGGGGGCGCCGACGGTCGCGGAGCGCACGCCGAGCGCCTTCCAGCTCTTGCTTTCGAGGAAGCTCAGTTGCGCGGGGCCGTCGCCGTAGAAGTGGAAGCTCTGCACGACCAGTTCCGTCGGGGAGAGCTGCTCGAACACCCGGTAGTAGACGCCGTGGAAGTTCACGAAATCGTCGCCGATGGTGTCGATTTCGCAGTTCAGCAGCTTCGGCCCGCGCAGCACGCTGGCCGAATTGAAGCCGTCCGCGTTGCCGGACATCAGCCGGTCGGTGCCGGGACGTTTCACGATCCGGCAGTTGGCGTAGGTGTGGCCCCCCTGGCCGACGTTTTCGACGAAGCAGACGAACGGGGAGCTGTAAAGGGTCACATTCTCGAACGCGCATCCCGCGGAAACCTCGGTTTTGACCGCGCGGGCGGTGCGGCCGAGGATGGTGATCAGGTCACTCGGTTCAAAGCCGCACACTTGGGCCGGACGGTTGTAGAAGCCGCGCACCTGCACCAGATAGTCGCCGTTGTCGAGCTTCCGTTTCAGCGCGAGTCCGAAACCGGTCTGGCCGAGCTTCATGCGGCGGTCGGCGCGGTCGAACAGGATGCCGCGCAGCGACAGTTTGAACATCGGCTCGCAGAACGCCCCGTAACCCGGAGCGGGCCGGAACACGAAGGTGTTGTTCGGGTAGTCCACCGATACCACCTCCCCCTGCGTGAAGGGCAGCGGGTCGTAATCGATCGAGAGGTTTCTGATGGTGACGTTTTCGCTCTTGTAGACGGAAATTGCGGTTTCAAGTTTCTCCAGATAGAATTCCGAACCGCCCCCGTCAAAGGTGAAATCCTTTACCTCCAGAAAACGGAAGAATGCGGCGGCCTTCGGATCGGTTTCGGCGAAGCGGTAGACTCCTTTCGGCACGCGGAACTCCTTTTTGCCTGTTTTCAGGGCCTGCCGGAGCTCACGCTGCAACCCGGCTCCGGCGGCGCGCTGCGCGTCGAGGTCGGCGGCGATCCAGCGGGAGTTCTCCGCCGGAAACGGGGCGGCTTCCAGCAGGAGGCCGCAGGTCAGCAGAAGAAGGAAAAATATGGATTTCATCAAAGTGTCTCCTTGCGGTCAGCGTTGCGTGTTGGGGGCCGGAAAGTGGATGTAGACGTTGCGGTCCGGGACATTCGTGCACCACGCCTTGAATTCCCGGTACTCCACCCGCGCGGCGTGTCCGTCGGCGAAATTCAGGTTGATGCCGCCGGAGTGGCGCATGTAATAGGAACTCTCATGGATGCCCTCGTAAGGCGCAATTTTCACATTGTGTTTCAGCGCGGCGGCGGGGTTGTTGTTCACGGTTGCACCGGCGGCTTCCGCCTCCTTGCCGGTACGGGCATCTCCGGCATACACCGCCTGCGAAGGACGGATCAGCCGTTCCAGCTTCATGATCTGAAGCTCATTGCTGACGGAACGACCCACAAACGTCTGGTTGTTGATGCCGATGCCGGCGTACCATTTGAAGTTCGCCTCCGCCGAGCTGTTGTCGCGGTCGACGCTGAGCTTCTCTTTCCACGGCTGGGTCGGGCAGTTCCAGATCCGGTAGGTATTGCCGACGTAGGGTGCCAGATTGTAATACCAGCTTTTATGCCCCGGCGGAATCGCGCAGGCGGCAAAGCCGGTGTTGTCCTGCGCGTACTGCATGTTCGCCATTCCGAGTTGCCGCATCTGGGTCATGCAGGAGATCGCCTGCCCCTTGTCGCGGGCTTTGTTCAGTGCAGGCAGCAGCATCGCGGCAAGAATCGCGATGATGGCAATCACAACCAGCAACTCGATTAAAGTGAAAATTCTTTTCATCGTCCTTCTCCTTTATTGGAAACGTGAAACCACGGTATCGCGAACCACCAGATCGGCCGGAATCAGTTGATTCGGGTTTTCCGGCGCAATTCCGCGCGTCAGCTGCCGGAGCATCTTCATCGCATTGGCGACCAGCAGTTCGATGTTGCGTTCGATGCTGGTCAACTGTGGATAGACGCGCTCGGCCTCCCAGCCGGAGCAGGCGCCGATCAGGCTGACATCCTCCGGGACGCGGACGCCCAGGCGCGGCAGCTCGTAAAGGGCGACGGTGCAGAAGCCCTGACCGGGTGCGATGATCGCGTCAGGTTTCACCGGGCCGGAAAAGAACTCACGCACATGCTGCGCACATTCGAGGAAGTGGTCCCGGCCGACCGCGAGCGAATGGCGGCGGATCAGCTCCGGCCGGATCTCGCGCCCGAACTCCTTGCAGCCCTCCCGGAAGCCCGCCTCCATCTGCTTGCTCAGATCGAACTGGGCCGGGCCGCAGAACAGGCCGATCCGGCGGTGACCGGTGGCCGCCAGATACTGCACGGCCTTGCGCACGCCGGTTTCAAAATCGGTGCGGACGCAGTATTTCCACGGCTCTTCAAAGGAGACGAAGGGATAGGCCGGATTGCGTTCGAGCCAGTCGCGCAGCGGTTCGGAGATGACCCCGGCGTGGATCACTCCCTTGGCGATGCCGTCGGAGAAGGTGGCGGGAATGCCGCCGGTGCGGTCCAGCTCGAACTGGGTGCGGATTTTGCCCGCGCGGCACTCGTTCAGGAACTTCTCCTGAAGCTCGGAATAGACGCCGTGCCCGGTCAGCCGGGTCAGCCGGTCCGAGATGATCAGCCCGAAGATATCGACTTCGTGGTTCTTGAGCAGCTGGGCGGCCAGATTGGGCTTGAAACCGAGCTTTTCGGCGGCTTCGCGGATCTGTTTCGCCTTGTCTGGGCTGACCCGCCCGGTGCCGTTCAGCGCGGCGGAAACGGTGGAGATGGCGGTGCCGGTATAATCGGCGATATCCCGCAGCTTGACTCTGCTCATACTGGTCGGCTCCCTGTTCTTGAAAATTTGCCGAAACGTTTCGTCAACATATTTATATTATGACCGATTTCCGTCGCTTTGTCAAGATCGGATCGAAAAAAATTGAAAAAAAGAATGGAAAAGCGGGAAGCATTTGGAAAAAACGGAGATTTTCCTTGTGAAATTGATATGCTTATTTTTATTTTTATATGAAAGATTTTGTGATGATGTAATCTACTTATATGAAGTATATTATGTTAATTGGAGATTGACGGTTTTGAAAGGGGTATTGACAATCGGCGCGAATTTCTGTATAATTATATGCAGAGCAATCGGAATAGATCGTATCTTTACCGGATGAGTTGCGGAATGACCATGAAAATAAACGATACAACAGCGGCGGCGACGCCGAAATACCGGCAGGTGTTCGACTACCTCGCCGAAGCGATTGAAGCGGGCGTTTTCGTGCCGGACCGCCGGATGCCGTCGGAACGCAGACTGGCGGAGGAGCTGGCGGTGAATGTGGCGACCGTCCGCCGCGCGTTCCGCGACCTGATCGCGGGCGGCATCGTGGAGAAGCGCGTGGGAGACGGCACTTACGTGCTGCCGCGTCCGGTCTGGGAGAGTGAAAACCGGGTCAATCTGATTCTGTCGAATTACGAGGGAAGCGTTCAGCGCGAGTTGGCAAAACTGATGGTGGAGGAGAGTCGGCGGGGAGGCTTCCAGTGCCGGATCTTCTACGCGGGGATGGTTGACTGGGTGATGCAGTTGCGCACCTTCATCCAGTTCCGGCAGCCGACGGTGATTCTCGGGGATACCCTGGTCGGGCCGGAGGCGATCCGTGAGATGGCGAAAACGCCGGAACTTTTCGTGGTGATCGCGAACCGGCTGGACCACCTCGGCATTCCATCGGTATGCGGCAACGACTACACCGGTATCGCGATGCTGGTCGATCATCTGCGCAGCCGGGGCCACTCGCGAATCGGCCTCGTGTACAACAACACGGGGCTGCCGGTCGAAAACATCGAGGTCGCGGTCTGGAAGTCCTGCTGTCCGGGAGCGTCGGATCACAGGCTGGAGTTTCGCGCCAACGTCCCTCCCGGCGAGCATCCCGCCGAGTTCGCCTACAGTTGCGTACTGCGCAATCTGTCCGCCAGCGGGGCTACCGCGCTGATTACGCTGGATGACGAGCTGGCGATCGGGGCACTGACCGCCGCCGCCGAACTCGGGATTCCGGTGCCGGAAAAACTGGCGCTGGTTTCGATGGGGGATTCCGTACTCGCACGTTTCGCGAATCCGCCGCTGACCGGCCTCAACCCGAATCTCGGCGAGCATCTGCGCCAGGCGCTCGACCTGCTGCGCCGGAACCGGGAGCGCCGGTTCGGTTTGGAATTGCTGCGCCTTGTGGAACCGACGCTGGTGGAGCGCCGCAGCACCATGAAGTTTCAGGAAATTGTCTGTTGACCGTACAGGCTCGATACAGGAAAGGGTTAAAATGAAAAAATGTTTATTTGCCGTGCTGTGTTGTTCCATGCTGCTGCTCTGGTCCGGGGCGTCGGAGGCTTCTCCGGCTCCCTGTTATGATCCGGCTTATTTCACGCCGGAAAAGGCGGCGCGCATTCGTTCGGAAGCCGCCGCACAGCTTCCCGGACTGGTCCGGGAGATCGACCGGCTCCGGGCGGAGTTCGAGGCGCTGAATGCCGGAGACGAGTTTTTCAACGACCGGATGCGCAAGCGGTTTGAAATCACCGGCAACCTGATCCGCTTCATCCGGCGCGAGTTGGCCGGGCCGTCGACGGATGCGGCGATGTTCGCCCGGCGTGGAGTCCGGGACCTGCGGGCATTCGCCGCGTATTTCAAGGATGAGCTGGCCGCCTGCCGCGAGGCGAACGACAAAAGCAATCTCAGGTCGGTTTCTGTCAGGGAATTCGGAGCGAAAGGGGACGGCGTGACGGACGATACCGGCGCGTTCGCGAAGGCCTTTGAAGCAGTCCGCAACCATCCGGGGCGGAAAGTGCTGCGGATTCCGGCAGGCCGGTATTTTCTGGCCGGAAAGGCCCCGAACCGCAGCCACTGGTTCCTGCCCGGACTTGAGAATGCGGAAATCGCCGGGGAACCCGGCGCCGAAATCCTGTTCGGCGACCGGAGCCGCATGGGAATTTTCCTGAGCAAAAGCCGGAATGTCACGGTCCGCGACCTGATGCTGAACTACACCCAGCCGCTGTTCACACAGGGAGCGATCGAATCGGTGGACGAAAAAACGGACAGCTTTGTGATCCGGCTGGAACCCGGCCGGCCGGAGCCGCGGTCCGGCGGTTCGGTCTGCCAGACCGTCGACCCGGAGACGAAGAAGGTGGTCAACGACGCCTCCGGCAAATGGATCGGCAAGGTGGAGGCGCTGCCGGATAACCGGTACCGGCTGACGGTGCGGCGCGCCTTCCAGAATCCGCTGACCGGCGGCCTGAAGCCGGGGCAGGTTTTCGTGATGCCGTTCCGCTACGACGATACGAAGCCGCTCTTCCTGCATGAAGGGGCGTACTGCACTTTTCGGAAAATCCGGGTGACGAAAGCGCCGAATCTGGTGTTCGCGCCGCATTGGGTGACCGGCTTCAACCTGATCGAATGCGAAATCGTCCCGGAAGAGGGGGCTTATCTCTCCTCCAACGGCGATGCGTCCCACTTCGGAATCAATACGGTCAACGGGATCGGCCCCTATCTCGCGCGCTGCCGGTTCGCCGCCGCCGGCGACGATTCGGTGAATGTCTACGGCATGGGGTTTCCGCTGTACGACAGCGATGTGGAGGCGGTCACCGGACGCTGGGCGCTGACGGATACGCTGATGACGCTGGTCGATCCGGCCACCGGCACGATCCGGTGGGAGTCGGAGTGCGTGAAAGCCGAACCGGGACCGGAGAAACAGTTCCGGCTTTTCGGCGCCGATCCGGTTCCCGCCGGACTGGTCTCGCACGCTTCGCTGAAAACCCGGCCGCTGACCAGGCAGGAGCTGACCGACCGCAGCACGGGTGCGTTGCGGGTTCCCGCCGACCCGGACACGCTTTACCGGTACGGAATCAGCGGCCCCGGAACGGTGATCACCGAATGCGAATTCCCGTCGAACCGGAACAACGGCATCACGATCCAGTCGCCGAATGCGCTGATCGACTCGTGCACCATCGGCAACATGGTCAACGGCATCCGTGCGGGCGGCTTCCTGACTTGGCGCGAAGGGCCGCCGCCGTACAACCTGACCATCCGCAACTGTACGGTGCGGGAGTGTCGGACACTGTTGGAAACCGGCTACCTGACGACCCGCAACGGCAACGCGCAATGCCGCCCGATTCGCGCCCTGACGGTCGAAAACAACCGGTTCGAGGGCAAGGGCGAACTCTCCTTCGACAATGTGGAGGGATTGACCTTCCGCAACAACCGCATGGATGGAAGCGGCAGGATTCTGCTGAAAAATGTCGGGGAAGCGGAGATTGCCGGAAATACCGCTTTCGGCGCTCCCCTGCCGCCGGACCGGATCGTGAAGGCAAACAGGGCCGCCGCCGCTGCAAAGCCGGAACCGGTCTGGCCGGTGCGGGCTGACTTGAAGGGCGGCCTTGCGAAAGCGGGGACGTGGCGGGGCGAAGCCGGCGGACTGCGGAATTCCGGCGAAGGCTTTGAAACGCTTTACGTGGAGCAGTATTCCGCTTTGAAAGAACTGAAACTCAAAGCCTCTTTCCGCTTTGCGGACCGGCGCGGCCGGGCGGGGCTTCGCGTGATCGAACATGTCGGAGTGCCGGATAACGGCTATTACTTCCTGCTGGACGGAGAAACCGGTGAATTCATCGCGGAAAGCCGTTCCCGCAGCAATGGGAACTGGAAGGTCAACCGGGTTTTCCTGAAGAAAAAGCTGGAGCTTCGCGAGGTCAATACGATGGAGGTCGAGGCACATTCGAGCCGGGTTGCGGTCTCCGTGAACGGTCATGAGGTCTGGCGCGGCGGCGCGCCTCTGCCAACTTTGTTCCGCTCGGGCTTTGCGGCCTTCGACGCTCCGGTGGCGGTGAAGGCGCTGTCGATTGCCGGCGGCGGCCGGCCGGGAGGCGTCCTCGCCTTCGGCGATTCCATCACCCACCACTGCCGCTGGCAGGATGAGCTGGGCAAGCTGGCCGGAGTGCGGATCGGCAACGGCGGCATGGCCTGCGACGATACGGTGCACGCCCGGAAGCGGCTGGAAAGCGACGTGATCGCATTGCGCCCGGAGCTGGTGCTGATCCTGCTCGGCACCAACAACTCATCCGTTCCGCAGGCGGTGGAGGACCTGAAATACATCGTCGGACGCCTGCGCGACGAGAAGATCGGGGTTGTCGTCTGCACGCTTCTGCCCCGCCCCCGGCCGGAACGGGTACGGGAGATCAACCGGGCCCTGGTCGACTGGTGCCGGAAGTCGGGCATACCGCTGCACGACTGGTATGAGGTGCTGAACGACGGCAGCGGCGGCATGAAGAAAGAGTACGGCGGCGGCGTCCACCCGAATGCGGCGGGCGTCAAAGCCATGGCGCGGAGTTTTGTTGCTGATCCTGAAATCAATGGTCTTATCACGGAATATGGTTCCGAAAACGGGGAAAGGACAGATAAATGAAGCGAAAGTTTACATTAATTGAGCTGTTGGTCGTTATCGCCATCATTGCGGTTTTAGCTTCGATCCTGCTTCCCGCCCTCCAGTCGGCGCGGGAACGGGCGAAACAGGTCTCCTGTCTGAACAACCTGTCGCAGTGCGGCCGGATACTGGCGCTGTACGCCGGTGATTTCGACGGGTATGTGCTGATGAAGCCGCGTAACGATATCGTATTGTGGGGACTCTACTATTTTTCCGCGGAACTGGGGGATGACAGCCATACGGCTTCGCCGAACTACGGAACGCTCGCCAATGCGGTCTGCCCCTCCCGGCCGCCTTTCAGCGCCAAAGCGGCGACGGCGGGAACCCCGTCGGGAAAGAACAAGCGCAACTTCGCCTACAGCCATACGTATGCTTTTGTGAACACATTCGCCTGGGACGGCATCCTCGCGTCAACCTCTGTGCCGGGACAGAAAATTTTCCGGCTTGAGCAGGCGCGCCGGGCGGACCGGGCCCGTTACAACTATCCGACCCCGATCCTGGCCGAGGGGGCGAATACGCAGGATGCGGATCACGCGCGCTACCAGTACTGCCTGATGGAGCCGGATTCCAGCACCTCCGGCTTCCCCGTTGATCCCCGCCACAAGGGCAACAGCAATATGCTCTTCCCGGACGGACACGCCGTGGCGGCGAGGCTTCACGAGCTTTACCCGGTTTACTTCATCCGCCCGTGCTACGATGAGGGAAGCGGCAAAACCGTCCCGACCCCGCGCTGAAAACGACGGGGCGGCCGGGATCACTTTTTCAGGTACTTTTTCAAATAGCGCCCGGTATGGGAACCCTTGACCTTCGCGACCTCTTCGGGAGTACCGCTGGCGATCAGCTTGCCGCCGCGGTCACCGCCCTCCGGGCCGAGGTCGAGCAGATAGTCGGCGGTCTTGATCACGTCGAGGTTGTGTTCGATCACGATCACGGTGTTGCCCATGTCGCGCAGCTTGAACAGCACCTTGAGCAACTGGTCGATGTCCGCGAGGTGCAGCCCGGTGGTCGGCTCGTCAAGGATATAGACGGTGTGGCCGCGCGGCACCCGTGCGAGTTCGGCGGCGAGCTTGACCCGCTGCGCTTCGCCGCCCGACAGCGTGGTGGCGGGCTGCCCGAGCGTCACATAGCCGAGGCCGACCTCCTGCAGGGTCTTGAATTTACGGGTCAGCGACGGAATCGCGCTGAAGAACTCCACCGCCTGATTCACGGTCATGTCGAGCACGTCGGCAATGTTCTTTTTCTTGTAGTGGACTCCGAGCGTCTCCTTGTTGAACCGCCTGCCGTTGCAGGCGGAACATTCCACATATACGTCGGAGAGGAACTGCATTTCGATCTTCTTGATGCCGTCGCCCTTGCACTCCTCGCAGCGGCCGCCTTTCACGTTGAAGCTGAACCGGCCCGGCCCGAAGCCGCGCACCTTCGACTCCGGCAGTTCGGAAAAGAGCTTGCGGATGCCTCCGAACGCATCGGTGTAGGTCGCCGGGTTCGAGCGCGGCGTGCGCCCGATCGGACTCTGGTCGATCACGATCGCCTTGTCCACGAACTCCAGCCCCTCGACCGCTTTGCACTTGCCCGGCGGCAGGTCCTGAATCCCCTGATGCGCATTCAGCGCCCGCACCAGAATGCCGTTGATCAGTGAGCTTTTGCCGGAGCCGGAGACGCCGGTGACGCAGGTGAAGGTGCCGAGCGGGATTTCGGCGGTGAGCTTGCGCAGGTTGTGGAACTCCGCGCCCCGGATCACCAGCTTGTGTCCGTTGCCCTTCCGGCGCTCATCCGGAACCGCGATTTCGCGCCGCCCCGCCAGAAAGTCGGCGGTCAGCGAGCGCGGAAAGTTCACCAGCTCCTTCGGCGTGCCATAGGCGACCAGTTCGCCGCCGTGCACGCCCGCGCCGGGGCCGAGGTCGAGCACATAGTCGGCCCGTTCGATGGTGTCGAGGTCGTGTTCGACCACCAGCACGGTGTTGCCGATGTCGCGCAGCTTTTCCAGCGTGTCGAGCAGCCGGTCGTTGTCGCGCTGGTGCAGCCCGATCGAAGGCTCGTCGAGAATGTAGAGCACGCCGACCAGCCCGCAGCCGAGCTGGGTGGCCAGCCGGATGCGCTGCGCCTCGCCGCCGGAAAGGGTGCTGGAAACCCGGTCCAGCGTCAGGTAGTTCAGCCCGACGTCGCACAGGAAAGTCAGGCGGCTGCGGATCTCCTTGAGCACATCCCCGGCGATCGCGGCCTGCTCCTTATCCAGCTCCAGCTCCGAAACGAACTTCAGCGCCGCTTCGACGCTCTGGGCGTTGAATTTGTCGATGCCCAGTCCGCCGACGGTGACCGCGAGGCTGACCGGTTTCAGCCGCGCGCCGTGGCAGGCGGGGCATTCGCGCGGACTCAGGTATTCGCCGAGCCGTTCGCGGACGGAGTCGGATTCGGTTTCGGTCATGCGGCGGCGCAGGTTCTCAAGCACCCCCTCGAAAGGTTTGCTCCAGCGGTATTTCTTGCCGTGCATGCGGTAATCGAATTCCAGCGGCGTGTCGCCGGTGCCGTACAGCACGATATTGCGCACCCGTTCCGGCAGTTTGTTGAAGGGAGTCGTGAGCATATCCGGCTCCTCCAGCCACTCCGAAAGTTTGCGCAGCAGCAGATTGTAGTAGATGATCAGATGGCGCGGGCCGCGCCGCCACCCCGGAATCGCACCGTTTCTGATCGACAGCGACGGGTCGGGCACCACCTTCAGCGGGTCCATCACCTGCTGCACGCCGAGGCCGTTGCACTCCGGGCAGGCGCCATAGGGGGAGTTGAAGGAAAAATTGCGCGGCAGCAGCTCCCCGTAGGAAACGCCGCAATCTGGGCAGGCGAGGTTTTCGCTGAATTTTTCCTCCTCGAAGTCGGGCTTTTCCCCCGCCGGAGCTTCGAGCAGCACATGGATGGTGCCGCCGCCGTGGCGCAACGCGGTTTCGACCGAATCGGTCAGGCGGGAACGGTCCAGCTTGCCGGTGATCAGGCGGTCCACCACCGCTTCGATGGTGTGGCGCCTGGTCTTTTCCAGCCGCGGCAGCTCCTCTTCGTCGAATTGCACGATATCGCCGTCGATCCGGGCGCGCACAAATCCCTCCGAGCGGATCGAGTCGAGGACATCGCGGTGTTCGCCCTTGCGCCCGTTGACGAACGGGGCGAGGATCATCATCTTCTGGCCGGGCTTCAGCGCGAGCAGCTGTTCGGCGATCGCCTGCGCCGACTGGGATTGCAGCTTGCGTCCGCAGTGGGGACAGTGCGGCACGCCGACATGGGCGTAGAGCAAACGCAGATAGTCGTAGATTTCGGTTACGGTCGCAACGGTGGAGCGCGGCGTGCCGCCGGCGGTGCGCTGTTCAATCGCGATCGCGGGCGAAAGCCCTTCGATGTGTTCGACCTTCGGCTTCTGCATCCGGTCGAGGAACTGCCGCGCATAGGCTGAAAGGCTCTCCACATAGCGCCGCTGTCCCTCCGCGTAAAGGGTGTCGAACGCCAGAGAACTTTTGCCGGAGCCGGACAAACCGGTGATCACCACGAGTTTATTGCGGGGAATCGTCACGTCGATTCCCTTCAGGTTATGCTGGGTCGCGCCGCGTATTTGTATCTTTTCAAACATGGTTGTTTTTCTCCTTTTTCATCATTCGGATAATATATCACCGAATTGCCGTTTTTCACGGTTGAAAAAGTCGGAAATGAGAGCTATTCTCGAAAAGATGCGCCATGAAACTGACCGGTATCGTGAGCTGCGGCCCGTATGTGCTGCGGATGGGAGAGGAGGCTGTTGCCATCTTTCCGGGATGACCGTCCCCGGTCTCCCCCCCGACCGGCAAGGCGCCGGCAGGCCGCCGGTCGGGTTGCCGGGACGATCAGTTTTGAGGCCACATTATACAGAGCGGCTGGGGCAGTCTGAGCTGGAAGCCGTTGGGAGTGAGTTTGCCTTTGCCGTCATAATCGTAGAATGTGACCAGGTCGGAGAATTCGTTGGCCGCCGCGAACATCGTTCCGCCGGGGAGCATGTTGATGTCGCGCGGACTGCTGCCGCCGGTGAGGACGAGGTCGATGAACTTCATGCCGCCTTTGCCGTCGAGCTCGTAGACCGCGACCGAATCGTAGCCGCGGTTGGAGGCGAACAGATAGTTTTCATCGGGAGAGAGGCGGATGGCCGCCGCCTTGGTCGCGCAGTCGACGAAACGCGGCAGCGTGGTGCAGCTCTGGATCGCCTCGAATTTGCCGTCATCATAGCGCATGGAGATCACGGTGTTGCCGAGTTCATTGAGCAGATAGGCGATTTTGCCCGATCTGTCATAGACCAGATGGCGCGGGCCGGAGCCGGCCGGTTCGATTTGGCTGGTCACGGGATGGGCGGCGTCAAGCCCCTTTTCCGGGTCGAGCGGATAACACTTGATCGCGTCGATGCCGAGGTCGATCACCGCAAGGTATCTGCCGTCGCTGGTGATGCCGGTGAAGTGCGGATGGGCCGCTTCCTGACGGGCAGGGTTGGGGCCGCTCCCTTCGTGGCGGATCAACTGGGTGCGTTCGACGATCCGTCCCTCCTTCAGCCGGAATTCGACGAAAGAGCTGCTGCTGTAATTGGCGGCGTACAGGAAGTTGCCGCTCGGGTCGACGATCACGTAGCAGGTGCTTTTGCCCTCCGCCGACATCGAATTGATCGGCGTCAGGGAGCCGTCCGGATTGAGCCGGAATGAGGCGACGCCGCCGATTCCGTCGATGGTGCAGGTGCTGAAAAAGTATTTGCGGTCCGGCGAAAACGCGAAATAGTTCGCGTTTTCGAGCCGGTTGAAGCCGACCTGCTTCGGGGCGGCGGATTCGCGCATTTCATAGCGGTAGATTCCGCCGTCAGGCTCCGGCGACTTGGCGGCGACGTAAAAGAGTGTTCCCGGCATGATGGATAATTCCTCCGATTATTGCTGATGGTTTCCCATATTATATCACGGGATTCCGTTTTTCGCCTCCCATGCAGGCGGGAAAAACGGAAAAAAACGGCCCCCTGTTCACATGATGAAGAAAAGGCCGGAAGAAACGTTTCTCCCGGCCGGCGGCGGAAACTCTTTAAAGAATCGTGATCTTCTGGGCGAGCACGTGGGTGCCGCCGGGTTCGATCGTGCGCGCGTCGATGCTGGCGTTCACCGCCTCGATGCAGACCATGCCGTGAAACTCGTCATCGCCGAAGTCCGGCATCGCATGGGATTTGCGCACCCACGGATTCCAGACCACAGTGGAGGCGGAACCCTCCTTTTCGATCCGGATCGTGCGCTTGAAGCCGGGGTCGACGATTTCGACGGCGGACATCGTGTCGAGGTAGATGCGGTCCACTTCGGCGCTGATTTTGATGTCGCCCGCCTGCACGTTGCCGTAGACCACCGGCGCACCGACCACGCGGTCCTCATAGCCGACCAGGTCGAGGCCGCGGATCGCGATTTTCTCCGCATCGGAGACCGAGAAATAGGTGTGCAGCGCGTCGGTGACCACCTGCGGCTGGTCCGACAGATTGCGCATCGTGAGCTTCAGTTGGAGGCGGCTGCCGACGGTGAATTCCATCTGGAGTTCAAAAGGGAATTTCACCAGCGCCTGATTGGTCACATCCCGGCCGGAGAGCGTCAGCGTCACATGGGTGGCTCCGCATTCGAGCGCCTCGACTCCGGCGACCTGCCACTGGGAAAGGCGGGCGAAGCCGTGGGCGGGCAGTTCCGGCGAAGCTCCCGCTCCGAACCACGGCCAGCAGAGCGGCACGCCGCCGCGGATCGGCTTGCCCGCTTCAAACCAGGAACTTTTGCTCATCCACAGCAGCGGCAGCTGTCCGGCGGGCGTGAACTCCATGATGTGTGCACCATAGGTGCAGATTTTCGCCTTCGCTTTGGCGTTGGCGATTTCGATGCTGACGAATTCCCCCGGTCCCTTCACGAACTTCACCGTGTCGGAACCGAACTGCTGTTGAAGCGAATCAATATCCATAACCATCATACCTTATGTTTGGTGTGTGTTGTACTCATATACGGGGGAAGCCGCGCCGACGACGGGGACGGCGAGGCTGCTTACCCCTGCGGGCAACAGACCTTGTGCGCTACTTGCAATCAGGCATCGGTAGCTGGTCGCTGCAGCACCTGGTGGCGAATACCGCCGACAGACTTCCCGCAATCCATTATTAATACCTCCGGTTTTGAGATTTTTGCTGCGCAAAAAACTCGAA
>ENA-UEQM01000254-UEQM01000254.1-human-gut-metagenome-genome-assembly--contig:-NODE-254-length-39082-cov-6.583207_pt1 | contig 39082 bp, 28 predicted proteins | sample MGYA00242948_ERZ507948 | MGnify/ENA primary metagenome ERZ507948 (study PRJEB26167, sample SAMN06115440) | human gut metagenome | host: Homo sapiens | place: China:Hubei | collected 2015-07-28 | study... | reverse complement strand
CCGGACGGCTCGCCAGAGACGCTCTGGTCAGCAGCAGGAACCCATCGAGGAGACCGTCAGAAAGGCCTGAAAAGGCCGGCCTGACGGCTCGGTAGGGAATCTCCGCTCTTTAGGGCGGAGAGGATGTCAAGCGAATAGTCCCTGATAGATCGTAACGAGTACGAGAATTGGCGCAAGTACCGCGATCGCCGCGTGCAGAAATTTGAGGGTTGCGGCCCCGTAGGGACGCGCCGACGTGAGTTCGTCGCGCACCGCGGGCCACGCCGTCCACCCCGCGAGCACTGCGATCGTGAGGCCGCCGACGGGCATGAGGACGTTCGTGCACACGAAGTCGAGCAGGTCGAAAATCGTCCGTCCGAAAAACTGAAGGTTCGACCACACTCCGAAGGAAAGCGCCGAAAAGGAGCCGAGCACGAAGAGTGTCACCCAACAGAGCACAACCGCGACTGCACGCGTGAGATGCCATTCGTTCTGAAGGAACGAGACGACCACTTCGAGGAGCGACACCGACGAGGTGAGCGCCGCAACGAGAAGGCACACGTAAAAGAGCAACGCAAAAAGATCCCCTGCGGGGAGGTGCGAGAAGATGAGCGGCACCGTGATGAAAACGAGCCCCGGACCCGCATCGGGTTCAAGTCCGAAGGCGAAGACGGCGGGCATGATCATGAGACCCGCGAGAAGCGACGCCTGTACGGCCAGCACCGCCACCCAGAGGGAGGCGTTCGGGATGCAGGTCTCTTTCGAGAGGTAGGAGCCGTAGGTGACGAGAATTCCGGCGCCGAGCGAAAGCGAGAAAAAGGTAAAGCCCATCGCGTTCAGAACGGCCGTGCTCGTCACGTCTTCCCAACTGAAATCGAAAAGGTACTCGACCCCGGCCGCGGCCCCGGGGAGCGTCAGACAGCGCGCGATGATCGCGAGCATGAGAACGAACAGGGTCGGCATCAGGAATTTGGAGACGCGTTCGATCCCGCGCTGAATCCCGAACACCACGGTCGCGCACGTGAGCGAAAGAAACGCGAGATGCCAGCCGACGTTGCTCGCGCCGTCCGTCACGAGCACTCCGAAGTGCTCCTTGAGGAGGTTCGCGTCCGAGACGGCGATCGAGCCCGAGAGCGACTCGACGAGGTATGCGAAGCACCACCCGCCCACCACCGAGTAGTAGGAAAGAATGACGTAGGCGGTGAGCACCGAAAAGCCGCCCAACACCGCGAAATACTTCCCGCCCGTCTTTCGGAGAGCCGACACGGCCGACCCGCGACCGTGCCGCCCGATCGCGATTTCGCCCGCGACGAGCGCAACCCCGATCGTGAAGGTAAAGAGAACGTAGGGAATGATGAACGCGCCGCCGCCGTTGGCTCCCGCCCAGAAGGGGAATTTCCAGATGGCGCCGAGCCCGATGGCCGAGCCCGCGCTGGCGAGAATGAATCCGAGGCGCGAGCCCCATTGCGTGTTGTTGGACATACGTGCGGTGTTGACGGTTTCGATTCGGATGCGCGAGGAGAAAAGCTCCGAACTACCGATTGTAACCGTCCGAAACCGTTTTCCCGACGGATTTTCGGTCGAACACGCGCAAAAGACCCCTCTCGGGCCTTTCGTTTTCGCATGGGGCCTTCTTGCGGACACCTTGCGCCTAGAACGTTTCGTTGCACTTCTCTGCGGGAGTCCCTCGGGCTGAAACAAACCCGAAGGGAATTCGGTGTGAAAACTTGGTCTAATAAGAGCAACGAGATCGGCGCATCGGTGCTGCTTCCCGAATGGTCTTGCGAACACACCGGCAAAAAGGAGGACTTATGACGAACACGAACCTGCGCGCTTCGGTAGCGGCCGTTGCGGCCGCGAGCGCTCTTGCACTCGGTACGCTTTCGGGCGGCGCGATCGCCGCGCCGCAGGTGGCTCAGGCGGGCGCCCTCTTTTCGCTTCAGGGAGAAGCGAGCCGCACGCTCGTCAACGACGAAGCGACGCTCACCTTCTCGGTCGAGCGCGTGAAAAACGATGTCGGTACGGCCACGGGCGAAGTCGTTGCCGCCGCGAACGCCGCGCTGGACGCTTTGAAGGCGTTCGGTCCGAAGGCGGTTGCCGAAACGAACGACTTTTCGACCTGGCCCGTCTATACCCGCGCCAAAGAGGGCGAAACCCCGACGATCGGTGCCTGGGGTGCTCGACAGACGATTCGCGTTAAGGTGAAGGACGTGACCGAAGTCTCGAAGGTCCTCGAAGCGGCCGGGAAGACCATGAGCTACGACGGCATCGCTTTCGGCGTCAGCAGGGACGTGCAACGCCGCACGAACGACGAACTCCTCGCCGAAGCGATTGCGGACGCCTCCGCGCGCGCCGTCATCGCCGCCAAGGCGCTCGGTCTCGGTGAAGAGAACGTGTCGGTCGAGCAGCTTTCCGTGGGCTCGGGCAACGCCCCGTCGGTGCGTTACTATGCGGCAGCGCGCGTCGCAAACGACGTCGCGATGAAAGCGGCCGCTCCCGCCCCCGCCGTTTCTGCGGGTACGAGCGACGTGACGCTTCGCGTGACGATGCAGGTGCGCATCCGCCCGAACTGATTGCGGGTGTTTTTTGAAGCCGATTTACCCGAGTGAGGTGTTTTTCCATGGTGCGCTTTGAAACCGACGGATCGATCGATCCCATTTTGCGCGTGACGCTCGAAAAGGGCGACGTCGTTCTCGCCGAATCGAACGCGATGGTTGCGATGGACCGCGCGTTGTCGCTCAAGGGTCGTCCGAAGGGCGGCTTCATGAAGTCGCTCGCGCGAAAGCTCATGAACGACGAAACGTTCTTTCAGCAGCGCATCGAGGCCGAAGAGTGCCCCGGCGAAGTGTTGCTTGCGCCCAACCTCCCGGGCGACATCCGCATTCTCGACGTGGGCGAGCGTCAGTACCGACTCTCCGACGGTGCGTTCCTTGCGTCGACCGAAGGCGTCGGGCTTACGACCCGGATGCAAAGCGTCGGTCGGGCGCTTTTCGGCGACAACGGTGGCTTTTTCGTAATGGAAACGGAAGGTTCGGGTCGGATCGCGCTCTCGGGTTTCGGCTCGATCCGCGAGATCGAGGTGCGCCCCGATCGCCCCATGACGGTCGACAACGGGCACGTCGTTGCCTGGGACGCGTCGTTGGAGGACGAACTTACGATCAACACTTCGCGCTCGGGTCTTCTCGGCAAGCTCGTCAACTCCCAAACGACGGGCGAAGGAATCCTCATCAAATTCAAGGGAAGCGGTCGCGTCCTCGTCTGCTCGCGCAACAAGGGCGGCTTCCTCGACTGGGTGTTCTCGAACCGTCCGACCGAAAAGGCGGCGAAAAACGACGAAGCCTGACGCAAATCGGCAATCTAGCAGGGAGAGCGGCCGCGGTTGAAAACCCCGGCCGCTTTTCGTTACACTTACGGGCCTTTTTCCCGCTTCGGGCGGCCGTGCAAAGGGCGTCTCCGGAACCCCGGGGCCTTGGCCCGCGCGTCGTCGCGCCCGCATTCCCGTCCGTTTAAAATGGAGCCGCCGGCACGTCGCGTGCTTTTTTTCGAGCTCCGAAGACCTACGAGGATACAGCCTTGAATTCCCGCATTTATCCGCACCCCTTCCTCGCCCGCGAAGGGTGGCCCATTCTCGGCGGCCTGCTCGCCGCGACGCTCGTCTTTTGGTTCCTTGACTGGGACTTCCTCGCGACGATCGCCTTCATCCTGCTCGTCTTCTCGACGCAGTTCTTCCGCGATCCCGCCCGGGAACTCCCCGAAGACCCCCGGGCGGTGGTGAGCCCCGTTGACGGTCGTGTCTGCAAGGTGCAACGCGGCGTCGATCCGATGACGGGCGAAGAAGCGCAGATGATTTCGATCTTCATGAACGTCTTCAACGTCCACAGCCAGAAGGCGCCCGTCGCGGGGACGATCGAAGCGATTCAGTACACGCCCGGTCTCTTTCTCAATGCCGATCTCGACAAGGCCTCGACCGACAACGAGCGCAACGCCGTGACGGTGCGCATGGAAGACGGCCGTCGGGTCACGTTCGTGCAGGTTGCGGGACTCGTCGCTCGCCGCATCATCTGCCACGCGACCGTGGGTCGTACGCTCGCGAAGGGCGAACGCTACGGCTTCATCCGCTTCGGTTCGCGTGTCGACGTGTACCTGCCGCTTGATGCCGAAATCAAGGTGACGATCGGCGAAAAGGTAACGGGTGTCATGTCAACCATCGCACGCCTCTGAGACCGCGTATCCCGAACTAACCGAGAGCGTCCCGTCGGGACGCTCTTTTTTTTTCGTATCCTCCGGGCCGCTCGGTTCGTCCGACGCGCGAACGCTTCTTCTCACCTCTTCTGCTTGACATCTCCCCGGCGGACCGCCGCGCGCGGCGCAGCCATCCGACCGTACTCGTTCGGGCGAACGGACATCAGTCGCTTGTCCGTGTCGACCGTGCCGTCCGTCAGCTTCGTCATCTTTCGCGCATCGAGTCGGTTCGGCCTTTTCCCGTGCTCAATCCCCGACGGCGTTTGGCAAAAAACAAAAAAGCGAGGTGCGACCTCGATCGCACCTCGCATCGGAGACGGGTGGTTTGCGAACGCCCGATCTGTCAGGCTTCGGCCCGTTCCTCTTCTACAAGCGCCTGCTGTTGCGCCATCAGGTCGGCTTCGATCGGATTGGGACGGCCCTTCCACCAGCACCAGAAGACGTGCACGAAGCCCGAAAGGGCGTAGCAGCAAAAGAGCACGAAGATCGAGAGCGAGGGGTTGCTCGAAATCACGATGAAGGCGAGAGCGAAAACGACGATGAACCAGAAGGGGATCGTCTTCACGACGGCGTAACTCTTACCCGAGAAGAAGGGAGCGTTGCACACCATCGTGAGCCCCGCGTAGAGCGTCACGACGAAGGCGATTTCGCTCTGGTAGGCCACGAGCCAGTCGGGGAGTTTGTTTTCGACCGCGAGCCACACGTAGCCGCAAACGAGCGCGGCCGCCGCAGGCGACGGGAGCCCCTGGAAGTAGTTCTTGCTCACAACCCCCACGTTGCAGTTGAAGCGTGCGAGTCGCAGGATGGCGCAGAGCGCGTAGATGAAGGCGCAGGCCCAGCCGAGCTTGCCGAGTTGCAGGAGCGAATGTTCGTAGACGATGAGTGCGGGCGCCACGCCGAAACTTACGGCATCGGCGAGACTGTCCATCTGGACGCCGAATTCGGACTGCGTGTGCGTGAGGCGAGCGACGCGCCCGTCCATGCCGTCAAAGAGCATGGAGAAAAAGACGGCAATGGCGGCCGCCGAAAAGTTGCCGTTCATCGCCTGGATGATGCCGTAGAAGGCGGCAAAGAGCGCCGCCGCGGTAAAGGCATTCGGCAATACGTAGATGCCCTTCGACTTTACGGCCTCGATGCGGCGGTGACTGATTTCGGCAAGGCTCTTGCGGTGCGGAACGTTGTTCGCGGAATTCTGTGTCATAGGAAACCTGTTGGTGGTGCGAAACCCGGCGGAGTCGCGCAGCCGGAACAAGAAGACTTCGGGTCGACAGCCTCTCTGGCAGGAGGCGTACGGCTCGGCGTTGAGGCATTGTAGCGGCAAAGACGGCAAAGGGAAAACGGTCGGCGGTGCTTCGGAACTCACCTAAAATGTGTGGCATATCGCAAACCCGAAGGATTCGACATGCCTTTTCTCTTCGCTCCGCCCGCCCAGGCCGTGATTCCGGTTCAGGACGAGCGTTATGAATATTTCCCTGTTCGTCGCGTTTACGGCATCGCCAAAAATTACGCAACCCCCGGAACGCCGAAGCCCGAAACGCTCGAGGAGGCGCTCGTTTTCATGAAGCCCGCCGACGGCGTGATGCCGGTCGAAGACGGGGCGGTCCTCACAATACCGATGCCCGAAGGGTCCGAGTCGATCGTGCACGAAATCGAGCTCGTGGCCTGCCTCTCGAAGGGCGGACGCAACCTTACGCCCGAAGAAGCCGAAGAGGCGGTCTGGGGCTGGTGCGTCGGGATCGACTTCACTCGGCCCGAGAAGAAAGTGCCGGGCGGCCCCTGGGAGGCTGCGAAGGTGTTCGAGGGATCGGCGCCCGTGTCGCACGTGAGGCCGAAGCACCGCACGCCCTTGCCCGCCCCTGCGGACATCTGGCTCTACGTGAACAATCAAAAGCGCCAGTCGGGTCGCACCGATCAGATGTTGCGCTCGCCCTTCGAGGTGATCGCTGAAATTTCGAAGACTTGGACGCTCGCTCCGGGCGACATCGTCTTTACGGGTACGCCCGCGGGGAACGGTCCCTGCCGGGCGGGCGACCGTCTTGAGGGGGGTGTGAACGGCGTGGGTCAGATCAAGGTCGAGCTCGTCGAGCCGAAGAAGGACTGAGCGGGCGCTGCGCAACCCCAAAAAAAACCGCCTCTTCCCGACGGGGGAAAGGCGGTTTTTCAGTTCCTCGGGCTTGATTACGATCCGCCGCACGCGGGCGCATCGGCGCGGCGCGGCTTCGCATAGCGCGCATCAAGGCGCTTTTTGTCCGAAACGGGCTTTTCTTCGAGCGGTTGGCGGAAGACGTGCAACGACCCGAGCACGCCTGCCATGAGGATCAGGAACCCGAGCACCATGGAAACCGTGGGCGGTTCGCCGCGGTAAATGAGTGCGTAGATGACGGCGAAGACGGACTCGAAGACGATGAGCTGACCGCCGAGCGCCGAAGGCAGAAGCTGGCTCATCTTGTTCCAGGCGAGCATCGCCACCCACGAGCAGAGAAAGCCCACCATGAGCGCGACGAGAAGGAACGTGACGGGTTCGGGCCCCATAAAGGACACGGTCGTGTCCATGAAGCCGAAGGGCCAGGCAAGGACAGCAAACGCGACGAGCACGACGGGCAACACCGTCACGCCTTGGAGCGCCGTCCAGGCGCTCGGGCTGTGCTCCGGATGGTTGAGGAGCCACTCGCCGTTGTAAATCGAGAACCAGGTCCAGGCAAAAACCGCAGCGAGGCCGAAGCCGACGCCGATCCAGAAGTTTTCACCCCCCGAGGCGGACGCCCCCTTGATGAGCTCGAATTCGGACCAGTTCGCGATCACGAGCCCCGCGAAAATGACGGCAAGCGGCGGAAGAATCCGGCTCCAGGCGATGCCGTGGCCTTTTTTGGCGTAGCGAATATTGGAGACGATCGCAACGAGCACGGGAATCACGGCCATGAACATGCCCGCAAGCGGTGCGCCCGCAAGGCGAATGCAAATGGTGAGGAGCGAATAGAAAATGACGTTCCCGAAAAAGGGAAGTCGGAACGCTTCGAAAACGTCCGCACGGTTGAAACGCGCGATGTCTTTGCGAAGGAACCAAAGGCAGGGAAGGGAAACGATCCCGAACGCGATGAAGCGCCCGAGAGCGACAAGCACGGGGTTGTATTCCGGAACGAGCAGGGGCGCGATGTAGATGAGGCCCCAGAGCGCTCCGGCCGCAACGCCGAGAAGAACACCCGTCAGCATGGATAAATTTTCACCGGGAGTGACCGTCGTCTTTCACCCGACGGCCGACACAAGCGATGGGTTGTGTGAAAGGGGAGCGTTTTTTCCATCGTCTGAGTGCTGACCGGATCTTCGCCGCGGCCCCGGGGGCGCTCGGCTGGTCATGAAGACCGAGTCAGCCGTCCCGAAGAGCTTCGCCCCTCGAAACGGCCCGAAAGTTCGAGGACGAGGCGGTCGAAGAGGGTCTTCGATCCCGACCCGGCTGGCTCCTCCAACCGAGTCTCTCGTACCTTTCCTTCTCAGGCGGCCCCATGTTAACAAGCAGTTAGGTAGAGGCCTATAAGGGAAAGTACGAAAATTGCAAAAAAGTCTGAGAAAAATACAAGAAGGTCGGGAGGTGTCCCGACCTTCTTGGTAAGGCATACGTATTTTTGCGTACTACTGTTGCGTCACCGGGACTCAGGACGCGGCCTGGTTGTTCGTTGCAACCGTTGCGGGAGCCGCAATCTTGTTGTCCTCCGAAGCTTCGTTTCGGGTCGAGGTCGTACGGCGTCGTTCGATTTCGTCGGCGAGTTGCGAAACGGCCGCCGCGTAGAAGTAGCTGCGGTTGTAGTGCAGAATCGCGGAGAAGGAGGGCGTGCCGAGGTAGTAGTCGACGCCTTTCGTGTTGTCCTTGAGGATCCAGGGAAGGTCGACGAGGAGTGCCGCTTCGTTTTCACTCAATTCCCAGGCTTCGAGGGGTTTCACGCCCGCCTTGAGAAGCGCCCCCACGGTCGTGTGGGGCTTGATGCCGCCCGACTTCGTCGCCTTGAAGATTTCCTCCGTGGCGCTTACGCGATAAAGGGGCCGCTCTCCTCGGGCCCAGCCGTGGACCTTGAGAAAGTTCGCGACCGAGGCAATGCCGTCGGCTTCGTTGTTGACGATGTCGATGTGACCGTCCCCGTCCCCGTCCCGACCGTAGGCGTTGAGCGAAGCGGGCATGAACTGCCCGAGACCGAGCGCTCCGGCAAAAGACCCCTGGACCGATACGGGGGAGACTTGCTGACGCCAGCAGAATTCGAGGAAGCTCGTCAATTCCGAGCGGTAGTACTTCGCGCGGCGCGTGTAGTCGAAGGAGAGCGTCATGAGGGCGTCGAGCACGCGAAAGCGCCCCATGTTGCGCCCGTAAATCGATTCAATTCCGATGATTGCGGTCACCGCATAAGGGCTGACGCCCGTTTCCTTCTCAATGCGTTCGAGCACGTCGCGGTTGCGGTTCATGAAGTCGACCCCGCGGGCGATGCGCTCTTCGTTGATGAGGTTGCGCTTATACAGTGCGAAGTTGCGATCGGGCGTCGTCTTCTTGTTCGCATTCGGGCGCGGAGTCATGTACTTTTCCGTGAGCGGCGAATAGCGGGCGACGGCCACTTCGTCCTTGAGCCACTCGAGAGGGATGCCCTTCGAAGCGGAGACTTCCTTCAGATAGGCGAGCACCTCGGGACGCTCGACGTAGTCGGAGGCCGAGGGCGCAGCCGTTCGGGCGGCGGGAGCAGCCGGCGCGGTCGGTTCGGCTGCCGCGGCGGCAGTTGCAAGGGAGCCGCCGAAAGCGGCAGCGGCGCAAAGCGCGGCGAGCGCGAGCGAAAGATGTCGGTTCATGGCAACGATCGGCCCCGATACTCCGAGCGGTATCGCTCGAAGGCGGGTGCCGTTTCCTATCGTAAGTCGTGATGGACGGGCAACTGGGTTCGACGTCCGGCTGCAACCGGCGTCTTCTCCGCCCGAGTCGGTCGTGCGGTGATGCGGACGGCGCATCGGGAATACGGAGACCGCTCGATTGTAGCGGGCGACGCGGGGTTCTTCGGGGGAGAGGCACGGGCGATATGTATCCGAGTGTCGGAGCTCGTTTTCGGGCGTTTCCCTTGCTCGGCGCAAACGAGCAACCTCCCGGGCTTATGCTAGGCTTTCGGGAATCCAACACACAGAGAGAAGGGCGCGTCCGCTTCGACTTCGAGGGGCTCGCCAAACACACTTCATGACGACAAACGACGATTGGCGAACGCTCCCGACGGGCTACTTCACGCACGAACTCGCGCTCGCGCCCAATCCCCTCGACGGCGCCCCGGAAGCGGCCGCCCGCATCGATGCGATCGAAAGCCGGATGCTCGTCGGCGGACTCGACGAACGGGTGGACCGACGCCTTTGCGGCCCGGCCGAGCGCACGACGGTCGAACTCGCCCACGATCCCGAGTACCTCGATCGGCTCGAGCGCGCCTCGGCGGGCGATGCCGAAGCGCTCGCACGCTTTTCGATGCCCGACATGCGGGTCGGAGTCGACACGTACCGTGCGGCGATGCACTCGGCGGGGGCCGTCGTCGAAGCGGTCGACGCGCTCTTGGAGCGCACGGTGCGCAATGTCTTTTGCGCCGTGCGTCCGCCCGGACACCACGCGGGTCGCGCCCGCGCCTCGGGCTTTTGCTTCGTGAACAACGTGGCGGTGGGGGCGCTTTACGCGTTGAGGCGCCGTCGTCTGGAACGCGTTGCCGTGATCGACTTCGACGTGCATCACGGGGACGGCACCGAAGAGATCGTGGCCGAAAATCCGGCCGTTCGGTTTTTCTCGCTCTTTCAGTGGCCGCTCTTTCCCGATCGACGGATCGTCCCGACCCCCTCGAACGTCGTGGCGACTCCACTCGCGGCGGGCGCCGACGGCGCGACGCTTCGCGAAATCGTCGAGGGACTGTGGCTTCCGAAACTCGAAGCGTTCCGTCCTCAGATGATTTTTCTCTCTTCGGGCTTTGACGCGCATACCGAAGAGACGATGGCGCAGCTCAAATTTTCCGAAGTCGACTACGCCTACCTCACGCGGCGCCTTGTCGACGCGTCGGAAGCGCTCTGCGAGGGACGCCTGGTGAGCGTTCTCGAAGGCGGTTACAGCCTTCGAAGTCTGGCACGCAGCGTGCTCGTACACTTGCAGATGCTCGGGAGAAACCGTACGTGAAAGCCGAACTCTTGAAACCCGGGGTGCGCCCCCGGGAGGTCTGGGCCTGGGCCGCATTCGACTTTGCCAATTCGGGCTACACGACCGTCGTGCTGACGGCGGTCTTCAATGCGTATTTCGTTTCGGTCGTGGCGGGCGACGCCGACTGGGCGACGTTCGTTTGGACGTGCGTGATCGCGCTTTCGAACGCGGCGAGTCTTCTCGCGATGCCCGTGATCGGAGCGGTGGCGGACGCTCGGGCGGAAAAGAAGAAGTGGCTCTTCGCGATGACCGTTCTCTGTATTGTCGCGACTGCGGGGTTGGCGTTCGCGGGGCCGGGGACGATCGTTTGGGCCTCCCTCATGATCGTTCTCTCGAATCTTGCCTACAACGTGGGCGAAACACTCAATTCGGCCTTTTTGCCCGAGATCGCGCCCGAGTCTTCGCTCGGCAAGGTGTCGGGTTGGGGCTGGGCTTTCGGCTATTGCGGCGGACTCGTGACGCTCGGCGCGTCGCTCCTGGTTGTGACGCAGGGGGAATCCTTCGGGTTCACGTTCGATCAGTGCGTCGCAGGGACGATGCTCATCACGGCCTTCGTTTTCGCGCTCGCCTCGGCTCCGCTCTTTCTCTGGCTCAAGGAGCGATCCGCGCCGCGCGTGAGTCCGGATGCCGTGTCGGGAACCTCGGGGACGATTGCGGGGGCCGCCGCGGAAAGCTTCCGTGAAGTGACGCGTACCCTCAAGGCGCTCCCGCGCTACCGAGACTTCGCCGCGCTCGCGCTCTGCGGTTTTCTCTATCAGTGCGGCGTCTCGGTCGTGATCACGCTCTCCGCCGTGTACGCCTCGGCCGTGATGGGGTTTGAAACTGCCGACACGATCTTCATGGTGTTCCTTGTCAACATCACTGCGGCGATCGGGGCTTTTCTCTTCGGATACATCCAGGACGCGATCGGGCACAAGCGCGCGCTGGCCATCACGCTTCTCGTGTGGCTTGCGATGATCGTCGTCGCGTGCCTCGCGGAAACGCGCGCCATGTTCTGGGTGGCCGCGAACCTCGCGGGCCTCGCCATGGGGTCTTCGCAGTCGGCCGGTCGCGCGATGGTGGGCGTGCTCGCCCCGAAGGCGCGTCTCGCGGAGTTCTACAGTTTCTGGAACATGGCGCTCTGGGTGGCGGCGATTGTCGGGCCGCTCTCTTACGGGGCGGTCACATGGATGACGGGGAACGATCATCGGATGGCGATTGCCGTGACGGGACTCTTCTTTGCGGCGGCGCTCCTTGCGTTGCTGCCCCTCAACTTAGATCGCGGTCGCCGCGCGGCGGAAGCCGCCGACTGAGAGATCGGGTCCGGCAACCCGCAACCGAAAAACGGCAAACGTTCGACGACCCTCTCGGCCGACGGTGCCGCATGTGCGCCCGGCAAGAAAAAAAGGGAGCCCTTCGGGACTCCCTTTCTCATTCGGTGACGAGGTCTCGTCGTGTGTCAACGAGCGGGTTCTTTGCGAACCTTGTCTTTGTTCATCTCGATGATGCGGCGTGTGTCCGCGGCGAGATCCGTCATTTTGAGTTCTTCGTAGCACGTGGCGATGAGTTCGAGCGCGTCGTCGCGCATCGGCGTATTCTGAAATTCGCGCACGACGCGCTGCGCGCGTTCGATCGCGGCCACGTAAGCATGGCGAACGTAGTAATATTGCGCGGTTTTCAGTTCGTGCTCGGCCTGAGCCAGAACGAGGGCGTGCATGCGGCGACGCGCTTCGGGGGCGAAGCGGCTTTCCGGGAAACGCAACGTCAGTTCCTTGAAGATGTCGAACGCTTCGCGAGAAGCGTTGGCGTCGCGTTCCGCCAGATCTTCGGCGGCGAGGATGTTGAACCAGCTGTCCGTTTCGTTGAGCGTCGCGAGCGCCTTCAGATACATGACGTAGTCGCTGTTCGGATGGTTCGGGTACGAGCGCAGGAATCGATCCGCGGCCTGCACGGCCCCGGGCGCGTCGCCGTCCTTCCAGTTCGCGTAAATGAGCTCGATCTGAGCCTGTTGCGCGTACTGACCGAAGGGGAAGCGCGCTTCGAGCTTTTGGTAGTAGTCCTTCGCCTGAGTCCAGTTGCTATCATCGAGCGCGGTACGGGCTTCCGTATAGAGCTTGTCGGCCGACCAGTCGATCGTGGGATCGGTGTCGAGACTCTGGAGCCACGAGCAGGAAGCGGTGGCGAGCGTCACCGTTACGAGCGCGGCGGAACGAAGCAAAAGACGCTTAATAGGAAAGAGGAATTTCATGAGAGACTTGGCAGCCGACGAAAAAGAATGCGGTGATTATACCGACGGGTTTCCGGCCGATGATGCGGCCGACGATGAGAATTTACCTTCATTCACCGTGGAAGGTGTCTGGGGCGAGCGTCTTGACAAGGTGCTCGCGAGCCTGATGCCCGACGTTTCCCGCGCGCGCCTGCAAAAGCTCATCGAGTCGGGCTCGGTCGAAGTGAACGGCGTCGTTTGCGAAAAGGTTCGAGCCAAAGTGGCCGAAGGCGATGAGATTCAGCTCCTCGAAGAGCCCCGCCTCGACGAGGCGCTCGCCTTCGTGCCCCAGGAAGACGTCGAATTCGAAACGGTCTACGAGGACGATACGATCATCGTCGTCAACAAGCCCGCAGGCCTCGTCGTGCACCCCGGTGCGGGCAACCCCGACGGGACGCTTTTGAACGGGCTCCTCTGGCGCTATCCGGAATTGAAGGATGTGCCCCGCGCGGGGATCGTGCATCGACTCGACCGCGACACGACGGGTCTCATGGTGGTGGCACGCACGCTCGCCGCACAGACGAACCTCGTGCGTCAACTTCAGGAACGCACCGTGAAGCGCGAGTACTGGGCGATCACGATCGGTACGGCCGCTCCCGAATTCACGGTTGAAGTGCCGATCGGACGCGATCCGCGCAACCGCACCCGCATGAAGGGGTTCCCGGGCTCGACGGGCGTGCGTGCGAAATACGCCCGCACCCGTGCGCGCACGGTCGGCTGGTCCGAATTCGAAGGCATTCCCGTCTCGTGGGTCGCGTGCCGCCTCGATACGGGCCGCACGCATCAGATTCGCGTGCACCTGACGGGCGAAGATCTTCCGCTCGTGGGCGATCAGGTCTACCGCGGTCGCGCTCCGGGAATCGCCGTCAAGATGGAAAACGCGCTTGACTTTCACCGTCAGGCGCTCCACGCCTCGCGCCTCGGGCTTATCCACCCGAAGACGGGCGAAACGATGGAGTGGTTCGTGCCGCCCGAAGACGACATGATCGAACTCATGAACGAACTCTACTTCGGTCCCTGGGATCGGCCCGTCACGGTGTTCGAACGCGACATCCTGCCCCAGATCTGAGTCTTTACCCGAGAAAGTCATGGCTGAACTCTACAAACCCGGACTCGACATCCTGCAACCCGCCGCGAGTTGGCGCGAACGCGTCGCTTCCACGACGGACGCGCTCTTTACCTGCCGCGAAGGCGGCGTCTCGAGCGGCCCCTGGGGCGACGCCCGGGGCGTCATGGGCCTCAACGTCGCACCGCACACGGGCGACTTCGGTGCGTGCGTGCGCATGAACCGCGACATCGTCGCGCAACTCGTGCCGTCGGACCCCGTGTGGCTCGAACAGGTGCACGGAACGACGATCGTGCACGCGGACGATTGGGTGGGTGCGAAAGAGCCTCCGGCGGCGGACGCCTCCTGGACGATGACGCCGGGCGTCGTTTGCACCGTGATGGTGGCGGATTGCCTTCCCGTTCTTCTCTCGGACGATCGCGGTCGCATCGTCGCCGCCGTGCACGCGGGCTGGCGCAGTCTGGCGGCGGGGATCCTCCAGAAGACCGTCGCCCTCCTGCGCGAGCGTCTTGAGGATCCGTCCGCTCGCCTTGCGGCCTGGCTCGGGCCGCGCATCGGGGCGCTCGACTTCGAAGTGGGCGAAGACGTTCGTGCGGCCATGGCCGAAACGCTGCCGGCCGAGGTGCTCGAACGCGCTTTCGTGAAAAAAGAAAACGGCCGCTACCTCGCGGATCTCGCGGCGCTCGCGGCGGGCGCGCTCGAATGCTCGGGCCTTGCCGAAGCGGACATCGTCGACTGCGGACTTTCGACCTACGCGAACGCCGAGCGCTTTTACAGCTTCCGGCGCGACGGCGAAAAGTCGGGTCGGCACGCGGCGATGATCTGGTTGAAGCCCGCCGAGCGCGCCGAAGCGGCCTCCGCGCTCTGACGCCCGCTCGAAAGAGCCCCCATTTCCACCAACCGAAAGAAAAGGGTGCTTTAGCCCCCCGAGGCTGAAAGCGCCCGACAGTGACTTATGAAAAAGATTCCCGTTGTCGGCTTTGTTTCGCTCGGCTGTCCGAAGGCTCTCGTCGATACCGAGCGGATTGTTACGGAGTTGCGCGCCCGCGGCTACCGCATCGGTCAGACGTACAAGGACGCCGATCTGGTGATCGTCAACACGTGCGGCTTCGTGAACGAAGCCATCGAAGAAAGCATTGAGGCGATCACGGAAGCACTCAAGGAAAACGGTCGCGTGATCGTCTGCGGGTGCCTCGGCGGACGCGTCGAAGCCGACGGCTCGAACTACATCGCCAAGCGCCTCCCGAAGGTGCTCGGCGTCACGGGTCCCGACTCGGTCGATCAGGTGATGGCGATGGTGGAAGCCCACCTGCCGCGCCCGCACGACCCGTGGGACGACCTCGTTCCCGCCGCGGGCTGCCGCCTCACGCCCAAGCACTACGCGTACCTGAAGATCAGCGAAGGGTGCAATCACCACTGCACCTTCTGCATCATTCCGAAGCTGCGCGGCACGCTCTCGAGTCGCCCGATCGGGGACATTCTGCGAGAAGCGGAAAACCTCAAGAAGGCGGGTGTCAAGGAGCTCCTGGTCATCAGTCAGGATACGGCTGCCTACGGGCTCGACCGCAACTACCGCCTCGACTTTGCGGGTGGGCGTCCGGTGAAAACGCGCCTTCTCGAGCTTTGCAACGAACTCGGGCAGCTCGGTCTCTGGACGCGTCTCCACTACGTCTACCCTTATCCGTCGGTCGATGCCGTGGTGCCGCTCATGGCCGAGGGGCTGATTCTCCCGTACCTCGACGTTCCCTTCCAGCACGCGCATCCTCGCGTTCTGAAGGCGATGAAGCGCCCCGCCTCCGCGGAAAAGAATCTCGAGCGCATCGCCGCGTGGCGTGCGGTCTGTCCCGACATCACGATCCGTTCGACCTTCATCGCGGGCTTCCCGGGTGAAACGGAAGCCGAATTCGAGTACCTGCTCGACTTCCTGCGCGAGGCGCGACTCGACCGCGTCGGCTGCTTTGCCTACTCGCCCGTGGAAGGCGCCGCCGCGAACGAGATCCCGGGGCTTCTGCCCGACGATGAACGCGAAGATCGTCGTCGTCGCTTCATGGAAGTGCAGGCCGAAATCTCCCGCGAAAAGCTTGCCGAAAAGATCGGTCGCGTCGAAGAGGTGATCATCGACGAGCCCGAGGACGAGGACGGCGTGGCGGTCGGTCGCACGAAGGCGGACGCCCCCGACATCGACGGCGTGTGCTACGTGACGACGCCCCGTCACCTGGAGCCGGGCGACATCGTCAAGGTGCGCATCACCGCGAACGAAGAGCACGATCTGATCGGCAAAATCGAAGACTGAGGTCGTGAGGATCGGGGCCTTTGCAAGCCTTCGATCGACCCCGAATCCGCCTTCAAGCGGCGCGCTTTTCCTCATCGGGAGAGTGCGCCGTTTTTCGTCGGGTTTCCCGTTTCGTTTCCTTCCGTGCCCTCATCCTTGTTTTTGTCCTCCCGACGACGTAGGTCGATTGCGTTCGTGTTTCCGGCCGTTTCCGATCGATCGGCCCGTTAAAATAGCTCCCCTTCGAGGTTTCCGCCGCAAGGTCTCCCCGCGACGCGTCCGGAAAGCGCCGTCTTTGCCTCTCTTCTCCCGTCCTCTTGCGGTCGGGGTGAAGACCGTTTTCCCGACTCGTTTTTAGGAGAATCTTCCATGGCCTCGAATTCGTTCGATTACCACCGTCCCGATGCGCTCACTCCCGCCGAAGTCACCGAAAAGGTGCTTTCACTTTCGGTGACGAAAACCTCGATCCCCTTTGCCAAGCAGTGGCCGCTCACGTTCCTTGCGGGGGTCTACATCGCGTTGGGCGGGCTCTTTTGCACGCTTTTCTCCTCCGACGCGGCGCTTCCCTATGCGATCCAAAAGTTTTTGGGCGGTGCGGTGTTCTCGCTCGGTTTGTCGCTTGTCGTCGTTGCGGGGGCGGAACTCTACACGGGCAACACGATGATTGCCGCGGGCGCGGTTGACGGACGCATTCGCTGGCAGGCCGTTCTCAAAAACTGGGTGTTCGTCTGGCTCGGCAACGCCGCGGGGGCCGTTACGGTGGCGCTTCTTGTCTACGGGTCCCACATCGCCGAAACGGGGCCTCTCGCGCGCGGCATGTACGGGATCGCGCTCGCGAAGGTCTCGGCCGACTGGAACGTCATTTTCGTGAAGGGTATTCTCTGTAATCTTCTTGTCTGCCTCGGGGTGTGGGTCGCGTACGCGGGCCGCACCGTGATCGACCGCGTGGCGGGCGTCATGTTGCCGGTGGCCGCCTTCGTCGCGCTCGGGTTCGAGCACTGCATCGCGAACCTTTACTTCCTGCCGCTTGCGATGATGTTGAAGGCAGGCGGCCTTGCGGTCGAGGGGCTCGACCTCGGGCTTCTCACCTGGGGGGCGGTTGCGAAAAACCTGACTGCGGCCACGCTCGGCAATACGCTCGCGGGTGTTGTGCTGGCGCTTCTTTACCGTGCGGCCTACGCACGAAAGTCCGCCGACTGAACGGCTTGAGGCCGTGCGGGACAAACGATTCGAACGAAAGCTCCGGGCCTGCCCCTGGAGGATGCCCCCGAAACGTTCCCGCGCGGACATTTCTCGAACACTTTTTCCCGAGTGGAAAGGACTACAATGCGCTCCGAGGTTTACGTGCTTCGGAGCCTCCTTTCGTGCGCCGTCCGCGGGATGCGTTCGACGGTTCCGCAAAGCGCGCCCCACGGTCCCTTCATCACGGAGTTTTCATGCGTGCCACCAATCCCGGGTTCGTTCCCGACAGTCCCTTCCAACGCCGTTTGACGCCCGAATGGCTCGAATTCTTCGAAACCTTCCCCAAGGTCGAGTTGCACTGTCATCTGCTCGGCACGATTCGCAAGGAAACCTTCAAAGACCTCGTGCGCGAATCCAACGCGCCCGTGACGCAGGCCGAAATCGACGAATTCTTCACGCGCGGCGAAAAGCCCGTGGGCGTTCTGCGCATTTTCCGCGCGCTTGAAGCGCACATTCTCACGAAGCCCGCGATGCTCAAGCGCATCACGCTCGAGCACCTCGAAGCGGCCGCCTCGCACGGCGTGCGCTACATCGAACTCTTCTGGAATTGGACCGGTCTCAAGCACGCGATGAGCTACGAGGCCGCCCAGAGCGCGATCGTCGAAGGACTGCGCGAAGGCGAAGGACGCTATGGCATCGTCGGGCGTCTCGTTCCCGCTGTCGACCGCGAAGCGCTTCCCGAAGATGCGGTCGAACTTGTCGAAGCCATGTGCGCGCACCGCGAACCCGAAGTGATCGGTCTCGGGATCGATTACCGCGAAACGAATCACGAGCCGGAAAACTTCTGGAAGGCCTTCTTTATGGCGAAGCAGGCGGGCTTTCACATCACGCTCCATGCGGGCGAATTCGGCGAACACTGGCGCAACGTCGAAACGTCGATGGATTTGCTCGGTGCCGAGCGCATCGACCACGGTTACACCATCACGGACAACCCCGAACTCATGGCCCGCGCGCGAGATCGCGGCATGACGTTTGCGGTCGTGCCGACGAACTCCTACTACCTGCGCACCTTCACGGACGAGGAGTGGGCCGAACGCCACCCGATCCGCGCCATGAAGGCCGCGGGCCTCAAGCTCTTTCCGAATTCGGACGATCCGACGATGCACCATGTGAACATCGCCGAGAGCTGGCGCATCATGTTCGAGTACCTGGGCTTCTCGCTCGCGGATCTGCGCGAAATGCTCGAAGCGGGCATCGAATCCGCCTGGGTGTCGGACGAGGAAAAGGCTCGCTGGCGCGAGCTCTGGCTCCCCGAATTCGACGCGCTCGCAGCAAAGTTGCCCGCGCTCGATTGATCGAATGATCGCTCGATGAAGAAAGCGCCCGACGGGTCCTTGCGACCCCGGGCGCTTTTTCCTTCTTCGGACGCCCGGCCCGACGTCGAATCGGGCTTTTTCGGCTTCCTCGCAAAGGAAGCGGTCGAGGCATCGACCATTGCAAAGAAAAGGAAAAGTCCTCCTTGATAACGGCTTCTTAGGAATCGCGATCGATCGCCATTCGATCCGAAGGAGCGATGGTGCGTCATCTCGCATTCACGGTCGCAGCGTGTGACAGTAACAAATACTCCGGTCTTGCCCGGAGCAGGGCGAGGTCGGAGCGGCGTGCGCTCCCGGCGGCAATCGTAAAGATGCGCGGAAATCCGGTTTTTTGTCTGGTAAACGGGAGGTTTCTCGGGTGAAATCGGGGCCTTCGGGTCGATGCCCGTTTTCGGACGCGAAGGCGGTGCGGTATCATCTGAAGACTTTCCCAAGTCTACGAGTCGCCTGCGCAAGTGCCCTGGCTTTGCCGCGTCGACTCCCTTCGTCATGCACTCCAAGAAGACCATCGTGCCGACCTGCCGCGCCGCGTTCTCCGCCGCGCTTGCCGCCTTCCTCGCTTCCGCCGCGGGCGCCGTTTCGCTCGGCGACCTCAAGGTCGAAAGCGCTCCCGGGGAGCCTTTCGACGCCGTTCTCGAAATTCACGACGTCGATCTCAGCGTCTCGCCGCTACTCGTGCGCATCGCGCCTGCGGCGACGTACGAGCGTGAAGGGATCGAACCGCCCGAAGCGGCGAGGTCGTTGCGACTCACGCGCGACGCGAACCCCGGCGGCGTGCGCGTTCGCGTGGCGGGCGATGCCGTGCCCGAAGGTCGTTTTCCGCTTCTGATCGAACTGAACGCGGGCGGCGCGGTGACGCTTCGCCGGTACGAAGTCGTTTCGGGGCCCGAGGGTCTGCGGGTCGAGTCCGTAGCCGAGTCGACGCGACTCGGCGGTGCGGTCGTTCCCGTGCCGATTCCCGACGCGACCGCGGCGAAAGCTTCTTCGGTCGCGTCTTCCGCTCTTCCTGCGTCTTCCTCCCCGTCGACCGAACCGAAGGCCGAAAAGGTCGAGAAGGCTACCGCCAAGCCCCGCAAGAAGGGGCGCTACGGTCCTCGCGTGGTGCGCGAGTATGTGGCGCTCAACGGCTTCGACGCGCACGGCACCTTCCCGATCCGTCAGGACATGACCTTCTGGTCGATCGCGAAACTCTATTGGCCGCGCTACGAAGGGGCGACCATGGAGCAACTTGCCGTCGGCTTCCTCGAGGCGAACCCCGAGGCCTTCATGCAGGGCGATCTCAATCTTCTCGTTGTCGGCGAAACGCTTGTGCCGCCCTCCGAAGACGCGGTCTTTGCGATCGACCCCGAAGAGGCCTTCCGTCGCATGCGCGGGGCCACGGAGGCGATTCCGCTTTCGACCCGCAATCTTGCGGAGGCCCAGATGGTCTCGCGCGAATGTGCGGCTGCGGTCGGTGCCGCACAGAACGCGAAGCGCGATGCGGGCGGGTCCGCTCTCGAAATCGGCGAAGCGGGCCGACAGGTCTTCGAAGAGTACAAAGCGAAACTCGCTCTTCAGCGCGAACTTCAGGGCGACGTTAACGCCGGGAAGCCCGCGGTGCTGCACGGCGGAACGCTCTCGAAGTCGCTCACCGAAGGCGCCCCGAGCGAAGAACCCTTCCCCGTGAAGAGTACGGGCGAGGGCGTTGCGAGTACGTCGAATGCCGTGACCGCCCCGATCACTTCGAACATCGCAACGACCCCCTCTTTTGTCCCGGTTTCCCCGACCGGGGGCTCGGACGTTTCCGTACCCGTCGAATCCGTTGCCGCAAGTTCCGCGGAATCTTCGGCCGAACCTTCTGTCGAATCTGCTGCGCCGTCCGAGACGAGCGCGACGACATCGACGACCGATGTCGCTGGTTCGGCCGCTTCGAGCGTCGCCTCCGCGACCGCCGAGGTGCCGAAGGACAGTGCGAAAAACGCCGAGCAGGCCGCCGACCGGAAGGATTTCCTGTCGATGCTCTTCGCCGTGCCCCCCGCCTGGTACCTCCTTGCCGTGATCGTCGTCGTGTTGCTTTTCCTTTTGCGCGGTCGAAAGAGTGCCAGGGGTGCCCGGGCTTCGAGTGCGGCGGGCGGCTCGTGCGCGTCGGAGGGCTGCGGCGCCAAGGGCCCGCAGACCGTGCAACTCCAAAAGAACGTCGCTCCGACGAGCGCCGCGCAACTCAAGGCCGTGGAAGCGACGGTCGGTGAAGCCGTGAAAAACGGCACGACTGCGGGCGCCATGGGTGTGGGGTCGATTGCTTTTACCGAAGCGCAGATGGAAGAGGATCGCAAGAAAATCGAAGCCCGTACGGCCGAGCAGCCCTGGCTCGATCCGAAGAGCGACGAACTTCCGCCCGTTGACGAAGAGGCGATGCGTGCGACCGTAAGCGAAGCGGCGATCGAAGAGGCCGTGTCGAAAATCGACCTCACGCTCCCGAACGCAGACGCCCGCCCGACCGTGGTCGTGACGGAAGAAGAGCTTCCGGCGAACGACTACATTCCGCCCCTGATGCCGGAGCCCGTCGGAAGCGAAAAGACGGAAGAATCCGAAAAGAACGAAAAGACTGTCGAATCCGAGGGGTCGACCCTCGTCGTCGAAGTCGAGTCCCAGCGCGACACCTTGCAAAAGCCCGTTTTGCGTCCTGCTTCGGTCGTTCCGCCCTCGCTTTCGGGCGGGGCGCTTCCGCCCGAAAGCGAAGCGCGCATCGAAGCGATTGCCAAGGCTGCGGCTCAAAGCGTCGAAGACATTCCCGCGCCCGCCGCGGCGCCCGCGAAGAGCCGTTCGACGACGCGCCGTTCGCGTCGCTCGGCGGAACCCAAGAGCTCCGTTCCGGCCGCTCCGAAGGCGCCCGCTCCCAACGCGAAGGAAGAGGCGCTCGGCAAGTCGATTGAAGCGAAGCTGAAGCTCGCGAACAGTTTCGTCGGTTTGGGCGCGCTTCAGGAAGCGCGCGAACTCCTCGTCGAAGTCAAAAAGCACGGCACGCCCGAACAAAAGGCGCGGGCCGAGTTCCTCGAAAAACGCATCGGCAAGGCCTGAGAGGAGGAGTTCGAGTGACGACGCTGGCTCTCGGAGTCGAGTACGACGGCAGTGCTTTCAACGGCTGGCAGGTCCAGCCCGATCGACCCTCGGTGCAGGAAGCGCTCGAGCGGGCGATTTTCGAATTTCTTCGCGTTGAAACGCCTACGATCTGTGCCGGTCGTACGGACGCGGGCGTGCATGCGACGCATCAGGTCGTGAGCCTCTCGACCGATATCGATCGCCCGATGCAAAGCTGGGTGCGTGCTCTCAACACGTACCTGCCGCGCAGCGTGGCGGTGCGGTGGGCTCGTCCCGTGACGGACGACTTTCACGCCCGCTTTTCGGCGCGCTCCCGCACGTACGAGTATTGGATCCTGAACGATCCCGTGCGCTCGCCCGTCTTCGAAGGACGGACGGGGTGGGTTTTCCGCCCGCTCGACGAAGCCCGCATGCGCGAAGGGGCCCGGTACCTTTTGGGCGAACACGACTTCACGAGTTTCCGTGCGGCCGAGTGCCAGGCGGCCACTCCCGTACGCACCGTGACGCGACTCGAAGTCGCGCGGGTGGGGTCGCTCGTAGGCGTGAAAATCGAAGCGAACGCGTTCCTGCAACATATGGTGCGCAACATCGTGGGCGCACTCATTTACGTCGGCACGGGTCGCGAAGATCCTCTTTGGATCAAGGAGGTGCTTGAAGCGAAAAACCGCTCGGTTGCAGCACCCACTTTCAGTCCTTCGGGCCTCTACCTCACGGGGGTCGGATACCCCGAACACGATCTCCCGCGCGAGACGGGCGGGCCCTTCGGTCGTACGGCGTTCGAGGTTCGTCCGTAACCTCTTCGGACTAATCCGTCTCGATCGAGCGCTCGCAGGGCGGTTTTCCCGAGGTCGACCGCCCTATAATTGGCCGACCTCCACTCCCACAGCAATACGAACGATGAGCTGGATCAACCACATTCTTCCCAAGATCAAGCGCGAAGACGATTCCTCGAAGAAACCGAGCCCCGTTCCCGAAGGCGTCTGGACGAAGTGCCCCGGGTGCGATCAGGTGCTCTACACCGAGGAGCTCGACCGCAGTCTCAAGGTCTGTCCGAAGTGCGGCTACCATCACCGCATCGGTGCTCGCGCGCGTCTTCTCGCGTTTCTCGACCCGGGTACGGCAGTGGAATTGGGCGGCGAAATTCGTGCGAAGGATCCGCTCGGCTTCGTCGACAGCAAGCCCTACGTGAAGCGCCACGAACAGGCGCGCAACACCACGGGCGAAACCGACGCCCTCATCGTCATGTCGGGCGAACTGCGTCGCGAACCGATGGTGGCGGCCGCGTTCGAATTCAAGTTCATGGCGGGCTCCATGGGGAGCGTCGTCGGCGAACGCTTCTCCCGCGGCGTAGACGAGGCGATCCGCCGCAACGCTCCCTTCGTCTGCTTTGCCGCTTCGGGCGGCGCGCGCATGCAGGAGGGTCTCGTGTCTCTCATGCAGATGGCAAAGACCACGGCGGCCGTGACGCGTCTTGCCCGCGCGGGTCTTCCCTTCGTGTCCGTCCTCACCGACCCGACTCTGGGCGGCGTTTCCGCGTCGTTTGCCTTCATGGGCGACGTGGTCATCGCGGAACCCAAGGCGCTCATCGGCTTTGCCGGTCCCCGCGTGATCGAGCAGACGGTGCGCGAAAAGCTCCCCGAAGGCTTCCAGCGCTCGGAATTCCTCCTGAAAAAGGGCCAGATCGACCTCATCGTCGACCGTCGCGACATGCGCTCGCGCATCTCCGTGATCACGCAGCTCCTCATGAAGAAGCAGCCCGTGAACGGCGTCTGAGCCACGGTCCGAGTCACGATTGACTCCTTGTGAAAAAGCCCCGGAAGGCGTCGCTTCCCGGGGCTTTTCTTCGTCGGGCGTTCGGTGCGGGAGCTCGGCCTTCAGCGTTCCCTCAGCGTTCCGTCTCGGGCGAAAGTCGGAAGATCGCTTCGATTTCTTCCTTCTTCATGTCGCCTATCCACGCTTCGCCCGTCGAGACAGTGAGGTCGGCGAGCTCGCGCTTTTGCATGAGCATTGCGTTGATCTTCTCTTCGAAGGTGCCCGCGGTAACGAAGCGATAGACGAGCACGTCGCGGCGCTGCCCGATACGGTAGGCGCGGTCCGTGGCCTGATTTTCAACCGCCGGATTCCACCAAAGGTCGTAGTGCACGACGGCGGAAGCGGCCGTGAGGTTGAGGCCCGTGCCGCCCGCCTTGAGGGAGACGATCAAAACGCGCACGGAGCGGTCCGTCTGAAAGCGATCCACCATGGCGGACCGCTCCTTGAGGTTTACGCCCCCGTGGAGAAAGTCCGGACGCTCGCCCGTGGCGGCTTCGATCCAGTTCTGAAGTCGCTCGCCCATTTCCCTGAACTGCGTGAAGACGAGAACCTTGCGGTCCGCGTCGCGGCAACGGTCGAGAAGTTCCAAAAGCGCCGCGGCCTTCCCCGAGTCGGGTCGTGGCTCGTCCGTCTTCAGATACTGCGAGGGCGAGTTGCAGATTTGTTTGAGGGCGGTGATGAGACGCAAAACAAGGCCCCGGCGCTTTGCGCGGATGTCGGACGACACCGACCCGCTCTCCGAGGAGAGGATCTCCTTCGGTTCGGCTCCCGAATCGTTCGCCGATTCGTCGTTCGAGTCGGCTCCTGCAGCCGTGCCGCTTGCTTCGAGCGCGGCGAGTTCGCCCATGAGTCGTTCGAGCGTCTGCGCGTAGAGCGCCGCCTGTTCGGGCGTAAGGTTCGTGAAGTAGTCGACGACGTTCTTTTCCGGAAGGTCCGCGATGATCGACTTGTCGCTCTTGAGGCGCCGCAGCATGAAGGGCGCGGTGAGGCGTTTCAGGGCGGCGGCAGCTTTCGGGTCGTGGTCCGCTTCGATGGGACGGGCGAACGTTTCGCGGAAATCCTTGAGCGTACCGAGCAGACGCGGCTGCACGGTCGAAAAGATCGACCAGTATTCGGAGAGTCGGTTTTCGACGGGCGTACCCGACATCGCGAGCACCTGGCGCGCTTTGAGCTGCTTTACGGCCGCAGTCTGGGCGGAAGACGTGTTTTTGACAGCCTGCGCTTCGTCAAGGACGAGCAGACGCCAGCGCCGCGCACCGAGCACTTCGGCATCGCGTCGCAGGAGCCCGTAGCTCGTAAGCGTCACGTCGGGGAGGACATTTGCGGTCGGCAACGTTCGGTCCGCGCCGTGGTAGACCCCTACCGTAAGCTCGGGAGAGAACTTCGCGAGTTCGCGCGTCCAGTTCGTGATGAGGGTCGTCGGAAGGACAACGAGGGCCTTTTCCTTTGCGAGTTCCCCCGACTCCTTGAGGTAGGTGAGGGCGGCAATCACCTGCAGCGTTTTGCCGAGTCCCATGTCGTCGGCGATGAGGGAGCCGAGACCGAGTTTGAGGTTTTTCACGAGCCACGCGTAACCGCGCTCCTGATAGGGGCGCAACTGCGCCCGGAGGCTCTTCGGCGGCTCGATCGTCTCGACCGCGGTGAGCGTTTCGAGGCGCTTGAGGATTGCCGGTGACGCGACCACTTCGGCGCCTTCCATTTCGCCCGTCAAAAGGCCGCGCATCTTTTCGAGGTACGAGGGCTCGTGCTCGGCTTCGAGCGTGCGGGCGATGCGTTCGAGTTCGGCGGGGTCAAGGTAGACGTAGTCGTCTTTCCACTTGACGATGCCGCCCGAGTCCCGCATGAGGCGACGCAGGTCTTCGAGCGTGAGGAGGTCGTCTCCGACCGCAACGCGCCACTCGAACTCCGCAAGCGCTTCTTTGCCGAGAAGGCCCGATGCGCCCGCGCGCTCGTCCGCGTCGCCGAACCGTGCGACAAGACGGGGTTTGAGCATTTTGCGAAGCGACTCGGGCAGTCGCAGCACGACTCCGAGGAGCCGCAACAGCGGTGCCGCTTCGAATAGGAAGGGCTTCAGGTCTTCAAGCGCAATGTGCGCAGGGTCGCCCGAGGTGGTGCGAATCGACGCGATTTCGGGAGCGACGCGTTCAAGCGTTTTGAGTACCTCCAATGCCGCAAAGCGTTCCGACGCCCATTGCGCGTCGCGAAGCAACACGGAGAGACGCACGGGCGTGCGACTTTCGCGCGGGAGGATCCCGAAATTGACCGTCACGTCTTCGGCGCCCGAGCGCACGGTGAGTACCGGACGCCACGGGAAGGCGTCCGCCATGAGGAAGGGTCGGAAGTAACGCGAGCAGAGCGTGTCGACGGCCTGAGGATCGGGAACGGCCACCTCCCGAAGGTCGACGCCGAGAAGATGCGCTTGAGCGATGTCCTCGGGCGTGATGTGAAGACGCTCGGCTTCGCGCGCAACGAGAGCCGTCGAGGCCCAGGCCAGTGCAAGGAGAGCCGCTTTGCGGGTCGTGCCCGAGCGCGGCTCCGTACGCTGCGAATCGGAGTCTTCGGCATTTTCTTCGGAGTCCGCCTCAAAGCCTTGAAGCGTATTCGGGTCGAAGAGCGTTTCGACGAGCGGCACGAGCGGAGTGACGGCCGCTTCGAAAAGCGCCGCGACGTCACCCGAACGCAGTGCCGGCGCCCAGTAAAAAACGGGCACGGGTTCGGAGATGCCGTCCTCGATCTCGATGTTGCTCTCGGCGGCGGCGAGCACCGGAACGAGTGCTCCCTGCAAAACGAGTTTCGTCGCCGCAACGACAAGACTGCGCAACGCATCGATTTCAACGGGGAGCGTTTTCGCCGTCTCATCGTCGAAATCGATCAGTTGCTCGACGAGGTCTCGGCGATCGATCGGGTACCAGGATTGTCCGTCCGTCGAGGCGCGCGCTTCAAGGGTGGCGCGGTCGCCCGAAAGGACGAGCTTCAGGCGCAACGCCCCGTCGTCCCCGCCCGGGTAGGCGGGGTGTCGTTCGAGAAGCGTCATGAGGGTGCCGAGGCCTTTTCGCGAACGGAGAGTATCGTCAACATCTTCCGCGCCTTCCTCAAACCGCACAACGAAGCCCTTTGTGAGGCGCGTCTCGAGCGAACGGGCGATTTTCTTGTGGACGGTACGCCACCAGGAGCGAAAGTTCGGAACATTCGAGAGCGGGTGCCGCTCGGGCCAGAGGGCGAGGATCTTTTCCAGAGCGGGTTCGACGCCCGAGAGCGGAAGCGTTCGCAGGGTGTCGAGCGCGGTGTAGGCATTCCCCTCGAACTTCGGGTCGGGTGCGCCTTCGAGTGCGTTTTGGAGGTAGCGGAAGATGCTCGGCGCGCGGGTTCGGCGTGCGGCCGCGAGGTCGATCCCGCGACGCCGAAGCTCTTCGACGAGGTCAATCCCGCGCAGCCGAAAGACGAGGAAGGGGTCGCGATCGATCAGATCGGCCATGCCGTAGATGACGGCGGCTACGTGTTTGCAGATGCGGGCACTGTCCGGGCACGAGCACGAGACGGCGAGCGAGCGGTAGGTCTTCGGAAAGAGATCGATCCCGAGCGTCTCGGCGGCGCGCGCAATGCCTTCGGGAAGCTCCCCTGCAAGCAGAGCGGAAATGAGGTTCGGGTCGCGTGCTACGCGATCGACGAGACGCTTGATAGCCGCGGCGGGCAGAGGTGCCATTGCCACGGAGACTTCGTAGGGGTAGTAGGCGTTCCCCTGAACGAGCGCTTCGATGCGGCCCGAGCCGTCCGAAGCGAAGCCGAGCTGCTCGATTCGCCCCGAATTCCAATACGTGCGTCCGCGCGGGAGTCGGTTGGCGTGGTCGATGGCCTGAAGGGCGTTGAGCCAGGCCCGACCCCACCAGGTTGTGCCGAAAACTTTGCGTGCTGCCATGGTCGGATCCTCGTCTTGGGAAAGATGTTCGGATCACGGGATGGTAGCAAAGTGCGGTGTGACGGTCGGGGTCCGGCCGGGGACGCCTCAGGGACGTCCCACGCACAGAACACGACGGGATCAGCCGCGCAAACCGTTTGCGTCGGCAAAGAAAGCGCGCAGGAATTCGAACGCGATCGGAAGCGACTTCTCGTCCTCGATGTCGAAGTCCGCCCTATGGTGACCGTTCTGGTTTGCGCCGTAGAGCACGTACGCGGCCTCGCCTCCGTGCTCGATCACGCGGCGCATGAGCATCGTGCAGTCTTCGCTCCCCGAAGGGCGGGAGATGCGTTCGACCCGGACGCCCGGAATCGTACCGGCGACTCGCTCGAGTCGGTCGAGAAGTACGGGCGATACGGGAAGCGTCGTCGCTTCGCCCGCTTTTTCCACGCGAGCTTCCACGTCGTATGCGGTCTTGATTCCGTCGACGATCCTGTAAACGCTCTCGGTCATGTAGTCGTTCACTGCGGCGGTCGCCCCGCGCACTTCGAGCTGCATGGTCGCGTGCACGGGCGTGACGTTGCGACCTTCGCCCGCGACAAGTCTGCCGACCGAAATGCGCGTGTCGCCTTCGCCGCTCCTGGGGATGCCTTGGAACATCATGGCGGCTGCACAGGCCGCCATGAGGGCGCTTCGGCCTTTTTCCGGATCGGCTCCGGCGTGCGAGGGTACGCCCGTGAAATGCACGTCGAGCTTCGTCGTCGCAAGGAATCCCCCTTCGCAAATCCCGATTTCGCCGAGTCGGCAGAAGGTCCCCACGTGTGCGCCCACCAAGAGGTCGACGTTGTCGACGATGCCCGAAGCCGCCATGGCCGCACCGCCTCGAACGCCTTCTTCGGCGGGCTGAAAGAGGAATTTCAGCGTGCCGCAAAGTTCGTCGCGGTGCTCCGACGCCCAGCGCGCGAGCGCAAGTCCGACGGCCGTATGCGCGTCGTGCCCGCATGCGTGCATGAGGCCCGGGCGCTCGGACGCGAAACCGCCCGCGTTCGGGAGATGTTCGGGTGCGTCCGTTTCGTCGACGAGCACGCAGTCCATGTCGCATCGGAACGCGGTGACGGGCCCCGGGCGGCCCGTGTCGAGGATGCCGACGCAGCCCGTGAAGCCGCCGGTGCGGTCAATGAAACTTTGCTCGACCCCGTGCGCGAGTGCCCGTTCGACGGCCTTTTCGACAAGCTTCGGGTCGCGTCCCATGACGGCCTCGGGCCGGATGACGTCGGTGCCGAGGAGAACGCGAAGCCCGAGCGCCTCAAGGCGTCCCGCCACAAGGCGCGTCGTTTCGAATTCGGTCCAGCCTTCTTCGGGACGGCGGTGAATGCGTCGGCGGGTTTCGACGAGTTCGCGAACGATTTCCTGATCGGTGAACATGAAAAAACCTCCGTTTCGTGCGGTGTGTTGCCCGTGCCCGAAGGCTCGGGGCTTTCAAAATATTATGCAAACGTGCGGCGACTTTCGTCGGCTTCGCCCTGCGGCGCTATCATGCGCAAATTCCGTTCGATGGTCGGCTTTCCGAAGAGAGCTTCTCCTGCGGCTCTTTCCGTCTTGAGGCCGAATAAAACGAACGCACGACACATACATACTCTCTCGGGACACACACTCATGACCTCGTACGCCACGCTCGACGAATGGCTCTCCCATATTGAAGCTCTGCACGCCAAACCCATCGACATGGGGCTCGAACGCATGCGGGAAATGGTTCGACGGATGGACATCCGCTTTTCGTGCCCCGTCGTCACGGTGGCGGGCACGAACGGGAAGGGCTCGACCTGCGCGATGCTTGAAAGCATCTACGGCGCGGCCGGGTACCGTACGGGCATGCACACGTCGCCGCACCTCCTGCGCTTCAACGAACGGGCCCGTATCTTCGGTCGCGAAGCGACCGACGACGAACTCTCCGAGGTTTTCGAAGAAGTCGAACGGGCGCGCGGCGACATGACGCTTTCCTACTTCGAATTCACGGCGCTCGGCATTCTGAAGCTCTTCCAACGCGCGAATCTCGACGTCGTCATCCTCGAAGTGGGTCTCGGCGGACGTCTCGACGCCGTCAACGTGATCGATCCGACGGCGGCGATCATCACGACGATCGGGATCGACCACACGGCGTTTCTCGGCACGACGCGCGAAGCGATCGGGCTGGAAAAAGCGCACATTTACCGTCCGGGCATCCCGTCGCTTTGCGCCGACGCGGACGTCCCCGCAACGGTCGCGGAGCATGCCGAAGCGATCGGCGCCGACTTCCGACGGGTCGGACGCGACTTTGCTGTTGAAGTGCGCGAGGACGGCACGTTCGACTTCCGCGGGCGTACGTTGACGTTCGACGCACTTCCGAAGCCCGCGCTCGAAGGCGAAAACCAGTACCGCAACGCCGCGGGCGTGCTCGGCATCGTCGACGCGCTCGTCGGGAAGCTTCCCGTCGCGCGTCGCGCCGTGGAGGAGGGGCTCTCGAACGTTCGGATTACGGCGCGCTTCGAGCACGTGACCGACACGCCCTGCCGCACGATTCTCGACGTGGGTCACAATCCGCAGGCAGCCGAAGTGCTTCGTCGCAACATCGAACTCACGCGCCGTCCCGACGAGACGACGCTCGCCGTTTTCGGGATGCTTCACGACAAGGACATGCGGCAGGTGGCCGCGATTTTGCGCACCTCCTTCGACGCGTGGTTCGTAGCGAGCCTCACGGGGCCGCGCGCGGCGAGCGCCGGGGAACTCTCGGCCGCGATGCGCGAGGCGGGTGTCGAAAGCGAACGCATCCGTACGTATGAAAACGTTGCCGAAGCGCTCGCCGCGGCTCGGCACGAAGCCTTACAAATCGGTGCTCGCGGGGCAAATCGCACTGTTAGAATCATCGTGTTCGGCTCCTTTGTGACCGTCACGGCGGCTCTCGAAGTGCTCGGGCGCGAAGGCGTTCGGCGCTGAGAACCACCGCCCCCGGGGCGGTCCGAAAAACGAGGATGTTCGAGACTCCGAACAGAAGGACGCCTTCGGGGGTGCTCCGCGGATCGCTTGTCCGTCCCGCGAGCGAACGCCGCAGTGCCTCGGCGCGTGCCGGGGCTCCGATCGGATCGCAGTGATCCGCCAGCGCTCCCCCGACGTCCGAAAAAGCGAACCGCAAGACCCGACAAAGCCCCATAAAGCCGCACGAGGATTCCGAGATGTCCTTCTTCAATCGATTTCGCAAGCAGACGTCCGAAACGCAGGGCGAACGCATCGAACCCGGTCGCGCCGAGCTTGATGCGCTCGACGAACCGAAAGAGCCCGTGCTCGGGCAGCCGAGCGGCGCGGGGATGAATCTCCGACCGAACGCCCCCGAGGCAAATGTCGACGCGCTCTCTGGTGCGGCGCCCTCTGTTTCGGGCGCCTTCACCGCTCCGACGGCTCCGAGCGCATCGAATCCCTTCGACGTTCCCCGCATGCCCTCCGCCCCCACGACCGGTACGGCCGATGCGGCGAGCGTGAACCCCTGGCAGACCTTTTCGTCGCCCTCGGCGACCTCGACGGGTGCGTCCCCGTTCCCCTCGAGCTCCGCTCCGACCTCCGCACCGACGACGGGCTCCGCTTCCGGGTCGACCTTTGCGGACTTGGGCGCCTCTTACGGCGCTGCGGTCGGAACGAACGGCACGAGCAACACGAACGGCATGGCCGGCACGAACCCTGCGTCTGCGAGTTTCGCGGCGCCCGCAGCGCCCGCCGTTTCTTCCGCTCCTTCTGCGGCTTCCGTTTCTCCGGCGGTCGAACCCTTCCGTGCGGCATCGAGCGCCGCCGATGCGGCTCAGTCCCGGGGCTTCACGGCTGCGGCTTCCGGCTCGAAGGGTGCCGACGTCGAAGCACAAACCCCGATCGCCAAGCCCGTGCCGCGCGACAAGGCCGTTGCGCCGAAGCGCACGAAGATGGTTCAGGTTGAAGTGCCTTCCGACGAAGAACTCGCCGCTCGTCGTCGCACGCGTCATCGCCTCGTCGGGGCCGCGGCCCTCCTGATGGCGGTGGTCGTGGCGGCGCCCTTCGTGCTCGACAGCGAATCGAGCTACGAAGAGCTCCCGTTGCAAACGGAGATTCCGCCCGTGCCGACGGAGTCGGCTCCTCTTGACGTGCCCGACGTGGTGCCGAGCACCGCGTCCGCCGAAGCGCCCGCCGAAACGGCGCCCGTCGCTCCGCCCGCGAAAGTCGATGCGAAACCCGAAGCGCCCGCGAAGCCCGCGACGAAGCCCGAGACCAAACCCGAAGCGAAGCCCGACGCCAAGGCGCCCGTTCAAGGCGCTCAAGAGAATCCGAAGGTCGAAGCTCAGCCCGAAAAGAAACCCGTTCGCTCGGTCGGCATCACGCCCCCGACCGGGAAGGGCTATTACGTGCAGATCGTGGCGACGAGCTCCGAGCTTGAGGCCGAAAAGTACGTGAAGCGCCTTGCGCTGCTGGGGCTTCCCGCCTACCGCATTCCGGTCGAGCGGCCGGGCGCGACGCTCTGGCGCGTTCGCGTCGGTCTCTTCAAGGACGCGCACGAAGCCGAAGGCGCCAAGGGGACGATTGTTTTGAACGGCGTCGCTCAAAAGCCGATGGTCGGTCAGCAGTAAAGCTCACGAGCGTTTGTTGCTCCTTCGCTCTTCCAACGGGCCTCCCTCAACGCGCCTTTCGGGCGTCGCGACGGGCGGCCCGTTTTGTCGGTGCCGCACCGGAGGACGCATCCGTACGCCCGACGCAAAGGCGCCCGCAAAGACGCCCGTCTATGCGCAATTTCGCTAGAATAAGCGCACTTTTTCGGATCCCTTTCGAGTCGGATCGTACGGAGCGACCCGAGCCCCTCGGGCTCGAGAGCCGTGCGCTTTCGACCCGCCACCTTTCTCCCCGCCCTGCCATGACGGAAATCGACTGGATCATTCTGGCGCTTCTCTTTCTTTCCACCATTGTCGGCGTCGTTCGCGGCGTCGTCAGGGAAACGCTCGCCGTAGCCGGTTGGATCGTCGGCATTCTGCTCGCTCTCAATTTCTCGGCCGAACTCGCGGACCGTATTCCGCTCGAGAGCCTCGGAACGATTCCCCGCGTGCTCATCGCGGGAACCGGCATCGTGGTGGCGGTGCTCTTTGCTTTCGGACTCCTCGGGACGTTGATGCGCAAGATGCTCGAAGTGGCGGAAGTGACGTTCGAAGACCGGGTGCTCGGTGCCGTCTTCGGTCTTACCCGCGGGATCGTGGCGGTGTGCGCGGCGGTTTTCGTCTTCGGCATGATCGACGACGTACGTGCGAGTCGGATGTGGCGGCAGTCGATCCTCATCGCGCCCGCGGAAACGGTGATCGACTGGTCGATGCCGTATCTCCCCGAAGGCATCGCTTCGATGAGAACGCCCGCGGGGCGGGTTGCCGTCGAGATGACCGACAAATTGAAGGAGCTCGGACTCTGACACTCGGATGGGCCTCACGGGCGTGCGCGACCGCACGACCTCACGGCCCATCGGCCGTTTGGGGGCCGGACAAAGTTTCGAAACCTCCGAAAAAATTCGGATCTTTTTTATTTTTCGCTTTTCGTTAATCCAGCTTCCCGCGCACCCCTTCACGTTCGCGGAAGTTCTCCCTCTTCAAGGATCACGACTATGTGCGGTATCGTTGCCATGATGTCCCGGGAACCGGTGAACCAACGCATCTACGATGCGTTGCACCTCCTGCAGCATCGCGGTCAGGACGCGGCGGGCATTGCCACGCTCGACGGACTTCACTTTCACATGTACAAGGCCATGGGGCTCGTGCGCGACGTGTTTCGCACGCGCAACATGCGCGACCTCACGGGCAATATCGGGATCGGTCAGGTGCGTTACCCGACCCAGGGTTGCGCGAGCTCGAACCAGGAATCCCAGCCTTTCTACGTGAACGCTCCCTACGGGATCATGTTCGCGCACAACGGCAACCTGACGAACGCCGCCGAACTTACGCAGGAACTCTACGAAACGGATCGCCGTCACATCAACACGACGAGCGACTCCGAAGTGCTCCTCAACGTGCTTGCCACGGAAATCTCGCGCGTCACGCAGACGAAGAGCCTCGACGCCGAAGGCGTATTCGATGCCGTCGCGGCCGTGCATCGTCGCGTGCGCGGTTCCTACGGGTGCTGCGCCGTCATCGCCGGCAAGGGCCTTCTCGCTTTCCGCGATCCGCACGGCATCCGTCCGCTTTGCTACGGCACGAACGTGGCCGAGGACGGCTCGATCGAACACATGGTGAGCTCGGAATCCGTGACGATGATCGGTCTCGGCTTCAAGGTCGAACGCGACATCGCGCCGGGCGAAGCCATCTGGATCGACCTCAAGGGAAACGTGTCCGTGCGCCAGTGTGCCGAACACGCCGAACTCAATCCCTGTGCGTTCGAATTCGTCTACTTCGCGCGTCCCGATTCGACGATCGATGGCATCAACGTCTACGGTGCGCGCCTCAAGCTCGGCGAATATCTCGCGAAGACCGTTCGCGAAAAGCTTGATCTTTCCGAAATCGACGTCGTGATGCCGATTCCCGACAGCTCCCGCCCGTGCGCCCAGCAGCTCGCTCAGGAGCTCGGCATCCCCTACCGCGAAGGCTTCATCAAGAACCGCTACGTCGGTCGTACCTTCATCATGCCCGGCCAGGCCGTGCGCAAGAAGAGCGTCCGTCAGAAGCTCAACGCGATGCCCGTCGAATTCGAAGGGAAGAACCTGCTCCTTGTCGACGACTCGATCGTGCGCGGCACGACCATGCGCGAAATCGTGCGTATGGCCCGCGAATCGGGCGCGAAGAAAGTCTTCGTCGCCTCGTCGGCTCCGCGCGTGATGTTCCCGAACGTCTACGGGATCGACATGCCCACGAAGAGCGAATTGCTCTGCGGGGACGGCAAGGACGAAGCGGCCGTGGCGGAAGCGATCGGTGCCGACGCCGTCGTCTATCAGACGCTCGAAGGCCTGAAGGGGGCTCTGCACGACATGAACCCCGACGTGCCGCGTTTCGACTGCTCGTGCTTCGACGGCGTCTATGTGACGGGTGACATCACGGACGAATACCTTGCCCGACTCGACGCCGCCCGCAACGCCCCCGTCGCGAAGCCCGCCTCCGAAGAGGAGGGCGACGAGGCGGAAGAAGGGAAGTCGACCCTCGCCTGAGACGGTTTCTACTCCCTGCGTACTACGACGTAAAAGGCTGTTTCCGATCTCTTTCCGCTCGAGTTTCGACGGTTACAATAGGTCCACTTCAGTCTTTATCGGGTTCGCCCCGGCGTTGCCGGGGCGAACTCTCATCCAGAGGTTTCATTCTCATGACGACCCTTACGAAGCTCCTGCCTCCCGAGGCTGCTCCCGCTCAGGTTCTTCTCGAACGCGCTCATGCGCTTGTTCTCACCTCCGCCCAACGCGCCGAATGGCCCGACGTCATCCCGACCGAACTCGGCGACGTCACGGTGGCCGTTGAAGAGCGCCGCCCGCTCGAAGTGAACGACGTGTTCATCGACGAAACCGGCGCACTCTGGGTGGTTCGTCCGGCCGTCGAACCGATCCTTCACGTGACGGGCGACCTCGACGTCATGCGCGAAGCCGCCGCTGCGCTGATCAATCGCGGTGTTCGCATCGCCGATGCCGAAAACGGCTTTGCCGTTCTTCCCCTGCCGAATCTTGCGAAGATGCTCGGCATGATCGGTCTCGAAGTCGCGGAAGAAGAAGCTCCGTTCGATCCGATCCGTCTGGTCCGTCACGAGGGCGGCTGTTGTTGCGGCGGTCACGGCCACCATCATCACGAAGGCGGTTGCGGCTGCGGTGGCCACGGTCATCACCACGATGAAGGCGAATGCGGCTGCGGCGGTCACGGCCATCACCATCACGGCGAAGGCGAATGCGGTTGCGGCGGCCATGGCCATCACCACGGCGAAGACGAATGCTGTTGTGGCGGCGAGGGCCATCACCATGCCAAAGGCGAATGTTGTTGCAGCAACGAAGGCCACGGTCACAAGCACGAAGGCGACTGCTGCAAGAATTGACATCCTCTCCGCCCTAAAGGGGACGGAGATTCCCTACCGAGCCGTCAGACTGGCCTTTTCAGGCCTTTCTGACGGTCTCCTCGATGGGTTCCTGCTGCTGACCAGAGCGTCTCTGGCGAGCCGTCCGGTTCACTTGCGTCGAAGCTGCTTCGACGCTCCCACAGGCGCTGCGGGTCTGCCCGACCCTGAGAATGTTTATGGCGCCGACTCGGTCGGCATTGTTCTTGTAGCCGCATTTGACGCAAAGGAACTTGCTTTGCGTCGGACGGTTCTCGGCGGCAACGTGTCCGCATACCGGACACGTTTGGCTCGTGTACTGCGGGGGAACAACGCGGACTTCGCCGCCCGTCGAGCTACTCCGACCGCTCCGGCAACCGCAACCCGATCTTGAAGAAGTCCGCCCAACCCGACACGCGTTCGACGGCTTCAAGACGCAGTTCAGCCTCCGGCGCGTTCTGGTCCGAATAGATGATGAGGCAGGGAACGATGCGCTTCGGATCGGGAAGGCCCCAGTCGACCAGACGTTCGATCACCTTCTCAAGGCGCGCGTAGCCCGAGAGCTGGCGAGCGTCCTCCTTGAGGACACTCTGGCAGGCATAGCGGGGCTTGTATTTGGCATCGGCGACGAAAAAGCCTCGAAGGCGCCCCGTAGCCTCAACGCTCTTACAGAGGAAATCAAGCTCCTGATAGTGATAGCACCCGTGGTGCTCGACCCAATTCCCGGCCGACTTCGGCAAGGCCCGCCTAAGCTTCCGAAAGGCGTAGAGCTCGAAAAGCTTCGCCATGTTGATCGTGTGCGGCGGGACGTTGCTTTGGAGAGCAATGCCCTCAGCAGACGTCCGCTCGAACCCGCGAGTGCCGAGTTTCAGAATTTGGGATGAAAGCGCGAGTGCCGTGACGTAGTCTCGAAAGAGGGGATTGCCCGACGCGTGACGCGCCACGCAGTCTGCATCAAACGCGGTGACCGGTGTGCCCGCTACGGGCTCGAACGCCCGAAGCGCGAGCCGCGCACTTTCGATCAAGGGCGTCACATCAACATCGAACCGCCGATCCACGCGCTGGAGTTCGCCGAATACGATCCGAAGCGCCGCCTTGAGTGTTCGGTTCTCGGGAATGTCCGCATCAAAACAAGGGTAGCGGCACGTAAGTTGGTCGGAGAGGCGGGGCGAGCGGCGCTTCACCAACGTTTCGGAGAGAAGCACCCGCCCCTTGAACTTGCGTTGGAAGACTTCCTTTTTTTCATGGAAACCTCGGCGCAGCCCCTTTCGGACGATGCGCCCCATCACCGCCAGAAACTCGGTGAAGAGAAAGAGCCGAAGCCCGTCGAGTGCGTTTGGAAGCGGAACGTCGGGCTCCTCGAAATCGACGTCAAGGAGACCTCTCAGATGATCGAGATTCTCGGGATCGAGCAAGGCCTCGCGAAGGATTGCAAGGATGTCGATCGTGCGCAGTTCCGTATTGAGCTTGGGCTCCACCTGAAGAGCGAGCACCCCGGGCACCACCCAGACGACTCCGACGAAATAGCTCGATTGCACCCGAAGGCTAACCACGTCCGGACGATCCGTCTTCTCAACAACGAGTGCCGGCACCTTGTCGCCCGCCCCTTGGTGAACCAGACGCCGCAATTCCCCTGCAGGATGATCACGCAGCTCCCGATAGACATCGCGCCCAAGCTTCGCCTCCGTCAACGTGACGGTGCCGTCAAAGTGCTCGGGCACGGTGAAGACGAAGGGTCTCACAAGTCGAGCTCCTCTTCCATCGCACGGATGCGAGCGAGCGCTTCGGGCTTCAAGACGCCATCGCGAACGTACTCGAGAAGCAGGGGCTTCACCTCGTAGCGCCACCGCATGCGACGCACTGCAGGCTTCGGCATGAGGAAGTACGAGTGCCCAATCCGGACATCCGCCGGATCGAATTCCTCGGAGAGCGTCTCGCGGTTCGGCACCGAGTCCTCGGCGTCGGGGTTTTCAACAAAGAGGCTACTCACCTTGCGGAAAAGCGCCGTTTCGAAATCGGGATGATCGAGCACGGTCGGGTGCAAGGTGTAGAAGGCAAAGCGACGACGCAGGGCATAGTCGAGCGAACTGACGCTACGGTCGGCCGTGTTCATCGTGCCGATCACGTAGAGGTTCTTCGGTACCGTGAAGCGCTCCTTCGAGTAGGCGAGCGTCGCGCTCTCTTCATCCGCACCACCCGCTCGCTTGTCGACTTCAAGCAGCGTGATGAGTTCGCCGAAGATCTTCGCGATGTTCCCGCGGTTGATCTCGTCGATCACGAGCACATAGGGAACTTCGGTCATCGGGGTCTTCATCACACCCCGTGCCTTGAGGAAGTCCTTCACCTTCTGGACTGAAAAGCGCCGGGAGATCGAATAGACCGTACTGAGCGTGAAGCTGTAGCCGTTCATCTCCTCGCGAACACTCACGGGTTCGCCCTTCCAGAGCCAACGCACCGACCGCGATCGGCGGTAGCCGAGACCGTCGTCGGTTAACCACTCGTAGTCACCCGTCACGATCCCGACCGCGTCCGTACACGTATCCGAACGGCAGGACACGACGACATCGCCCACGGCCATGCGATTGAGGAAGGCATTCAAAGCTTTGGCGCCGCTTTCCTTCGCTTCGATCGCATCCGTCGGGTCTTCGCCGTATTCGTCCCATCCGATGCGGATGCGGTTATTCTTGAGGCAGTCCGTGCGCAACGGGTTCTCTTGCGCATTGGCCAATGAAACCTTCCAAACGCACGCGTCCGCGCGCAACGTTTCGCTTGATGCAGAAGGTGCTGCGTTACCGATCGCTGCGCTTTCACAAATGCGCTTGAAGATGCCTGCCTCGAGCTGGAATTCGCGGCCAGCGGCAACATCGTCATCCACCGGATCCGCAGGCTTCCAGCCTTCGACGAAATCCTCGTAGTCAAGCGACGGATGGAAAGTGGTGAAGACGACGCGTCCTTCGGCAGTGAGCTTCTTGTAAGCCTCCATCACCTTTGTCCGGTCGTCGCCGCGATTCGTGGCGCCGCAAAGCCGTGTGACAAGCTCGGGGACGGCGTACGTCTTCCCCGTCCCCGGCGCGCCCTGAAGAACGATGGCCTTACGGAAGCGCAGGAGATCGAGCATCTCGTCCGTTGCGTCAGGCGCATTGTCCGCCTCTTCGTCTGGCATCGCATCGGCATCGTCGGCAAGCAAGGACGTCATCACCGCATAAGCGGCATCCCAGTAGTCGGTCTCGGGCTTCTTGGCGCGCAGAGCCATGAAACGCTCTTCGCCCTCTGCCCAGGAAGGAAGGCCTTTCCCGTAGATCGTCTGCATGGAAGAGTACGACGTCACGGGGAGCAGGAAAGGTGCTTCGATCGGCTGGTAGAGGATCGCGATCTTGTGTTGCACGACCGAGGAGAAGACAGGCCCCTTTTCGTTCTCGAGCTCCTTCAAACGCTCCCAGTTATTCGTGCTGGCCGCTTGAGCGGTGGCGACGATGACGCGCTTCAGACGTTCGAACGAAACCAGAGGATCGGGGTCGAGTCGGTGGTCGACCCAATAGCCCTTTGTCTTCTGCGAAAAATAGATCCCGTACTTGTCGGGCGAAGAGTCCCCGAGGCTACAGAGGCTGAGTGTCCCGCATTCAAGCCACCAACTGAAAGTGTGCTCGTCCGTTCCGATGGCGTACTCCTCAAGCGTCATGTGCTCGAGCTTTTCGAGCGGCCAGGCATCGAGGAAATCTT
>ENA-UEQM01000236-UEQM01000236.1-human-gut-metagenome-genome-assembly--contig:-NODE-236-length-40755-cov-34.931240_pt1 | contig 40755 bp, 33 predicted proteins | sample MGYA00242948_ERZ507948 | MGnify/ENA primary metagenome ERZ507948 (study PRJEB26167, sample SAMN06115440) | human gut metagenome | host: Homo sapiens | place: China:Hubei | collected 2015-07-28... | reverse complement strand
TTGGCTATGTAATTCCCGCTATTAGGGCTTACTCGGGACTTGCACCCGTTAGACAATGCTCGTGCCGAGCATACAACGAAAAAAGGACCATGCCGGAATACCGACATGGTCTTTTTCGTTAAAAACCTCTATTAGATTATATTATTACTACTACATTATCTTTCTACTCCAGCACCAATACATGGCTTGTGCCATCCTGCGCTGTGAAGACGTTCAGACCAATCTTCATCAGATAGTCGCCGCTATACTGCTTGCCGTTGCAGTCCAAGTCTGACTGTTTGCCAGGCATGAGGTTTGTCTCCTTCACGGTGTACATCTTTGTGGCATCAAGACCCTGCAACTTCACGTTCTGCTGCGGTTCCTTGTAGCGCGGATGCAGGTCGTAAGCGAAGAGCACTGCACGCTGCTTGTCCTTGCTTACGTAGTTGATGGCGCAGTGGCTGCCTTCGTACGGCGAAACAAGACGATACTGATCGCCTTCGAGAATCATCGGCTTCATGCTGTTATAGTTCTTGACAGCCTGCTGCACAAACTTGTAGTCGTCGGCAGAAAGCGACTTGAGGTCGATGTCGAAGCCCAACTTGCATGAGCTGCATACGTCGGTGCGGAACTTTACGGATGTGTTCTTGTTCCAGTTGGTGACGTGCGAGCCCATTGTCTTTGCAGGGAAGAACTTCGAGAGACTCCACTGGATGTAGATGCGCTCGTACGGGTCGGTGTCGTCAGAACACCAGAACTCGGTGAAGTATTTGAGCATCTCGTAATCCATACGTCCGCCACCGCCAGAGCAGAGCATCATCGGCAGATTAGGATACTTGTCATGGATGCGTGTGAGAACATTGTAGATGCCACGAACGTGGTCGATGTAGAAGTTGCCCTGATTCTGCTTGTGGTATGGCGAGTAGATATTGGTTATCACGCTGTTGCAGTCCCACTTGAAGTAAGCCACTTCCGGGTTCTCGGTCATGATGCGGTCGACGATGCCGAACACATAATCCTGCACTTTAGGATTAGAGATGTCGAGCACGAGTTGGTTGCGATAGTAATATGTGTCGCGCTGCGGCTGTAAGATGACCCAATCAGGATGCTTCTCAAACAGTTCGCTCTTCGGGTTCACCATCTCCGGTTCAATCCATATACCGAACTTCACACCTGCTTTCTTTGCATCTCTAACGAGGCCCGGTATGCCCTCCGGCAACTTGCTCTTTGTAGCCTCCCAGTCGCCCAGTCCGGCGTGATCGTCCTTGCGCGGATACTTATTGGCGAACCATCCGTCGTCGAGCAGGAACATATCCACACCAAGGTCTTTGGCATCCTTCATCAGTTCGGCAAGACTCTGCTGGTTGAAGTCGAAGCCTGTATTCTCCCAATTGTTCAGGAGAGTGAGGCGGTCGCCCGTGCCCATGTTCACCTGATACTGACGAGCCCAGTCGTGCAAGTTGCGTGAAGCCTCGCCCATACCGTTGTCGCTCATCGCGAAGATGAACTCAGGAGTGGTAAACACCTCGCCTGCCTTCAGTTTATAGTCGGAAGCGTAAGGATTGATGGCAGGAATGACGCGCAGCGCGCCGACGTTGTCCACCTCAAAGGTGAAACGGAAGTTGCCGGGCCAGCCTATCGTTCCGAGCATCACCTTGCCCTCGTTCTCCTTAGCAGGCTCGTCGAAGCCCAACTCGAAGAAAGGCTCAGCATGCATAGCGGCGCGTGTGCCGAGTTTTGTGTCTATAATTTTTTTGCCCGTGCTCAACTGGGTTGTCTCGGGCTGACCTTCTTTAGCCCAGTCGCTGTGATAGTTAGTGAGATAATACTTTGAAGATTTGAAGTAGAGCATCGTAGAGCTATAGCGCCAGAGTGTGATGGCAGACTTCTCCTTGTGAGAGATCTCGCTCCATGCCTTTATCACATTCTCCTTCGGATAAGCCACATAGTGGAGCTTCACTGTCAACGGATACACCTTGTCCTGAAGCGTGATGACTGTCTCAGTGCCGCCCTTCACAGCCTTCTGCTCCAACGACTTATAATATAAATATGTAGACATATTGCCGTCGGCATGTGTAACGGCTACAGCCGGTTCGAAGAAGTCTTCAGCACCCGAAGTGGCGTACACCTCATGACCGCGCTGGCACACAGCGCCGTCAGAAGCTGCATAAACATCCCACTTAAGGTTCTCGTAGTCGGCAGGATTCTGCAACTTGTCGCCGAGATAGACCTGATAGAGTCGGCCTTTGGGCGACACTTTCATCACGAGGTCGGTCTTTTCGGTAGACACACGGATGATTTCTTGAGCGAATGTGATGGCAGAAGTCATGCACATTGCTGCGATTAGCATAATAGTTTTCTTCATTTTCGTATGGTTTTTTTATTAGAATTTAATGCTTGCGTTGAACTCTACAGTAAACGGGCGGAGATAGTTGCCGCTCATGTACTTGCCGGCATACTTGCCTGCTTCATCCTTTGTGATAAGTTCCGAACCGCTGATTGTGCCCTTGGCACCCTTCTCGTTGAAGATGTTAATGACGCTGACGCCGAGACTCAGATTCTTGTTCACATTCCAGTTGACACCACCGAATGTCTCCCAGTGGCCGTTGAAGTAGAGTGCCTCCTGAAGGTTAGCGTATGTCTTGCCGAAGTAGCGGAAGCTGAGCCAAGCACTGAGGTTCTTCGTGATGTCGTATCTCGGGTCAAGCTCAATGAGCACCTGCGGAATCTCCTTCACAATCTTGTTGTTGGCATTAACGCTCATAGTCTGACCGTCGCTGAACGTAACACTTGCATTATAGTTCTTGTAAACTGGCTTCTGATAGGTGAAGAGTGCGTGCATGTGGAAGTTCTTGAACGGGTTGATTTCGGCAGACGTTGTCCAACCCAATGTCTGGATGTTGTAGATGAGCAACACGGTCTTGCCCTCAGAGGTACCAGGCTTGGTGAGGTTCTGCTGGTCGATATTGTTCGACTTTGAGATGTATGTTACCATTGACGAGAGGTCGAGCCATGAGTTCTTGTAGAAGATACCACCGCGAACCAACGGAATGGTCACGCGCTTGTACTGCTCCTCCGTAGGACCGGTGCCGGCATACTCGCTGATGCGCGGGAAGCGTGTGGCGATAGTGGCGTCGGCAGTAAGACCGAACTGGTTTGTTACGTTGTAAGTCATCTGCAAAGTGGCAGCATAGTTGAGCTTGTTCTTCGTAACGTTGGCAGGAGCAATGCTATGCTCTGTGGCTACGATAGATCCGTCTGCAGCTGTAGAATACGTATTGAAGTTGCCGAGGTGGAAGCCACGGAAGCGTGACGCAGAAATCTGGTCTGCCGACATACGATAGTATTCGAGACGTCCGCCGTAGAACAACTTAAACTTAGGAGTGACGCGCCATTCGTCGGTGAAATAGAGAGCGAGTTTGTTCTCCGAACCCTTTGTATATTCAGGACTCAGCTCGTTGTAGCCGAAGGTTTCAGAGCGGTGTGCAGTCTGTGTCGGGTCGAGCGGATTGACGTACATCTGACTCAGCGTACGAGGATAAGCCTCAACGGTGCCTGCCCACTGGAACGAAGACGAATAGTAGTTGAGGTGGTAGTACCATTCGTTCAAACCAATCATCAGTTTGTGGTTGTTCAGCTGCTTGCTCATCTCGGTTGTAAGGAGGGCGTTGCTCACCTTGCCGAAGTGCAGCCAAGTACGGCGACCGTCGATGAGTCCGCTGTATGCTGAACCGTCAGAAAGCTGGTAGCCGTCAGCCTCAGCAACCTCAGAAATCGTGCTGCCGCCGTAGTCTACGCAGTTGGCGCGCGGAGCGTTCATATACTTTGCGTTCAACTTCCACAGCCAGCCGTTGTCAAACTGATACTTGCTCACCAAAGCCACCTCATTGGCACGGTTGTCATTGTCGTCTGTCATGTTCCAGGTCTCCATCTTGCCGGTCTTGGTGTTCAGATAGCTGAACGAACCATTACGCTGCACGTATGAATCCATACCTGGGTCGAAACCAGCAAGTTTCTTTATGCTGCCGTCGCCGGCGTAGATGAACGGGGCGGCATTGGCGAAGTTGCCGGGGTTCTTGCTATTCGAATACTTATATAATAAAGAAATGTGACCTTTGCCGCCGTTCAGTATGCGCGTAAGACCCAAATGGTAGATCTGCGTGCGGTCGGCGTAGTCGGTGAAGCGCAGTTTGAAGCTGCCCGGGTCGAAGTTCTGATACATTCCGGCGGTGTAGAGCCAGTTGTTTCCGATTCCGCCAGAGAGGTTGAGGTCGAAGTTCTGCATACCGAAGTGGTTAGCCTTATAATTGAGTTTGCCGCTGAACTTCTTCTCGCCCAACTCGCTGAAAGCCGACACAGCATAAGCGATGTTGCCGGTCTTGATGGCACTCTCCGACGGAGTCATAAGGTCGGTGCCTTTCAGCGAAGCGTCGCTGCGCCAGTGGGCAGAGAGTTTGTGCACGGACGACGAGTAAACGGCTGGCAATCCGTTCTCGTATACTGTTACGTCTTCGCTCGGCAAGCCAATCTGAATCTCGCGCGGTTTGTTAGCGTCAGAAGCGTTGAGCATCACGTTGCGCTCTTCCTTCTTCTGCGATTCCGAATCGTTTGTTGAATTATTGTCTGTATGCGTCTGTGCATACATGCCCGTAGAGGCAGAAGCCAAGAGGGCGAATGAGAATGTTTTAAGTTTTAGGTTCATATCCGTTGTGTTTATGTTTACGGTTGCAAAGTTACAAGATATATCGGCTGATTGTATGTGTGCGTAAAATGAAAGTAGACATAAGTTAAGGCATAAAAACTTATAACTTATTATATATCAGAACGTTTAAAGATTTAGTCTTTTTTATCAAAGTAAATGGTTTTATCTTAATAATATTAGCTAAATTTGCAGCATAAAAACTAAAAACCCACTATTATGCGCATCTTTTTATACCTATTATTCATTTTTTTGCCGCTGCAGACTACAGCCCAAACCAAGTTGGCTACAGCCGGTATCTCTGGCGAGCAAGACCTACTGGGCCTTCTCGACAGTTATATCGACAAGCGCGAAATGTACTCGGAGCAAAAGGAAAAGAAGATAGACCAACTGAAGCTAAAGTTGCGAACGGTGGAAGACATCCCGCAGCAACTCGCACTCCTGAACAGTATCTATCGAGAATACTATACATACCATTACGATTCGGCAATGGTATATGTGAACCGCGGCCTCGCCCTATCAGAGAGCGAGAACAACGCCTACTACACGACGCTCAACAAGATAAACCGTGCGGCGGTGTTGTCTACGGGTGGTTTCTACAGTCAGTCGGAGGAACTGCTTGATGATATAAAGAAGAGAGGTGTGCCTCAGCAGCTAAAACAATACTATTATTATACGCGCACGTGGCTGTACAACTATTGGGAAGCATTCAGCAAGAAGTCGGAGTTCATGGACTATTACCATAAGAAGAAGTTCGAGAATCTGAAGCTCACGGTGGAAGCCACAAGCAGCAAGGATGTGGCTCTGCATGCCTATCTTAGCGGCGAAATTGCTTTCCTCACCAACCCCATGAGCAAGGCTCTGCTGCAATTCTACACAAAGGCTCTGCAGAACAGCCGGGTAGACAGTCGTGTGCATGCCTCGGCAGCATACTGCATAGCACGCTATTATCGTGAGTTGGGCGACACGCAACGATATGAAAAGTACATTATTGAAGCGGCTATCTCGGACATAACATGCCCTTTGAAGGAGAATCTTGCGCTGCAGGAGTTCTCTACATATCTGTATGAGAAGGACCCGAAGTATGCCGACCGTGCGGCACGCTACATCTATTGCTCTATGGAGGATGCCAGATTCTACAACAACCGACTGCGTATGCTCGAGATTTCGAGCATACTGCCTATCATTGCCACAGCCAATCAGGAGGCGTTGGCGCATAAGGAGCGCATCGTGAGAGGTGTGCTTGCGATGGTTAGTTTTCTGTCGCTGATGTTGCTGGCAATGGCTATCTTCGGCTACAAGCAGAACAAATGGTTGGCAGGTAGCCGCAAAGAGGTGAAGACGCAGAACGGACAGTTGAAGGAACTGAACGAACGCCTCATAGCGACGAACCATCGCCGCGAGACCTACATGCGTCTGTTCATGGACATCAGTGCGGTGTATATACGCAAGCTTATGGAGTACCGTAAGCTGGTGAGCAGAAAAATAAAGGCCAACCAAACGGCTGACCTTCTTAAGACTATCAATAGCTATAAGCTTGCGGAGGAAGAGGCGACAGCGTTCTACACACGTTTCGACCGCGCCTTCACGGAGCTGTACCCTGGTTTCGTTGACGAACTGAACAGTCTGCTGCTTCCGGAAGGAAGGATTGCGCAGCCGTCTCCGAACACTCTGACGACGGAGGCGCGCATCTATGCGCTGATGCGCTTGGGTGTGACGGAGAGTCAGGAGATAGCTACGCTGCTGTTCTACTCGACGCAGACGATATACAACTATAAGTCGGCGATGCGCACTCGGGCGGTTAACCGCGAGACGTTCGACGAGGATATCAACAGGCTGTGCCGTGTGGGGTAGAAAAAATCTTTTCCCGAAACGGGAGGGGATTACTTCAGCAGGAAGTGCTCGGGGTGCTGGAAGCCGTTGAGGTAGTCGCGGGCTGCCATGCGCTTCTTGCCGGCGGGCTGCAGCTCCAGAATTTCGAGCCACTCGTCGACGGTGGCGACGAAGAGGCGGCGGTTTTCGGCTTTGAGTGTTCCTACTTCTACACTGGTTGGTTGGTCGTGGGTATTTGCTGCGTTATAGTCTGGTGCACTTGAGACAAGTGCACCCCCTGCTACGGACTCGCCGGTCTTTGCAGTCTTATAGATCTTAAGCACTTGGGCAGGAGCGTTAGCATCGCGTGGGGTGAGCAGGCACCAGGCGCCGGGGGCGGGCGAGAGTCCGCGCACGAAGTCGTAGATGCGCTTTGCAGGGAGCGTGAAGTCGATGGCGCAGGTCTCCTTGAATATCTTGGGGGCTGCGTGGTGGGCGTCGCTGTCCTGCTGCGGTTGCGAGGGCACGTCGCCGTCGGTAGAGAGGACGAGGTCGACGGTGTCGGTGCAAAGCTCGGCGCCGAGCTGCATGAGTCCGTCGTAGACGTACTCTACGTCGGCATCGTCGGGGATGGGGAACTGGCGCTGAGCGATGATGCGACCGGTGTCGATGTCGTGGTCGAGGAAGAAGGTGGTGACACCGGTGCGGGTCTCGCCGTTGATGACTGCCCAGTTGATTGGGGCTGCGCCACGATAGTCGGGGAGCAGGGCGGCGTGAACGTTGAACGTGCCGAAGCGTGGCATTGCCCACACTACTTCGGGGAGCATGCGGAACGCGACAACGACCTGGAGGTCGGCATTGTAGCTGCGTAGCTCGTCAAGGAAGTGCTCGTCCTTCATCTTCAGGGGCTGCAGCACGGGCAGACCGTGGGCAAGGGCGTACTCCTTAACGGGTGAGGGACGCAGCACGGAGGCGTGGCGACCGACGGGTTTGTCGGGCTGCGTGACGACAGCCACTACGTTATAACCGTTCTCAACAAGTCGCTGGAGCGAGCCAACGGCAAACTCGGGTGTTCCCATGAACACTATGCGGAGGTTTTTCTTTTCCATTGTGTTTTGGTTTTGTTTATTTTAAGCCGAACTAAGCCGGTATAGGGCGGCGGTTAAGCCGAACTAAGCCTGTCTAAGGCGGCGGTTAAGCCGAACTAAGCCTTCTTGGGCCTTCCTAAGCCCTCCACGACGGGGAGGGTTGGGAGGGGCTTTTTACTTTTAAAGGCTTTGTGGCAGCGTGGTATGGGCAAGATGCCCATACCTCCTACTTTTTACTCTTTTACTCTTTTACTTTTTTACTATTAAAATACAAAGTTACGGTTTTTTCGGCAAATATCGGCTATGCTTATAATAAAGAGCAAGAAAAATTGTCTTTAAACTTACGGCATAACAGGAAAAAGCATTAACTTTGTACATCCGCAACGTTCGGCGCAGACATCTGCAACGTTCGGCGCAGACACATGTACCGAACGGCGCGCACAATAGAAAGAATTATAACGATATATAAAAGGAAAATAACAATGACACAGAAAGAAGACATTCAGAATGCCGTGAACGTGATGCGTAAGGGCGGCGTGATACTCTATCCTACGGACACGGTATGGGGTATAGGTTGCGACGCGACGAACGCGGAGGCAGTGGCTAAGGTGTACAGGATAAAGCAGCGCGACGACTCGAAGGCTCTTATCTGTCTCGCCGACTCGGTAGACCGCGTGCAGCGCTATGTGCGCGACGTGCCGCCAGTGGCGTGGGACTTGATGGAGCTCGCGGAGAAGCCTACAACGGTGGTGCTCGACGGGGCTGTGAACCTCGCCCCGAACCTCATCGCGGAGGATGGCAGCATCGCTCTGCGCGTGACGAACGAGCCGTTCTCGAAGGAGCTTTGCTATCGCTTCCAGAAGGCTATCGTGAGCACAAGTGCGAACATAAGTGGCGAGCCGACGGCTCAGAACTACCGCGACATCGCACCGGAGATACTGGAAGCTGTGGACTATGTGTGCTGGACTCGCCGCCAGGAGCACAAGCCGCACACGCCGAGCAGCATCATCAAACTGACTAAGGACGGACGGGTAACCATCATACGCAAGTAAATGGAAGAGACTGCGATTGACAAGAAAGGCGCAACGCTGGAAGAAAGGCTGTACGCTTGGCGCACGAAGCATCTTTCCGACCGTCAGGCGACTATCATCCTCGCCCTCTGCATCGGATTCTTTGCGTCGGTGGCTGCCTACGTGCTCCACTCGATAATTCACATCATACAGCATCTGCTGACATCAAGGTTTCATGCCGACACGTTCAACTGGCTCTACCTGATGTTCCCGGTTGTGGGCATCTTCCTAACGTCGCTCTTCGTACGCTATGTGGTGAAGGACAACATATCGCATGGTATCACGCGAATACTCTACGCCATATCCTCGAAGCAGTCGCGACTGAAGGCGCACAACTGCTGGACATCGGTGGTGGCATCGGCTATCACCATCGGCTTCGGCGGATCGGTGGGTGCCGAGGCTCCGATTGTGCTGACTGGTTCTGCCATAGGCTCGAACCTGGGCAGACTGTTCGGCATGGACAAGAAGAAGCTGATTCTGTTAGTGGGCTGCGGTGCTGCCGCTGCCATCGCCGGCATCTTCAAGGCTCCGATAGCCGGACTGGTGTTCACGCTTGAGGTGCTGATGGTAGACCTAAGTATGGCATCGCTGCTGCCTATACTCACGGCTGCGGTCACGGCAACGTGCTTCACGTATATATTCATGGGAAGCGCGTCGTTGTTCAGTTTTCATCTGGACAGCATGTGGGGCGTGGAGCGTGTGCCGGCGTGCATCATACTCGGTATCGCCTGCGGACTGGTGAGCATCTACTTCATACGCTCGATGTCGGTGTGCGAGGGCATGTTCGGCAAGTTGAAGCAACACCGCTGGGCTAAGCTGGCGTTGGGCGGTGTACTGCTCAGCTCGCTCATCTTCGTCTTCCCCGTGCTCTACGGCGAGGGATACTCGGCTATCAACGTACTGCTGAACGGCACGAGCGAAGCCGACTGGAACGAACTGCTGCACAACTCTATGTTCTCGGGCAACGGCAAGTGGCTCATACTGTTCATTGCGCTGGTCATACTGACAAAGACATTCGCCACGGCAGCCACAAACGGCGGTGGCGGTTGCGGCGGTACGTTCGCTCCGTCGCTCTTCGTGGGAGCTTTCACGGGGTTCCTCTTCTCGCGTCTGTGGAACATGTATCAGGTGGCCATATACATACCTGAGAAGAACTACACGCTGCTCGGCATGGCTGGCGTGATGGCTGGCGTGATGCACGCCCCGCTGACGGGTATCTTCCTCATCGCCGAGATTACGAACGGCTACGACATGTTCATGCCACTGATGATTGTGAGCATCGTGTCGGTGATGACTATCAGCATCTTCGAGCCTCACAGCATCTACGCCATGCGTCTGGCACGCGAGGGTAAGCTGGTCACTCACCACACCGACCGCTCTGTACTGACGCTGATGACGATGGACAGCGTGATAGAACGCGACTTCACAGCCGTAACACCCGATATGCCTCTGGGCAAACTGGTGAACGCTATATCGAAGAGCCACACGTCGTTCATACCGGTGCTCGACAACGCAGGTTCGGTGCTTGGCGAGATTGACATCACGAAGATACGACACATCATGTTCCGCGCAGAACTCTACAACAAGCTCACCGTACAGCAGTTGATGCTCCCCATCGCTGCGCAGGTTGGCGAGAGCGACTCAATGGAGGAGGTGATGCGCAAGTTCGACCTCAAGGGCACGCGCTACATGCCCGTGGTGAACGTATCAGGACATCTTACAGGATATATCTCGCGCTCAAGAGCGTATAGCATGTACAGAAAAATGGTAGCCGATTTCTCGGCGGAATAAGAACGCTCAATTAATGAGGGTGTGTAAAAATTCAATTAATGCGGGCTGAAAGCCCAACAATCACATAGCCCAGGGCAGCGCCCTGGGTTTTTTGTGTTTATAATGAACAATGCGCCCTGTAAGGGCAACACCTTAATAATTAAGCTTTTGCCCTTACAGGGCGTATGGTTTGTGTGTGCCTTTTACCCCAGGGCGTTGCCCTGGGCTATGTTGTGCTGCCCCTTCGGGGCGTACAGTTAGCGACTTTTGACACCCCCTCTTTATTGCGTTTAGAACGGATAGCCGATTGCGAAGTGCAAGCTCTGGCTGTCCTTAAAACGGTCGAAATTGTAGAAGCCGTTTCTATATGGCAGGTGTAGACCTATGCCCCAATCGAGACGTAGCACGAAGAAGTCGAGGTCGTAGCGGATGCCGACGCCCGTGCCGAGTGCCATTTCCTTAAGTATATTCTTCGGTTTGAACACAGCACCTGGACGGTCGCTGTCGCTGCGTAGTGTCCACACGTTGCCTGCATCGAGGAATAGTGCGCCATAGAGATTTCCGAAGAGACGTGGACGATACTCGAGGTTGGCCTGCAGCTTCATATCGCCAGTCTGGTCGAGATACGAGAGGTAGGAGGTCTTAGCATGGTAGCGACCCGGACCAATACTGCGCACGTTGAACGCACGGATGCTATTGGCACCACCTACGTAGAACTGCTCGCTGTAGGGCGCACTGATAGCGTTGCCGTATGCCCATACCACGCCCATATTAACGTGTCCGACGAGCTTACTATGTTCGGTCAGCTGCCACGTCTTGCTATAGTCGGTCTCCACCTTCAGGAACTGCGCATACGGGTTCTTGAACATTGTTTTCTCCTTATCAGTCCACTTCTCGCCGAACGCCATATAACCAAGCGAAAGAAGGTTGGCAGCCTCGCTCAGCGTCACCTGCCAGAAGATTGGGTTATGAAGTCGGGCTGGCGACTGGTACGAGAACGAGTAGCGCATCTTAGGCACAAACTGGTCGCTCATCGCCACAAGCAGATACGGACTCTTGTTCACCAGTTCGGTGAAAGCTGGTGTCATGTGCTTCATGTATTCGTACTGAATGATGAGTGGCGAGAACTGATGATGCACAAGCACTCGTGAGTGGGTCTTGTACGTCAGTTCGCCCGAGACGATATGGCGCTGGAAGAAACCCGAACGGTTAAGCACGTCGAACGAACCCTTTATAAGCGTTGTCGGTGGGGCATAACGTATGTAGACGTGCTTTCCCTTTGCACGGCGCATACGGCGCAAACGACGTGTGAGACTATTCAAAAACATCAGTCGAGGCATCTCCACCGACACGTCTGCACCATATTCGTATGAGTTGAACTTCGAACTTGATCCGTCGGCTTGGTGTCCTGTCTGCCACTCGTAGGAGCCTTTGAGATTGACGGTAAGCTTCTCGCCACCACGGAAGGCGTTGCGCTTAACGAAACCAAGGTTCAGCCCGGGGCCCACACGTCCGGTTGTCTTACCTACGAGATTGCCTTCGAGATAGACATCGTAGGGCTTGTCGAACACGCAGTTGAGCGTGATATCAAGCGTGTCACACGTCTTGGATGTGTCGCGCGGAGCGAACGAGAGGTCTACACGCGAGAAGAGGCCCTTCGCGGTGAGCGTATTGATGGTTTGCTGATAAGCATCGTAGCTGTACATTCTGCCAGGGCGTATTCGCATATCGCGCGTAATCACACTACGACGCATCGGTTCGCGCTTGCCATTATAGACGATGGTATAGTTGCGACGGTGAGTGGTGTCGCGCAGTTGCTCCAACGCCGACTGCTTGCGCATCTCGAGATTGACGTGACCGATGTACCACTTGCGTCCCACTTCGTCAGGAAGGCTGTCGGCATAATGCAGACGCACGCTCACCTCGCCAGGTTCGGCAATGGTGTCGGCGAGGTATGTAGCATAGCTCGGCTGATAATAGAAGAAACCCTTGTTGCGCAGGAGCGTAGAGATACGAGTGCGCTCGGCTTCGAGCACCGTCACATCGAACGGTGCGTCCTTCTTTACGAGCGATTTTGAAGCATTCTCCTCAATTATCTTTTGCGCTTCTTCGGGGAAGTTGGTGTACGTGAGCGTGTCGATAGTGTAGAGGTCGCCGAAGTTGACGTTGTACTTCACCTTTGCCGTTCGCGAGCTGTCGGATGTCAGAACGTCGTAGTTGACGTATCCACTGAAATAGCCACGCGCTCGCAGCAGCTCCTTCACCACTTGTGAGTGCAGCGCAGGATTGACAGCACTAAGCAGCACCGGTGGCTTACCGAACGTTGTACGTATCCACTTGCCCAAACCGCCACGCGAATGCTGAAACGCATTGTATATCCACAGACGGTAAGGAGGCATACGGTGGTACGGACTATCGAAGAGTGCACCGTTAGGGGTAGTGGCGAGTGCCGCCTCCACTTCCTCCTGTGTAGAGTAGAAGTGGTCGCAAGCCACATAGTTCTCGTATTCGGTCTTGCGTAAGCCCGTGAACAGCTTGTCATCCTCGGGTACAGAACTTGTCGACGAGCAACCGACAAGCACCATTACACATATTATTATATATAACGTATTCTTCATATATCTTTACTTTTTAACACTGGTAGTGTCAGTATTCTGCACAGCCGTTGTATCCTTCTTCTGCTGCAACGAGGTTTTATTGCCGTTTTGCAGCATCATATAGTCGTCGTTGCGCTTTAGACGGAATATATCCTTCAGGCTCTGCAACTTGCGACGCCAGATGAAACCGCCGCCGAACTGACCGACGTAACCCTCAAGCCAATCGTACGTAGCACGGTCGTAGAAAAGCTTCAGATACTTATTCGACTTTGGCGAGAGACGATACTCCAATGCCACATTGTCGAAGAACGTGTCGTTCTGATTCTCTATCTCGGCACCACTCGACACCTTTCCACCAATCACGATGCGCAGACGGTTGTTGAGGAAGCGCTTCGAGAACTTGAACGAGTAGTCGGTGTGCACCGCACCAGAGCCAAGCTGCGTGTTGTCCATGCCGAACGAGAGGTCGAGCGTACGCAGTGCGCTGCCCGAGATGGCACTGATCTGAGAGCTGAGGAACGAGCTGAGCGCGCTGTTCATATTGAACGAACCCATACTGTTGTCGGAGAGATACATACCCGTGGTGAGCATCGTCACAGCGAGCTTGCCACGGTTCTCTACCGACTGCGTCATCAGCTCGTTGTGTATCTCCTGGTCGTCGGGGGCATCGATGGTGAACTGTAAGCCCATATCGTTGAGTGTCTTCGTTATCTCCACGCCACACTCGAACGTCACGCTACGACCTACGCCAGCCTCATTGGTGACGGTAGTCTTGTTCTCCTCCGTCGCCGTGATGTTCAGACGCGGGTTCATGGCATCGCCCATGAACTCAACGTAGCTACCATCCTTTATCGTGAAAGTCTTCAGTGGGATAACGGGCAACGAATACTTCATCTCACCCTGTCCTATCGTGTAGCGACCGTAGAGTCCGAGTCCGTCCACTTCGGTGTATTTCATACGCAGCTCGCCTCCGCCGACAATGTCCACATAGTTCGACTTTGTAGCGTTCAGGGCGCAGAGCACGTGCGCACCCTCGTCGATGCTAACCGTGAGATCCATAGTCAAGCCGCTAAGCGGTGGGCGCTCCACCTTCACGTCATCGGGATTTTTGAAGTTGACAAACTTCACAAGTCCGTCGAGCTGGTTGTCGGTGGTAAGCGGAGAGCCGCGCAGTATGTATGTGATGTCCGACGAGCCGAGCACGTCGAGACGGCCACGGAAGCGCAAGGCATCAAGCGGACCGTCGGCAAGACCGAGGAAGTTGACATACGCCTTGCCGAAGGCTTCTGAGCGTGCCTTCTCCTTCGAGTCGATGAGTAGGTAGTTGTTTGCACGCATACGCATATACATCGTCATGTTCGACATATTGCTGAAGTCAACATTGCCGTAGAGCGTCAGTGGATTACCATTGCGTGCGAAGAGTTGGAAGTTCTCAAACTTCATCTTGCTGTCGGTTATCGTCACTGGGTCTTCGCACAAGCGCATCTTCACGCCGTAAGGCTCGCTCGCTATATACGCCGACTCGAACATCAGTTCGCCATCTACGTCGAGGCGGTCGAGTTGTCCGTCCACTTTTACACGTCCGACGGCATATCCACCAAAATTGAGCAGACGGTCGGGGATGAAGCCGTTGAGCATCAACAATGGTGTGCGCTGCAACTCAATGTCGGCATTAAGATGTCCGAAACCACTTGTGATGTACGTACCGCTTAGCGTGCACACCTCCTGGTCGTCTATCGATAGCGTGCCGTCAACACAATGCTCATTGCCTTCGTCGCGTGGCATATAGATAAACTCGCTCGCCACATTACCAATCTTACAACCATCGTAAGACAAATTGTCAACACGCACAGATGATGACACCGACATATCGCTTTCGCTATTGATGTAGTGGAAGTCGCCATTCATCACACCCGACACGTTCGGTGCATACGGTATAACGGATAGCACTTTAGCAAGGTCGAAGCGAGTGAGTCCGATAGTGAGGTCTTGCAAGGCTTCGGTGCTATCGTTGCTAAACACCTTCACACCCATACCGTCATCAGCCAGCAACCTCATATCAGCCGAAATGCGGTCGTCATCGGCAAAGAACACGTAGTTGCCCTTGTTCACCTTGAACTTCTTGTAGCCAAACACGGGGTCGATACCGCCGAGCGACACTCGTATACCGTTCTGCTCCATGTCTGCTTTCACACCAAGAGCCACACCAAGACGGTTGCGATCGTCGTAGATGCGTGTGCCGAAGAAGAGCGACTGTTGATAGAACGCGCCACGGAAAAGGGCGTTGAACACGTATTGCTTGTTATAGCGGTTGTTGCGTATCTGTCCATCGAAGAGCGTCTTCGTCGAGTCGGAACTGATGTTGACGCGTATTGTATCGAGTTGTATGCCTGCAGTCACGAGCGAGTCGATGCGCACATTACCATTGATGCCCTGCACGGGCGACGTGTTCATATTAATATAAGCATCGCGGAACTCGTAGCCGAAACGTCGAGCAGTGCGCGAGAGGATGTTCTCCTTGCCGGCATTGAAGTAGACAGAAAGGTCGGGCAGGCGTTCGCGCAGACGCAGCTGGTCGATGTAGCGTTCATTGCGCTGCCTCTCAGCCTCTATGTTCACCTCATTAAAGTTGTCGAGTATGTGCTCCACTGAACCAGCACCATCAACACGCAACACGAAGTCGCCACACGCCACATTGGCATGTGTTGAGTCGCTACGTGTGAATATGTCTATCAGAATGTTTTCAGGTCGATATGTAGCAGCCGAGTCGCGCAGCACGATATTGCCGACAACGCCCTGCATACTGTGCGTCGCCTTCAAATCCGACTTCACGTCCAAATGTGCTGTCATCGACGTTTTGAGTGGTCGCTCGGTGAGACCGAGTTTGTAGAAGTCTGCGTAGAGCAGATTGCATATTACGTTGGCATCTATGCGACGATTGTCGAGGAGCGTACGTAGGTCGATAATGCCATTGAGCAGCGGTGTGCGACTATCGAGCAGTGCCCTTCCCACACCGTTGTGCACCTCTGCCTTTAGGTTTATGTTCGAGAGGTCATAATCGGTGTATTTGAAGTTATTCACCTTCACACGTGCATCGAGACGTGTCTTTGACGAAAGAAAATCGAAGCCTGCACCATCAGCCACGAGTTCACCGCTGAACGGATGCAACCCCATACCCGGCATGAAGTTCTGAAGTGGCAATGCGTGTGCTTCCATATTGGCACGATAAGCCAACGAACGCATATTGAACGCGCCCCTACCGCGTAGCGAACCACCGCCTTGAGTAGCAACGAAATCGGTAGCGTACTGCGGTCCATTCGCTCGGCAATTGCCTTTGAACGTAATGCCATTGGGTATGCACACTGACGAATTAGCATTCAAGCCCATCATCGGCAGCAGGAAGCTGATGTTGTCGGCACGCGCGTCGAGGTTTATGTTGGCTGTAAGATGGTCTACATCGGTTAGATTGCCAGCCTTACCTTCGGCTTTTATGTTGAACGCCGTTGGCAGTTTGGCAGACACCTCACGAATGTTGAGGTTCTGCATATTGCCGTTGATGTCAGCATGAAGGGCGAGCGGTTGCTCTGGCAGACGCAGGATAAACTGCAGAGGCATCATACCGAGCACTTGCAGTATGTCCGACTTACCTACGGAAGCATCAAGATACAGACGCATCACACCAGGGTTGGTGTCGGCAAAGGTAGAGAAGTCCATATCGGCACTCGCTTTAAGCCACGACACGGGCGTGGTAAGGCGGAAGTCGGGCAGCGAGATGTGTGCCGTGTCAAGGCTCACATGTCCCTTAGCACTGGTCACACTTATGCCGCTCTGCTCACGAAAGGCGCAACGGTTGAGTGCAAGCTGAAGCTGAGTACCTTCTTGTGCAAAACGCAACGAGTCGATGCGCAACGACACACCTTTAAGCTCGATGTGGTTGACATCAAGCCCCTTCTGTCGCTGGGCAAAGTTGTTGTCGTATGTCACAAAGCCGTCACGCCAATCGAACGTGCCAACCTTGTAAACGCCCGTACCAAGATTGATGTCGCCATTTGCAGCACTGACATCAGCGAGTCCGACACCGATAGCAAGGGTGTCGCCGGGCATGTGTATCTTGACGGCAGAACGCTTCACCGACAAGTGGGTGAAGGCTATCTGCCAGTTGTTTTCGGTTTCGGTTGTGTCTTCCGGTACAGTGTCGCTGAGCGCAATATCAAGATTTGCATCGGTGAGAAGTACGGGGCCAAGGGCTACGATCTCCTTAGTAAGTGCCACCTTACTCGGTTCTACCTTTAAACGCCCTACTCCACCTTTCACTCGTGCAGCAGGCACGAGTTGCGCTGTATTGATATTCACGCGGCGGAAATCTAAGTCGGTAACTTCCACATTGCCTGCAAATAGCGGCATGAGTTTCACACCTACAATCAGTTCGTCGGCAGCAGCGATTGTATCAATATTATTATGCAGCGAGTCGTTAGGCTGAGTAGCAAGAAGCCCTTGCACGCTTAGGTCGAGCGGAAAGCTAAGGCGCACACGCTCCACCGACACACTCATGCCGGTAGACTCTGAAGCATAAGCAGCAGCCTTCTTTACCACCCAGTTTTGCACGGGCGGTATGTAGAGCAGCACAGCCAACAGCACGAGGAGCACTATCGGCGTGGCAAGAATGGCTGCCGCAACCTTTAAACTTCGTTTATATATAGGCTTCATCTTCGTTTATTTTATATTGCAGTTCGTAATGTTCGGGGTATTTAGGAGGGTATGGCATCTTGCCATACCTACGCAGCCTTCTGATTAAGCAGACTTTTAGGAAGGGAAAAAGGGTAAGCCTTCTTTAGGCGTTTAAGCCGAACCAGGCCTCTTGGAGGGTGGCGTTTAAGCCGAACTAAGCCTCTTGGAAGGTGGCGTTTAAGCCGAACTAAGCCTCTTGGAGGGTGGCGCTTAAGCCGAACTAAGCCTCTTTATGCCTTCTAAGCCCTCCACGACGGGGAGGGTTGGGAGGGGCTCTTTTACTTTTTTACTTTTAAAAGTTGCCAAAGTCTGTCTGCCGGCACCTCTGCCTCAACGCAAATTGGTTCTTTCGATACGGGGTGTACAAACTCTACGCGGCGTGAGTGGAGCGAGATGCTTCCGTCGGGGTTGCTGCGTGGTGCTCCATACTTCAGGTCGCCCTTTATGGGGCATCCCATGTGCGCCAGTTGGCAGCGTATCTGGTGATGTCTACCCGTGAGTAGTGTAATCTCAAGCAGCATATAGTTGTCCGACACGGAGTGCACCTTATACTTCAGAACTGCCTTCTTCGCTCCAGGCACCTCCTTGGCGTGGGCGTAGCTTTTGTTTTGGCGTTCGTTGCGTGTGAGCCAGTCGGTTAGCGTTCCCTCTGGGGCTATTTCGCTGCGCTTCGTTATAGCCCAATACGTTTTGTGGACATCGCCCGTGCGGAACATATCGTTCAGTCGCGAGAGTGCTTTAGAGGTCTTGGCGAAGACAACAAGTCCGCTCACGGGGCGGTCAAGACGATGCACAACACCGAGGAACACGTTGCCAGGTTTGTTGTACTTCTCTTTGATATACTCCTTCACGATGTCGCTGAGCGGTTTATCTCCGGTTTTGTCGCCTTGAACGATTTCGCCGCTACACTTGTTGACTATGATTATGTGGTTGTCTTCGTAGACTACTTTCATTGTTTGCCAGTTAATAAAAACACAAAGAGGGTGTATCAAAATAGAAGTTATGGAAGTTGGGGCTCCCGATAATTTCAGTTTTGAAACACCCTCATTATCGTAAAAAATCTGCTTGTAGACAGAATTACATGTTCATGCCACCATCTACCTGAATAACCTGTCCGCTTACGTATGAAGACATATCAGAAGCGAGGAATACGCATACGTTTGCGATGTCTTCTGTCTGACCTCCGCGACGCAATGGAATCTTCTTCATCCAGTCCTTGCGTACGTCCTCTGGAAGCTGTGCTGTCATTGGTGTCTCGATGAAACCAGGAGCGATAGCGTTAGCACGCACGCCCTTCGGACCAAGCTCCTGAGCGATTGACTTTGCCAAGCCAATCATACCTGCCTTAGAAGCCGAGTAGTTGCACTGGCCAGCATTGCCATGAACGCCTACTACTGACGACATATTGATGATTGAACCGCTACGCTGACGAAGCATGATCGGCGCACAAGCGTGGATGAAGTTGAACGCTGACTTGAGGTTTACGTTGAGCACTGCGTCCCACTGAGCCTCAGACATACGGAGCATCAATCCGTCCTTTGTGATACCAGCGTTGTTCACCAACACGTCGATAGAACCGAAGTCGGCATGTATCTGCTTTACAACTTTCTCTGTCTCCTCAAAATCGGCAGCATTGCCTGCGTATGCACGACAAGTAACGCCCAAAGCCTCAATCTCCTTACGTGTAGCCTCAAGTCCGGCAGCCATGTCGTCGTTGAGCACGAGGTCGGTGAATGCGATGTTTGCGCCTTCAGAGGCGAACTTCATAGCGACAGCCTTTCCGATGCCGCGGGCTGCTCCCGTGACGAGGGCAGTCTTACCTGTTAATAATCCCATTTCTTAAATTATTAAATATATAAACGTTTCTAATTGTTCAATTTCTTTCCGAGCGCACCGTACACCACCTTTGCCACGAGCGGCTTGCTGGCTTCCTCGGTGAGTCCGTGACCGATGCGTCCGTAGATGAACGGCACCTCAAGACCCTTTATACAATAGTGGGTGATATCAGCTACGAGGTTTACGTCGTCGATATCAAACTCGCCATCCGCCTTGCCCTCCTGATAAACCTTACGAAAGAGATCTATCTCATAGTCGTCAAACTTTTTGCGCACCTTCTCCACCATCCAAATATTGCGGAAGAACTCGGCACGCAGATTGCCATTGCGCACTACCGTCTCTCTAATCATGATCAGATGGGTGTAGATAAGCTCTATAACCTTGTCCAACGGACGCATCTTCATAGCAGCCACCTCGTCGAGCTTGTCGCTCAAGCGCTCCAATTCCGACTCTATCACAGCCGAATACACCTCCTCCTTGCTATTGAAATAGGTGTACAACGTGCGACGACCTTTGCCCGATGCCACGGCGATGTCGTTCATCGTGGTGTTCGCTACGCCGTTCTTTGCAAACAGCTGTCGCGCAATATCTATGAGTTTCTGACGTGTCTTGGATATTGACATATTGAGATTACCCCTTTCCTGTTTATTTTAAACGAATAAGCAGAGCGTTGCAGCACTCTTTAATGGACGAGAGTTGCATTTGCACACACCCTCTAACAATGTGCAAAAGTACTGCAATATTTTCAAAAAAGCAAATAAATGGGCGTTAATATGCTCACTTATACCGCATTTCTTCATTTATATCCACATCCGCGTCGGTCGATGCAGACATCTGCGCCGGTCGATGCAGACATCCGCGCCGGTCGATGCAGACATCCGCGCCGGTCGATGCAGACATCCGCGTCGGTCGATGCAGACCGCCCAAAACCTACAACAACACTATTGTACGTCAGACTTAAAATAAAAGAAGTTATACTTTGAAGGTTTAAAAGATTTTCATATCTTTGCATAAGAAAGGCTGCATCTCGGCAATTCAAGCAAACTTGATTGCACTCGATTTGCACTTTCTTTGCATAAAAACAACTAAAACCTATATCATAATATGACGATAAACAAACACACCACCATACTCAGTATGGCTTTCGCCGCAATCATGTCGCTTGGCACTATGCAAACCGACGCACAATCGCTCTCGCCGTCAACCAAATGGCAGTGGGATAAAGGTAAAATCGTGATTGAGTCGCCCGAACGACCTGCCGGACAGAAGGACGTGCTACAGTTAGCTCTGCCGAAGATGAAGACTGTACGTGTGGGCTTCGTCGGTCTGGGTATGCGCGGACCAAGTGCTGTGGCTGACTTCGCACTCATCCCTGGTGTAGAGATTGTAGCACTATGCGACTACGAACACGACCGTGCCGAGCGACAGAACGCAACACTACGCAAACACGGACTGCCTCCAGCTGCTGTATATTCGGGCGAAAAGGGATACGAGGAGTTGTGCAGACGCAACGATATCGACCTCGTGTACATCGCTACCGACTGGGACCACCACGCCATTGTAGCAAAGTGCGCTCTCGAAAACGGCAAGAATGTGGCTGACGAGGTGCCATCGGCTATGAACTTGGAAGAATGTTGGGAACTGGTAAATCTCGCCGAACAGAAACAGCTCAACTGCATGATTCTTGAAAACTGCTGCTACGACTGGTTCGAAATGCGAACGCTGAACATGGCGCAACATGGTGTATTCGGTGAGATAATACGTGCACAAGGAGCATACATCCACAATCTCGACGAGTTCTGGGACTATTATTGGAAAAACCCTAACGGTTCCGATCCCGAACAATTAGGATGGCGACTAAAATACAATCGCGAAAATCGTGGCGACATATACGCTACGCATGGCTTAGGACCAGTAGCGCAGGCACTCGACATTCATCGTGGCGACCGCATGGCACTACTCGTGGCAATGGACACGAAGAGCGTACACGGCAAGGAGTTGGTGGAGGCGAAAACGGGTAAGCCGTGCAACGACTTCCGAAACGGCGACCACACAACAACACTTATCCGCACCGCAAACCAAAAGGTTATAGAGCTGCAACACGATGTGATGAACCCTCAACCCTACAATCGACTCTATCAGCTAACCGGTTCACGTGGCTTCGCCAACAAATATCCCATCGAAGGATACGCTTTGGACAGCAAGCAGCTCACTGCAAGCGGTGTGCAACCACAGGTGGACAACCTCTCTACACACAGCTTCATGCCAGAAGCCGAAAGAAAAACACTCGAAGAGAAGTACGAACACCCAATTCTGAAGAAGTTCGGTAAACTGGCAAAAGAGGTTGGAGGACATGGCGGCATGGACTTCATTATGACTGCACGTCTCGTCTACTGCCTGCAAAACGGACTGCCGCTCGACATGGACGTGTACGACTTGGCAGAGTGGTGCGCCATCGCCGAACTCAGCGCATTGTCAATGGACAACGATTGCGCTCCAGTCACCTTCCCCGACTTCACTCGCGGACTATGGAACAAGTACCAAGGCTACCGCCACGCCTATGCTTCGCCTGAGGAAGAGGCAACAACAGAAGCTATCGCCCAAGCCTTCACAAAGGCATCTAAAGAGGCAACAGCTAAGTTGAAGCTATGGCAGCTCTACGACAAGGTGCAGAATGCCAAGAGCGATGCAATGAAGCAGAAAGCACAAACTGCTCTCAACAAAGCTACAGCCAAGGCAAGAGCAATCGTAGCCAAACAACTGTAACACCCCTCAACACCCCTCAACACCCCTCAACACCCCTCCCCCCTTCACCTCTTCACCTCTTCACCTCTTTTTACCCGAATAACAATACTTAATCCATCGCCTGCTATATGATAACTCTTCCCGAAAGTTTTTGGATTTTATTCGTGATAATAATCTTTTGCCTTATAATAAAGGAGGCGAAGAATGGGGGTTCACATTCATTAAATCCAGAAAAAGCTAAACAAGAACTCGAAGACGCCAAGGAATCACTTGCATTTACAAAGCATAAATTATGGCTTATACGTGTTGCCGACCGCGAATCGCGACGTATGGAGAAGCGCCTTGAATATCTGTACCGTCTACGTAAAAAGGCTGTAAAACGCTTTGGCGAGGAGTCTGAACAAGTAGTACGTATAGACAAATGGTTAATGGAGGTGCGGCGATACATGCTTGAATTTTCAAGAGTATCGACATATGCTGACAAATTAGGGACTGGGATTTGAATGTATTTCGAATATTTTTCGTATATTTGCGGTATAACCAATTAAATCGTCTGCAATATGTTAGCAATACTTATTTTCAGCTGGATAGTATCAGTCCTTCTTGTACTTTTAGCCGAAAGAAATAACGGCTATTCTTCATCGTTGAGTCACGATGAAAAAATAAAAAGAATGAGAGAAAAAAGACGCAAATTAGAACAAGAAATGGCTGCCAGGGCTGCAAAGCGAAAAGAAGAACACCGTATATGGATGGAGCTTATGGGCTTTGCAAAAGAAGAAAAAAAAGAAACTGATAAAGACAAACTATAATATCGTATTTTTTCAGGGCTTATATAAACAACATCCTTATTATGAAAAGGTTAGAAATGAACAAATTGAGAGCAAAGATAAAGTCTCTTGCTGAGCGTAACCGTTTAGCAACAACCGACGAAGAGCGTGCTGCCGTAGCTGCAGAGATGAGCACTCTAAGGAGTGAGAACGAACAGGCTTTCACCGAAGCTTTGGAAGCTCTTATTAAAATTACAGCAGATGACGTGCAGGAGCTGCACAGTAGAAACATTAAAAACAACTAACAAAGCGTCCGAGCTACCGTCCGAGTCTCCGCAACGCCCATAAACGAATTATGGTCGAAGTCCCTTTGTATAAAGGAATTTCGACCATTCGTAGTTGCGGAAGCAGGATTTAAAAGCACTCTACCACCATCTGTAACTTGCTGATTACCAATGGTTATTTTTTTCAAATATCTCCTTTTTGAACCAAATTTGGCGCAGAACTGGCGCAAAACGCAACATCCTAAATCGTTGATTATAAACGGCTTGCGTTACACAATTTAACTATTTTAAGATTTGTAAGGTCTACTTTTGGCTCATGGCTCCTCAATGTATTGAGGATTTTTGGGCACAAATTAACCTATACATGTTGTTCAACCAACACGACTTTACCGCCACTCTTTGCATAAGCCTCACAAGTCAGGATTATTTTTGAAACACTATAAGCGAAATTGTGCCCATTACATCGTAGCACTATGTAGCTTACTTGATATTCAGCATATTACGTCACTTTCATGTTGCAAAAAAAATGTAGCCTACTTGTAGCGTCTTGTAGCGCAGTGTAGCGTTATATCCAATTATTTATGCAAAGTAAGTATAAAACTATTAGAAAGAAAATAAATTCCTTAGGTTTAACACTAACTTGTGTTTAACACCATGTATAAATCTTTGCGCATGGCGCATGAAAAACTTCTTATGTGTGAAACGGACTTACACAGGTGTGGGCTATCTTTGCATCAGAATTTTTAATTGATATACAATGGAGAAGTTTGATATTAATAAAGAAATGGCGAAGTTAAAAGGACTGAACATTATCGAAAAATCCTGTTACTCTCAGACTCCTACGAAAAATGAATCTTTCATAAGGTAAAATTCTTATTTCATAAATCGAACATATACTTAAAAATAAAGCATTATGGACAAAACTATAAAAGAGCAATTGGATAAGATGGAAAACCGTTTGAATGATGCTTTGGATAATGACCTCTTCTATGATCCTGAGTATGAGAGAAGCGTCATGTTCCCAAATGGTGAGGATGAGGAAGAGGATGATTTCGCCTTCTAAATATAGACAAGTATGGAAAATAAATCTTATTTGAGAACTATATTGGGAGGAACGGATTTTAGAAGTCTTTCCCTCATGGAGAAAATGGTATGTATTAATGTAGTGCTATTATGGTTATGCAAACGTCGTGTAAAAAAGATATGGAGCAGATGGACTTGCTCCAAGCATTCGAAATAATCGTAGATAAGGCAAAGAATTCTTCGCTGGGTGAGAAGTTCTATGAGGAGGCTGATTCATATCTTGGATTTGTCTCCGATAAACTGGACATATCCAAGCGTGCCAGTGCCATCATGGCCTTGTTTGCCGACAGATGCGATGACAGTCACATCCAGTTCTCGGACTTTACGGATTTCTTGGGCTGCCGCATCCTTAGCTTGCTTCGATATGCCAATGAAATCCAAGAGCTTGTTGACAAGGAATATATCTGCCGCAATAGGGATGAAGGTTTCTATTATACCATCCCAATGGAGGTGATGGAGGCGTTCCAACATAATGAGCGTTATAATCCTATGGATGTGGAGGAACTTACAGCCAGAGAACTATTTGACAAGTTCGATGAGTTGTTTACGAAATGTCGCCGTAGAAAGATTGACAAACAAGTGCTGAGAAGGAAATTGAGGGCATTGGTAGCCAAGAACGAAAAGTTGGCTTTTGTCAAGGCGATGGCTTCCTACGATGTAGATGCGGATAATATGTACTTCCCGCTTTTCGTCTTGTTTTGTACACTCTTTGTTGTCAATGGTGATGATGACATCCGATACCACGACTTGGAATTTATATATAAAGAAGGCGATGCAGAATGGCGATACGCAAAGCGAGACTTGAGTCAAGGTGATCACTTGTTTTTTGTGGAGAAGTTCATTGAATATACCAATGACGATGGCTTTGTGGATAGAGAGTCATTCAAAATTACGGATGATGCCAAGAAACAGCTTTTCTCGGAACTCAACCTATCATCCATGCGTGGTTCTCGCCCGAATGGTGGCATGCTATCCTTTGAGGACATCAGCCCCAAGCAACTATTCTACAATAGCAAGGAACAAAGGCAAGTGGAAGAGTTAACTTCCCTCTTGGATGAGGAGCATTTCCAGCGTATCAAAAATCGATTGAAAGAAGCCAACTTCAGAAGCGGCTTTGCCTGCCTTTTCTATGGTGCGCCTGGTACAGGAAAGACAGAGACTGTGCTTCAGATAGCCAAGAAGACTGGCCGTGACTTGATTCAGGTGAACGTTTCAGAGGTTAAGAGCATGTGGGTAGGCGAGAGCGAAAAGAATATCAAGGGAATCTTCGATGATTATAAGAAGAAGGTGAAACAATTAGCCAAGGCACCCATCTTGCTTTTCAACGAGGCTGATGCCATCATCGGCAAGCGTCAGGTGGGGGCGGAAAGAGCCGTTGAGAAGATGGAAAACAGTATTCAGAATATCATCCTTCAGGAGATAGAACAGTTGGATGGCATCCTCATTGCCACGACCAACCTCCCAGAGAACATGGACAAGGCCTTCGAGCGCCGTTTCCTCTATAAGATACAGTTTGAGAAGCCAGACTTGAATTGCCGTACTCAGATTTGGCAAGCGATGATTCCGCCTTTGAATGATGCCGATGCCAGTTACCTGGCGAGCAAGTATGATTTCAGCGGTGGTGAAATAGAGAACATCGCCCGTCATTTTACCATCCAGTCGATATTGCATGGCCAGCCAGAGAACATGGTCAAATCCCTTGTTGAGTTTTGTGAAAGTGAAAGACTGGAAGGGAGCCGTATTAAGAGAAAAATAGGATTCTAACGGCTGATATATAACAAAAAAGTATGGAGAAGTATATATTTTTAGATTTTGATGGAGTAATCAATACTCCAAAAGGTAAATTTGCTAAGAAAGCTGTAGCCAATTTGCTCCATTTGGTGGAAAGAAGTGATGCCAAGATCATCATTTCTTCCACTTGGCGATTGCAAGGCATGGAGTACATACAGCAATTGTGGCAGGAATACCAATTGCCTGGCGAAGTTATAGGCTTGACACCTTCTTGCAATTCCATTAACTTTAGCAATGTAGACGGCCAGGAGGAATGGCAAGGCTTACATGGATGTAAAGGCTTGGAGATTGCAGAATGGTTGAGATTGAACGCTAAAGAGCCTTATCGTTATATAATTCTTGATGACGAGGAAGATTTTCTGTTTTCTCAAAGAGAACATCTGGTGAAAGTTGAAGGTAGCAAAGGTCTTGATAAGGCTGATGTGAGAGTTGCAATTCAAATCTTAAATACCAAAGAGATCAGTCAAATGAAACGTTGGTTTTATGGTGCCCTAAAATTTATTGCGGTCTATATCCTTATGGTGATGCTTTTCATGGCTTATTTTTATTGGTATCCAGAAAAAGAGATGAACAATATGAATCGTCGTGCCCTTATGTACCAAGAGTGTTTGCGTAGTCATTTTCATTGGCAAAAATAACAACAACTACAATAATTTAGATAGAATTTCGTTTCTAAGGTAAACAATTATAGCTTATAATGCGATGAATGATATAATCAATATTCTAAACCAAGTTCGAATAGTTTCACGAAAAATAAAAGAACAAAGAAAAGAAAAGTTTGAGCGTGGTGAAAATTATAATATTTTCAATGATTTGGGCTTCATGTCCGATGAAGTCCATCTACACTCTATGTTTTTGGCAAACCTGCTGAATCCAAAAGGAAGTCACGGACAAAGAGGAAAATTCCTTGAGGCATTTTTGAAAATGCTACATAAATCGTTTCCTGCAATATCTGCAGATAATTTAGAATTAGACACGGCTAATGCTTCAGTAGAAGTAGAGAAATATATAGGTAGGCAGACAGATAGTGAAGGCGGCAGAATAGATATTTATCTTACCGATGGCAAGCATAGTATTATCATAGAAAATAAAATCTATGCTAGTGACCAACATCATCAGATGCTAAGATACTGGAATTATGGAATGTCACAAAAAGGAGACGATACGGAAAAATCATTTGTTTTGATTTATTTGACATTGGATGGTTGTTCTCCTTCAAAAGAATCTTTGGGTGAAGACTTAAAGGAAAATGATATAGTTTGCCTATCCTATAAGAATGATATTAGAGGATGGCTTGATCGTTGCGTGGAGTTGTCTTCAAGAACTCCACTCGTGAGAGAAACTATCAATCAATATATTAGTACTATTGACATATTAACAAATAACGTTATGGAAGATAATAAGGAACTATTAGATATTCTATGTAAAGAAGAAAATTTAGATGCTGTTTATGATATAGCAAACAATAAAAATATTGTTGTAAACAGAATTATAAACGAAGTGTTTATTCCTAAATTAAGGGATTTAGCTGAAAGCAAAGGGTTGACTATGGGAGATAATTGTATAGAGAATTGGTTGGAAGAATCGTGGGCAGGAGCATCATTTTATAATCCAAAATGGAAGTATCTTAAACTTGCTTTCGAGTTTGAACATAAAGGCTTAGATTTTTTAATCTTTGGCTTTCACGCAAAAGATGAAGATGGTGTCAAGCGTGAAGATGTAAAAGACTGGGAAAAAGTTCAAAAAAACTATTCCACAAAAGATGTCAATAATCAATGTTGGATTTGGAAGGATTTTAATGGAAATCAATATTGGGATAATGCCTCTGGCATAAAAGACTTGCTGAACGGTAAAACTTTAAATGATTTCTCAATAATGTTTGACGAAGCTATAGATTGTGTCAAGGGACTGGATATTTAGTCCCTTGACAAAAGAACATTGATGAGTTGCCTTTCAAAGATACTTACTTGCAAGATTTTTTATTCTTTCCTTCACCTCTTCTCTTAGCCATAGAGGTTCCAAAACTTCCATGGTGTCCATGTTTGAGAAAATCTCCTGTTCAAAATCGAACTCTGGTTTCAGGTGATACTCAAAGATAGAGTATTCGTCAGTTCGCTTTGTTTCCTTTTGTGAGTCATGGAGAGGTAGGTTGCGTATATAGTTACTTTGAAAGGCATCCACTTTGAGCACAACTTTCTGGACCTCAGAATTCTTGTTGTTGATGATGCCAAAGCAATCTTTGAAGTAATCAGCCGGTTCCAAATTCTTAGGCATCTTGAACACTTTGTCTGAAATGATGACACGTTCCATGCGGTCAAGCGCATAACAACGTACATCGTCGGTGCCGGGGCTATAAGCTATCACATACCAACGTTTCTTGAAGGCTTTCACGAAGTAAGGATGGATGTCAAACTCATTATATTTCTCGGCATTGTAGCTGTAGTAAGATATGAAGATGACACGGTTGTCACGCATGGCCTTGATGATGTCTTCCAGATAGTTTCTGCCCGAAGGCATGTCCTCCAGCAGTACTCTATCCTTGAGCTTACGACTATTGCCCACCATCACATTGAGCGAGAAGGCGTTCAGCAACCAGTTTCTTGCACTTCCTTCCTCGAAACAGTCGCCACACTCTATGTGATAGCGGAATCCGCTGCCACATTCGATGGTAATCCCAAACAGTTCCTCGATGGCATGGAGATTGTTGATGAAGGTTCGTCGAGAGAGTTCCGTTCCTTCACTAATGTCAGAATCCAACCATTTGCTTTGAATCTCCTTCAAGGTAATGCCACCTCGTTTTCTTGCCCTGTGGATGCTTTCCACGAGCCATACATATTTGTTGAGTTGATTGATAGCCATATTCTTTTATAGATTGCAAACTCGGTCATAAGTCATTTTTAGGAATGGGGTAAAGTTGTCCCCCATTCCATAAGCATCCCATAAGATTTCTTCAATCTCATTGAAAGATATGCTTCTTAAACATTCTGCTATTGTCATACCTTAATATATTTATGAAAAATCCACGATCAGAAAATTTTACCAAAACTCTATTATCTGTTCTGCGTCTGACACATCCTGCGTATCTGTCCGCAACGACGAGCGGCGATGTTCAGGACTCATCGAGTGCCTAATGCACACGTTTCGTGCTTCCACCTCGCCAGCCTGTCTCAAATATCGTCTTCTGCCTTGTGATAGGTTTCCACCACGGGCAAAATCCTCTTCCTCTTGTATAAGATGCTGCACTTCATGCAGTAACACACCTTCGGTCTGACATTGGAAAGGTGAATTGGCAGTACCCATACAAACCAACATGCCATAGTTGTCAGGGGAAAAATATCCTATATACTTATGCATGGGAGTGTATTTTGCAAACAGACGTAGCCTTCCGAAAGCAGGATAGGCCGTAAGCAACGTGACGTCGTGCATACACAAACGTATGTTGATGGGTTCGCCAAAATGGCGTTTCAGATGGTCTTCTATTTCGATTGTATTGTGGAAAGGGTCTGCCACTTCATAGCGCCATTTGCCATCTACACCCATTTCCCAACCCGTCTGCTGTTTTATCATGTGCATATCCGTGCTGCAGCGAAGCAGTTGGACTGCCTTCTTTTGTGCTTCGATAAGACCTAACGAAGCATTGCTATCATCAAGTCTTTTTGCACCTATAATACCTATATAGCTCATATTACCACTTGTCTGGTGAATTAATAATGTCGGTTTTGTCTTCAAGATAGTCTTCTATGCATTTCCTTATGCCATCCAGTGTAGCCGAGCAAGGCAAGGTGTAAAGAAATGCTTGGGCCACAGACTTTTCGGGCGACATGAACATCATCTCGTCTTCGAACTTGGCATAGTACAGTCCGTTGGTGTCCAAATACTCGCTGTCGAGAATGTATTGTAGCAGAGTCTTGACATTTGGGGCAAGCTCTACGGAAGATGCCTTGTTCCCTATCACACGCTGCAAATCACGGCAAACCTCACGCTGTTCTGCGAGCGAGGGTTGCACCTCTTGCTGTAGACTAACTCTTGTTATGGAAAGGCGGTAATATTCTTTCCATTTCATGTAGCATCGTCGCAGGGCATCTATTGTGCTGCGCTGTATATGAGGCAGGGGCAACCCTTCGAGGGCCATTGTTTCTTGCGCAAGACAATAGCGCTCGGAATGTCTGAACACAGGTTTGCCCTTCTGTTCTCTCATGGCTACAGGGGCAGATATACGCAACATGAGGCTCTGCCTTATTGGAGGCATGGGAATTTCGTCAGCATTCTTCCAGTCAAGAACTTCCCAAGGCTCGTTGTCGTCGCGTTCGGAGCGCGACTCGAATTCCTTCACATCGCCGTAAGTTATCTGGTCGCGAGGCACGACAATCACAGCATCCATCTGGGCAAGCGTTTGTATGATGGTCTGCAATGGTTCCGACTCGAAAGGCAACTGTTCAGTCTGATAGTGCATAAGCGTCTTGCGTTTTTTCTTGTCTGGCTGTTCTTTGTCTTCCTTTGCCTTGTCGTATATCGAACTTATAGGAGTGCCAAAGAACAGAGTACGTATGCCGTCAAAACGCTTGTCCTTTTCAAACTCCTTGGAGTGTTTGTCGTTCACGCTTACTACATACATCGGACCATTGTAAGGCATTAGCGAGAAGTTCACCCCCAAGCCAGCTATCGTGTAATTTGTGTTGGTATTAGTGGCATATTTGAAACCTTCGTGCAGAGGAATAGAAACCGTGTTTAACGCTTTTCTTATCTTCGACTCGTCCATAGGCAAGAGTAATCCGATCTGTGTTTGAGCCTTGCCACCTTTCTTTTCCTTCAGCGAGAAGGATATGAAGCGAGGCTTCAGTTCAGCGATGGCAGGATAGACGTATGCTCCAAGAATGTTGCCGGTGATAATCTTGCGCTCCACAATCTTGTTGTTATAGAGCGCAATGTCCTTGTTCCAAACGCTTGCGCTCGGCTGCCAAGTTCTTGAATAAAAAATATCATAAAGACGATCGTAATTACTCCAACTACTATTATGAACCAAATTGATGCGAATTTCCGTGTGTACAGCCGTCAATGCAAACACGAACTCCACTTTACTGGGAAGGAATCTGGATTGCTCATCTTTACCAAATCGTATGTCTATCAATACACTTATAATTTTATCTTGTGGCATTACCTCGCCCTCCACATTCTCAGTGATGACGTATCCGTTTCCTATTTCCGCTTTTGACAAGACCTTGACAAGTCTTCTCCTTTCTTCTGCGTATTTTTTCATCTCTTGCTTCTTTGCGTCAAGCAGATGGTTGTACTCGTTAGAGAACGAAACCAGTTTTTGCAAGATTCGCTTGGCACGCTTCTGCTCGTTCACATCTTCAAATTCTGTTGAGCTCCATTTGTCAACAGGTGTGCATGCTTTTTGCAACCATGTGTCTGCCAACTCCTCATCACCACAATATGTTGTCAATATGCGTTTTGCTCCGTCATGCAGCATTTGGCTGCGTGCCTTAAAGCGACGGTTAACCTCTTTGTTGCGGTGTGCATAATAATCTTTCACCTGTTGCTGTAAGACTGGGTTCTCCTTATATGGATTTCCGTAAACCGCCTTAGCTTTCTGGCAAAGTTCAGTCACTGTCTCATAACTATACGGAAACGTTTTTTGCCTGCATTTATAGGTTGTAAGATAGGAGCACCCTCCAAGCCTTGTCTTCGCCTTGGCTGTAGTGAAAAGTTCTTCCCTGACAAAGTCGGCCTCGAAGTCACGAAATTCACGTTCCAGGTCCCACTGGTTTATTCGGCGAAGCTCAGCCTCAAGCGTCGTGTAGCCCGATATCAGGTCGTCTACGATGCTCTGTTGTGCCGCCACACTTAGCATGGCACTCCGTGCGAGCAGTCGGCTTGCTGTCACATTGCGTGTAAGGTCGAGGACCAATGCTTGTTCCCTATGTTCCGACACATACTCTTTTGCCACCTCATTGCCATACTTATTGTCAATGTCCACGAAGTCGGCTTGTTCACGGTCTTGATCTTGCCATGCGGCAGTGTTGGCACTCAACGACCGCAACTTTGCCCGGAGCATCATGTTGAGGCGCTTCTCCGAAGGAATGGCCGTAATTATGTACTCATACAATGGAGGCAGGTCGACACGTTGACCAGTTCGGTTGATGCGGCCACGTTTCTGCAAGTCGATATTCACGTCAAGATCGTTTTGCACGATGAGCATCTTGCGTTGGCGCACTTGGTCCTCTGGCACCTCGGCAGTGGAAATGGCGTGCGCACTTGCACCTATAGCTCCGCAGGCATTGATAAGAATAACGTCTAACTTGTTGTTTTGGAAATCATTGAAGATGAGGTTAGAGTGACGCTTCTTTCTTGACCTGATAACAGCGTTAATGAAGTCATCATCTCCCTCAGGTGAGAGATAATCCAGTTGGTGTGCTCGCCCCGTACATTCCTCAAAACGGATGTTTAGGTATTCACCATTGGGCGCAACAAACTTCTCGGCAGTTATCAGCTGCCGTATTACGTCGATAGGTGACACGGGGAGATGAAACACCTCTTCGGTTATGTCTTGCTTAATACTTGTGTAGTAGTCGCTTATCTCTTTGGCTTCTGCCTTCAATGACGTTTCTTCCAATTCTTCTACCATTTCAAAAACAGGTCGATTGGCACTGTTGATAGAGTCGCTTCCACAAACCGTCTTTTCCAACAAACGCAACAACAACGCAGATATGTCGCCACGAACGAATCCGTCTTCGTTCACTGTCACGTCCTGTACGATACACTCAAGCGTGTCGCTCATGCCAATCACCACACTTCTTCCTTGCCTTACATTCTCAATGGCGGCTTGCACCACCTTTTTCGCTTTCAAGGAAAGCAACAACACTTTGTTGATATAGAAAAGTTGTGCTCTTGTGGGATAGCAGTTGAAGGGTAGAAGCACTTTGTACATAAGGGCATGATTAACCATTGTGCTAACCATTGTAGAGAGTTTTACTATTTCACGGAAGAAGAACATCACCTTGTCAAACTGCTCGCCATGTACGTCGAGGTCTTCATCAAGATATGTATAGACTGGAGTAGGCAAACCATCGCCAGAGTGCTCGCGCCTGATCATTTGTCCTTCGGCAGCCAAACAAGACGAAACATATTCTTGCATGGGCACTCCACCACAGTGCAAGGCATCCTTGAGCGTGTTTTCTGTAGTCAAGGCACTCAGGGTCGTGCGTCTCATGAAGGTGAGCAGACATTCAGGGCGCTTGGCAAAGGTGGCAGAAAGAAACACGCATTGCGTCTGAGGCATTTCCTCAAGAATCATGTTTATACCTTGTGTGATAACCGATGCTTTGCCAGCGTTCACTCCGCTGCTTTTGTGGGCTTCGTCGAAGATGAACAGCACACGATGTTGCTCGCACAATGCCATGAGGAAGTTGAGACGTGTCATGTCTCGTTTGGCATCTTTCAGTTGGGAGTAGGTAATCATGAGATAGTCAAAGGCATCCTGTGGTAGTTCATCTTTTATGAATATATCTTGAAGGACAGATTTCTTGGGAGCTTTGTACACCACCTCATACTGTTTCTGGTAGAGTGCCATGCGCTCTGCCTCATACTTTTCGTTATCTTCTTCGTCTGCGGGAGACCATATCTCGTCGGGCGTACATGTCGCTTTCTGCTCAACCACATGGTCAAAGTCGACAACCGACACACCAGCATTCACCACCAGTGGTCGTGCCTCCTTAATGCCAAGCGCTTTACAGTCGCGGTACATATCGCTGAACAGGGTATATCGGTCGGTGAAGAATATTGGCAGATAGCCAGACAACAGTCCATAGCGTATCATGGCAGCAGCTTGTCGACCTTTGCCTATACCCGTTTGGTCACCTATGACTACCGACTGTCCACGTTTCTCTATATTATAAATGGCCAATGCAACACCATCGATTTGCTCGGCGGCCAATGCTTCCCTCAGTTCCTCATGGCTCATGTGCAGTCTGTTTGCTACATATCCGCCGACATCGCCCCCAAGCGCTTCGTTTAGTTTACTTAATGCCCTTGTCGTGTATTCTGCAAGTTGTTTCGGAATGACGGATTCCAACGTTTTTGCATCCTTTACAGCGCTTTCATATTTTGTAGACTTTTCCATAACTGTATTCTTAATGTCTGCGGCAAAAGTATTATGAAGGTGTGCCAATTATTAGCACAGGTTGAAAAAACTTCTGTTTTTGTGAGTTTTTATAAGAAACAATTAACCTGTATTGATAATTGAGTCAGCACGTCAATATCTTTGCCGGCAAATAACGATAAAAACTTGAGATATGACATTGTACGAATTATTGCACAAGGTATCGTTTGACGAGATTGCGCCATTCTTGTCGAAAAGCTATGCAGTGGGAAGGTCTTTGGCATGGTTCAAGATGCACTACGACTACTTGTGCCATCTTGTTCCGTCACCCAAAAGCGAGACTGGCTATGACATATATGTAGAAATGGTTCCTCAGACTGGTTCTGACACAGATGAATCAAGAATTACAGTTTCTGCATGTTTGGATGGCAACCCTTGGGAAGATTCTCTTGGTAGAGAAATTATCATTAAAGACTTTGATAATTCACGTATAGCAAAAACAGAAGCCATTATAGGCCAAAAAGTGGTAGTGCCAAATAGAGCAGACATCTCCTTAGCAGAGATTGCCACATGCTGTATATGGGAAACATCCTTTTATGCCTTTCTTCCTCATGATTGGGAAAGCTTAGGTAGGCGTCTGCACTTGTCGTGCTACGATGAGGCTAAAGTATTCAGACTTTGTAGAGAGAAGTATGGCAAATTCATTCCGTCGAGAAAAGAGATGATGAATATACGTTCGTTTCGTAATAAGATAAGGCGTGAAATGAAGTCCCATAACAATCGTCGTTATTCCAAGTCCTAAAGAAAGTTTTGGAGATATAAAAAACGTAAACGCCGGATGTGGAAGCGTTGGGAGATTAACGAGGAATACAAAAAGTGGATTATCAAGACTGCTGAGTTCATTGACGATTTGCACGAAAGGGGCACAAACCTTAGTGAACCTCCAACACCAGAACAACTTAGCGTGCTGTTTCGTTCCAATGTGTGCAGGATTGATCGTTGGCATACTTGTGCATTTGATGCAGGCAGAAGATGTGATTATTTAAAGGAACTCATTGAGAAATATGATTTAGCGAAGGGCCTCAACCAACACAATAGTATAATAAGCATAAGTACCTCACCAAAGCATCCTCTCAAGCCACGAGAACTTGAAACCTTGCAACGTTTGTTGTCCAGAAGTGTCAATAAACCGCAATTTTGCTTGAAGGCAGACAATACGCTTGGAGAAGACTTACAGATAGATTTCGCATTTTACAGTATGTAATTTGTCGTAACAATAAAAAAAACAGTGACTATGAACAAGAAAATATATTTTGCCGGATCTATTCGTGGTGGCAGGGACGATGCAGCCTTGTATAAGAGAATGATAGACTACATGAAAAGAACCAATGTCGTGCTGACAGAGCATATAGGCAAGTCAAACATGAGTCTTAAAGCTCAGACGAAGGCCATCGACACTCATATATACGAGCGGGATACGGGATGGCTTCGAGAGTGCGACATGGTGATAGCCGAATGTACGTGTCCATCGCTTGGCGTTGGCTATGAACTTGGTTATGCCGAAGCACACGGAACCCCAGTATTTGTTTTCTACAACAAGAGCAAGGCTAATCTTTCGGCTATGCTGAACGGCAATTCGCACTTCACGATTGTTCCGTATGAAGTGGAAGATGAAATCTATATAAGGTTAAACGACATTTTAAATCAAGATTAAATATGACAGCACAGGAAATATTCAGATTGCCAGCTATTGATTTTATCGAAACTGAAATATGCGATCTATATTGGCAGTATGAGCATCATTGCTATTACAACAAAGCAGAGAAAGAGGCAATTAAGCAACTGCTTGCCGTGCGCAAGCGGTTGCTCGACAAGGAGTTTGTCATGGATAACCATTATAAGCAATTGCTAAATGACTTTAACAAAGCCATGACGGAGCAGTTGTTGCAAATGCGCCTTGCCGTCATCTCTGCCTATAATGCAGTGAAGCAGACGGCAGCTGACCATTATATTACTGCCATAGGCAAGTGCTTCATGGCATATCAGTTTTCTCCTTTACATCCCAAACAGTCAGAATACGAAAAAGAGATTTGGAACATCTTGTGTGGCGTATATGATGATTTTGTGCCGTTATACCAAGATGGGGTGATATATGGAGGTTGGACTTATAGTGGAGGCAAACTGGAATCGGAAAATAATATGCTCTACTTGAGCGAGAAGACCGACAACTGGAATGAAGGGTTAAGCCCAGAGCTGACTTCCGACATGCATCTCATATACCCATTCCACAACCTCTATGAACATACATGCTTCTCAATCTTTGACCTTTTATGGGTGCGCGATTTTAATATAGAAATTTCTGTAGAATACGATTATGCAACATATAAAGAGTAATTTTTTAACTGGGATGTAATGACTAAAATATTTTTTGTAACTTTGGGCACTTAAACATTTCATTAATTCTAAATACATTGGCAACGCATGACAACACTGGAAAAATACATTTGGGTGGTCAACGCTCTATATCGTGCTGGTAGCCACGGACTGTCGCTGAAGGAACTCAGCGACAAGTGGGAGCGTGACGAAAGCATAAGTTGTGGCGAACCTCTTCCGCGCCAGACCTTCAACCGTTGGAAAGACAACATACTCATATCGCTTGGGGTGAATATCGACTGTCGACTAAAGGGAGGCTATCGTTACTACATCTCCAATCCCGAGAGTCTTGCCAATGGCGAACTGTTGCGTTGGCTGCTCGATACCTATTCTACAGCCAATACGTTGTCACAAAATACGTTGCTCAAAGACCGCATCCTTGTAGAAGATATTCCGTCGAGCCGCCATTTCCTTACGGATATAGTTGATGCCATGAAGGGCAACAACATCATAATGGCTACTTATCGAAATTTCCACTACAAGAACTCCTATACATTCCCCATTGCGCCATACTGTCTGAAAATGTTCCAGAAGCGTTGGTACGTGCTCGCACTGAGCATCAATGAGGACAGGTTGCGTATCTACGGACTTGACAGATTTGAGAATATAGAAATAACAAAAGATCATTTTAAGTTCCCTTGCGACTTCAATGCCAAGGACTATTTCTCCAGCTTCTTCGGCATAGTAATAGACGAGGATATACCCTTGCAACGAATTGTTGTTCGTGCCTTTGGTGCACACCAACACTACATGCGCTCTCTTCCGTTGCATCTCTCACAGAAAGAGCTTTGTTCTTGCAACGAATATGCCGATTTCGAACTTACGCTTCGTCCCACCTACGACTTCATAATGGAGTTGCAAAGCTATGGGGCGATGATAGAAGTGATGGAACCACAGTCGCTAAGGCAGACCATGAAATGTTGTATAAGCGATCTTTGCGAATTGTATGAAAGCGATTAATTATCAAACTAAATAATATTAACTATGGAAGATTTTGATTTTGATATAGAAGAAGTATTGGAACACTTAGAAGGTCTAAATGTCATAGAAAAGTGGCAGGCATTAGATGACCTAAGCAATAATTTGAGTGACATCCTGGAGAATGCTATAAATGAAATCAGTGACGCGCAAGATAGGATTAATAATGAATATGCAGCTTCTTGCTATAAGAAATTTGTAAGAGAGATTAAATTGTTTATCAATGCGAATTTCCAAGACCAAAAGCCTGACATAAGTGACGACTGTAGGTGTACAATTATTTACAATGGAGTTTCAATGGTAGTCCGTCCCAGTTGTATCTGTGGAAAATGGAGTATTGTTGCTTATAAGTCTATACCTGGAGGAAGCAACAAGCCCGCTCAAGAAATAATCGGTAAGCTGGGAGGAAATGCCAAAACAGAAACGTTATCTGTTTCAGAAGAAGAGGTCGTCCCTAAAATGAAATTGGCTTTGTCTTTATCCGACCATTACCGGAAATGATATGGCAAAAGGATCTGTTTTTTCGAATCTTCCTACATTTCGAGTGATACGACAGTCATGCAATGTGTATAGTCTCGGTTAGAAGTATTCTTCATTCCTAAAGCCATACACATTGCGTTCCGTCACTTTTATTATTATACATCTCTATATTTCCTATATATGACAATCACCCCATACAAGTATTCCTCTTTTATATGCAAGTTAATGCAAAACTCCGAATGTGTCGCTTCTGAGCGATGACAGAATTTACAATCTGATCAAGTTGCTCAAACACTTCCTTTTTCCCAAGATACAGATCTTTGTCGTACATTTCCTTATTTGCACTGAAGATATAGACTTCGTTATCGCCTTCGATTCGGCAGACGTCGTCGTTGTCTTTCCAACGGAAGCGGATACCCTTGTATGTGAAGTCTGCGTCATTACACCATAAGAAAGACGTTTCAGGAACTTTGATGTCCTCGGATACTGTGATGGTGAAATCGCTCAGGACTTCGTCTCTGAGTTTAGCATTGAGAAATACGCCTGTTGAACTTGGAAAGATGGCTGTATGATTATGGTATCCTGAACGGATCCATGAATTTGGAATCTTATCCATGACGAAATCAAGCAGTTTGGTATGCGCCAATGAATAAATGATTTGTTCATTATCAGTTCCGTTCGAAAAGGCAACCTGTTCGGGTTCTGGCTCACCCATCAGAAAGGAATGCATGGCGCTACAGAGATAATCGTTTCTGAAGAGATATCTCCACGAATTTATCTCGTTGTTGAAAACCCTACGGCTCCACCAAAGAGTGTTTGCAAAGTCATCGCCCGTCATATAACAGAAAAGCTTTTTCATTAGTGTGGCATCTTTAGGCCTGGCGTTGAAGCTGGCCTCAACAAAAGTCCATTTGTTATTGAAAGACTCCCAGTCTTCCACATTCTTGCTGTTTCTGTAAAGACAACGGATGCTGCCTGAGAAGAAGATGTTTTCTTCGCATTTTTTGATGATTTGCTCTGTGTCTTCTCCGAGTTTGTTATCATGGATTGCCCTTGCCTTCATACATTCTTCTTTCACTTGGGCATTCTTCTGCTTGTCTTGGCTCAAGTCGCAAAGTAAGCTGTAGATATCATGATTCCCCTCAGTAAGGCGCTTGATTCTCCGAATACGAGTTATCATTGCAGAAACCGTAGAAATCTCAGTGTCGTCAATAATATTCCACACGACTCGCATCCATCTGGCGAACGATTTCTCATCAAACTCACCTGTTTCCAAATAGGCACAGACCGCATAGAACACAACCCTGTTGACCTGATCGATCGGTGCTATAGTGTATTTACCATCATCACCTTTTTTGTAAGTAGGGATAAATTCAAACTTGTCGTCTCTATGACGTTTTGGGAAAAAACCATTGAGTTTCCTGTCTCCAACAGAAGAATAATTATCAAGTATTTTCTTGATGCTCACAAAAATTGAGAGAGGAATTTCTCCACTTGGCAGATAGCAGTATCTGTCGAAAGAGTTGTATTCAATCTTCTCATCATGGGCATTATTGCCTTCTTTCGGACCATAAAGATAGTTGAAGTGCTCGTCCTCGCCCTTTTCCAAGCTGGTTCCTGAAAAAAGGAAAGAGGATTCATCATCAGAATCAGTCTGTTTGCTTGAACTTGTTTCCAATTCCAAGATAAGGCTGTTCAAAAAGACCCTGTTAAAGAAAGCATAGTAAGGAGCATCGATCTTGAATTCTATAACAGAGTCTTTATCTGTCTTGTTCTCTTCATCTTTCCAGAATTCCACATTCTGCTCCCAAAATATCTGCGCCCATGTTGTATCGAGCATGATAGGATAACCAGACTGCACATCACAGAGTTCCTGCCATCCGGCTTCCTTATGAGATGCGAGGTATCCGATAAGGTCGGCCTTGAAATTCTCAAAGTCGCTCAATACTTTTCCTCGGGCATTCATTTTAATATAGAGGTCATCTGAGAGATTCAAAGAAGACAGATTGAGGTTATAGAAATATACCGGGCAGTTGTCGTGGGTCAGAGTCTGCCACAACTTGGTGGCATCATCACTGCCGAACACAGGTTCAATGCCGTCATTGTTGCCTGATGTGCCGCTGAGCATTCGCAGCATGGCCTGTATGGTTGGATCCTGATTCCATTCGGAGAAGAACCAGTTCTGCTTCTTTATATATTCTGTAATGTCTACTATGTCTTGTGGAAAATTCTTGTCACATAAGGAGGCACAAAAGTCGGCTGAGGATGTTCGGGTCTGATATGTGAACTTCCTCAACCTCTTACGCTCCTCAGAATGCTCTTTGTCAGCCAGAATCCCTGCCCTGACGGCAACGAACAAATGTAAGAGCCACAGGGTGGTGAGGCGTTGCTGACCGTCTAAAGGTTGCTGAGTCTTGTTGGATTCTGTGCCATAGACCAATACTCTGTTAATTCTTATGTAATCGATTGAAAATGAGAGAGTTAATTAACGTAATATAACTAATAAAATTTGGT
>ENA-UEQM01000235-UEQM01000235.1-human-gut-metagenome-genome-assembly--contig:-NODE-235-length-40877-cov-11.935833_pt1 | contig 40877 bp, 35 predicted proteins | sample MGYA00242948_ERZ507948 | MGnify/ENA primary metagenome ERZ507948 (study PRJEB26167, sample SAMN06115440) | human gut metagenome | host: Homo sapiens | place: China:Hubei | collected 2015-07-28... | reverse complement strand
CCATGTAATATACTACAACCAAAGAGGTTTCGCCTCTGTTTTACCTTTAATTTCACCTGTTGTTTCACGGATTCAGGATTATTTTACCGGCAGTTGCATGATTCCTCTTGTGCCGGCAGAAAATAACGTTGTGCACAATTCCATGACCGACCGTCAGTGAATAAGCGGAACGCATTATTAAAAATTCAGGCGGAATGAAAAAAACCGCCTCCGGCAGCCGGGGCGGTTCTCATTCCGAACAGCCGGAAACCTGTTACCAGTTTTCGGCAAGAATCTCGAAATAGGCGCGCGGGTGGGCGCAGGCCGGGCAGGTTTCCGGCGCTTCGGTCCCCTCGTGGAGGTAACCGCAGTTGCGGCAGCGCCACACGACCGGATGGTCCTTCTTGAAAACCGTGCCGTTTTCGACGTTCGCAAGCAGGCCCAGATAACGGTGCTCATGCTGCTTTTCGGCGACGACCACATGCTCCCATACATACGCGATCGCCGGGAAGCCCTCCTCGCGGGCCTTGGCGGCAAACGCCGGATACAGGTTGTACCACTCGTCGTGTTCGCCGGCGGCGGCTTCGATCAGGTTGGCGCGGGTGTCGCCGATCACGCCGGCCGGAAAGCTCGCGGTGATTTCCAGATCGCCGCCTTCGAGGAACTTGAAGAACCGTTCCGCGTGCTCCTTCTCCTGATTGGCGGTTTCGGTGAAGATGTCCGAAATCTGCATATACCCCTCTTTTTTCGCCTGGCTGGCGAAGAAGGTGTAGCGGTTGCGGGCCTGAGATTCGCCGGCGAAGGATTTCAACAGGTTCTTTTCGGTTTCGGTTCCTTTGATGGATTTCATCATACATTCTCCTCTGGTTGGTTATGAATTTGACGCGTTCCCGTCGCTGAACGACAACACGGATTCTTTTTCTCCGGATTCGGCACTCTCCTCAACCGATCCATATAAGAATTTACCACATATAGTCATAAAGGCAAGTATGTTCCTGAAATTTTTTGATAAAAAAAAATCACGGAAAGGTTTTCGGACTTGTCAATCGAGCCGGCAGGGTGTAGGGTATGAAAGTTCCGGGAAAGCGGAACGGAGATCCCGGTCAACGATATAAAATACAGACCCGGGCCGGAAATAATACCGGAGAATTGTCAATGTATAAAGAATTTTTGTTTCATCTGCCCAACGATATCGGCAAGCTGATGCAGCTGGCGGCGGAAATCCGGCAGTTGAAGGAATATGAGGACCTGAGTCCCAAAACGCAGTATGTGCTCGATCTCGCTCTGGAGGAGATGGCGACCAATATCATCAAATACGGTTACGACGAACCGGGCACCAGGACGATCGAAATCTCGGTGGGGTTCAATCAGAAGGACCTGCGGCTGGTATTAAGCGACGACGGGCACGAATTCAATCCGCTCGAAGCGCAGGCTCCGGCGGAAGCCGGGATCGAAGAGCGCGATATCGGCGGCATGGGCATCTACCTGACCCGCAATCTGGTCAGGTCGATGGAATACGAACGCAAAGAGAACAGAAACGTGCTGTCGATCTGCATCGACAAAGAATAAAACGAACAGGTAGGAACATGGAACTTGATTTCAAATCCGAAAACGGCGTAACCGTGCTGACCATGTCGGGACGGCTGGATTCCGCAACCAGCGGCCCGGCCGAACAGAAAATTTCCGAGGAACTCTCCCGCGGCGGCAGCTGGATCGTCCTTATGCGGGATCTGGAATACGTGAGCAGCGCCGGTTTGCGGGTATTTCTGCTGATGGCCAAGCGGTTGCGGGCCGCAGGCGGCAAACTGGCGCTGGCGGAGCCGGCGCCGGGAGTGCGCGAAGTCCTCGACATCAGCGGCTTTTCGACGATTTTCACCATCTGCGGCGACTTGAACGACGCCCGGACCGCCTTGCAGTAGCTCCTCTCCGCACCGGTCAGGAACGCCTCCAGAAAGGAATATCCAGTGGAACCAGTGAACGTAACCGGTATCGCATGTTTGCGCTACCTTTCGGCCAACCTCAAGCGCGACATCAACTTCGACGCGCTGATTACGCCGGAGCTGCAGAAGGAATTCGCGGCGGACCAGTCTTCCGGCCTGATGAAACTCGCCGCCGCGCTGCAGTTGAGTCCGGAACAGCATAAGAACGCCGCCGACCTGGCGGAAACCTATGCGGGTCCCGCCCTGCTGCTGCTTCAGAGCGGCAGCTGGGTCTGCGCGGTGAACCTGCAGCAGCTCAAAGGGCCGGGAGTCACCCTCTTCGACCCGCTGGCGCAGGGCAAGGGCGGCATGCTCAACGTGCCGACCGAACAGCTGCGTCCCCGTCTGGGCGACGCGGTGATCATCTTCCGAACACTTCAGGCGGTGGACAACCGCAAACACAGCGGGCTTTTCGCGCTGACCGCGATCGGCCGCCACCACAACGTGCCGATGGACATCCGGCGGCTGCTGCATGATTATGCGGCGGGCGAGCAGGAGGTTTCGGTGCCGCAACTGCTGGAGATTGCCGGAGACTATCAGCTAAAAGCCAAAAAGGTCCGGCTGCGCTGGAAGGATTTCGCCGGAATGGGGCAGGCGTTCCCGCTGATCGACCTCAAGAAGGACGGCACCCGCCGGGTGATCTGCGGCATGCGCCGCCGGGAGGAGGGCGACGACCTCGCGGTGGTCGATCCCGCCTGGCAGGCCGAACACCCCGGCCAGCAGTTCAACTTCATGGCGCAAAAGGAGTTCGAGGAAACCAGCTCCGGCAGCGGCATCTTGCTCAAGCGCGTCTACAAACTCGCCGACGAGGACCAGCCTTTCGGACTGCGCTGGTTCATCCCGGAATTCCTGAAACTCAAGGGCATCTTCGGCCAGATCGCGCTGGCGGTGCTGATGATCAACGCGATCGCGCTGATCACGCCGCTGTTCTTCCAGATCGTCGTGGACAAAGTGCTGGTCAACAACAGCTACAACACGCTGAACGTGCTCGGCATCGGCATCGTCGCGGCGATCCTCTTCAACGCGGTGCTCGAATATCTGCGCAACTACCTGCTGCTTTTCGCGACCAACAAGATCGACATCGCGACCGCGACCAAGACCTTCAAGCACCTGATGCGGCTGCCGATCGAATTTTTCGAGCGGGTGCCGTCCGGGGTGCTGCTCAAGCACATGCAGCAGACCGAGAAGATCCGCGGCTTCCTGTCGGGGAACCTCTTTTTCACGGTGCTGGAGTTGTTCAGCCTGGTGGTGTTCATCCCGTTCCTGCTGCTCTACAGCGTGGAGCTGACGCTGGTGGTGCTGGGGTATTCGGTATTGATGGCGCTGGTGATCGCCACGCTGATCAAGCCTTTCCAGATCCGCCTGAACGAGCTTTACCAGGCGGAGGGCAAGCGCCAGAGCATGCTGGTCGAGTCCATCCACGGCATCCGCACCGTGAAGTCGCTCGCGATCGAACCGGTCGAGGAGAAGGCGTGGAACGATTCGACCGCCTACGCGATCAAGTCCTACTTCCGGGTCGGCAAGATTTCGATGACCGCCCGCACCATCAGCCAGATGCTTGAAATGCTGATGACGGTTTCGGTGATCTGGCTCGGCGCGTCGCTGGTGTTCGACCATGTGCTGAGCATCGGCGCGCTGATCGCGTTCCAGATGCTTTCCGGCCGCGTGACCGGCCCGCTGGTGCGGCTGGTCGGGCTGATCCACGAATACCAGCAGGTCGCGCTTTCCGTGCGGATGCTCGGCGTGGTGATGAACACCCCGGTCGAACCCGCCGGCGGAGGCGTCCGCAACCCGCTCAAGGGCAATATCTCGTTTGAAAACGTGACCTTCCAGTACCGTCCCGACACTCCGCAGGTGATCAGGAACCTCGACCTCGACGTGCCGGTCGGTTCGACCATCGGCATCGTCGGGCGCTCCGGTTCGGGCAAGACCACGCTGACCAAGCTGCTGCAGGGGCTGTATCCGGTGCAGTCCGGCCTGATCAAGATCGACGGCATCGACCTGCGCGAAATCGACAAATCCCACCTGCGCTCCAGCATCGGCGTGGTGCTGCAGGAGAACTACTTCTTCAACGGCACCGTCCGCGAAAACATCTGCCTGACCAAGCGCAACGCGACGCTTGAGGAGATCATCTACGCGGCCCGGCTCGCCGGCGCCCACGACTTCGTGCAGACGCTGCCCAAAGGGTACGACACCATGCTTGAGGAAAACGCCTCGAACCTCTCCGGCGGCCAGAAGCAGCGCCTCGCGATCGCCCGCGCTCTCTTAACCAATCCGTCGATCCTGATTTTCGACGAAGCGACCAGCGCGCTCGACCCGGAAAGCGAAAACGTGATTCAGGAAAACCTCGGCGCCATCGCCAAGGGGCGCACCGTGCTGATCATTTCACACCGCCTGAGCATCGTCAGCGGCGCGGATAAAATCCTGGTGCTGGATAAAGGCGTGCGCACCGATTTCGCGCCGCACCGCGAACTGCTGTCGCACGACGGCATCTACCGCGATTTCTGGCGCCAGCAGATGGAAAGGAACCTTGCAAGATGAGCCAGCCCAAACAGGAGCGCCTCAATTCCAAAGCGATCGAATTCCAGCCGGACGCGCTGGAGATCAAGAACGAACGGCTGCCGTGGCCCGCGCGGGTCGGCGTATTCAGCGCCTTCTTCTTTCTGGCCGGAGCCGTGATCTGGGCCTGCGTATCGCAGGTGGACGTGATCGTCGGGGCCACCGGCAAGCTGGTCACCGACACTCCGCCGGTGGTGATCAAGCCGCTGGAACGGACCGTGATCAAAAGCATCGACGTGAAAGTCGGCGACGTGGTCAAGAAGGATCAGGTGCTGATGCACTTCGACCCGGTCAACAATCTCGCCGAAATCGCCCGGCTCGAATCGGAGGTTTCGACGCTGACCGCGCAGTTCAACCGCCTGCTCGCCGAATTCAAGAACCAGCCCTACCAGCCGGGCGACACCGCCAACGAGGACGTCGAGTGGCAGCTGGCGATCTACAAGCAGCGCCGCAAGTTCTACGACGAGAAAATCCGCTATTACGACCAGAGCATTGCCCAGATCAAGGCCTCGCAGCACAGCACCGAGGAGAGCCTCGAAAAACAGACCGAACGGCTTGAAGCTGTCAAGAAGATCGAGCAGATCTACACCAAGCTGCTGGACAAGAAGGCCATCTCACTGAAAGAAACCCTCGAAATCCAGATCACCCGCATGGAGATGGAGAGCGAAGTGGACAAGCTGCGCAACTCCCTGGTCGAACAGAAGCATCAGGAGCAGACCGCCGTCGCCAGCAAGAACTCCTATATCGAGGAGTGGCGCAACTCCATCTCCGAAGAGCTGGTCAAGGTGCAGCGCGAGCTGACCAGCAACCAGAAATCCTACGAGAAGGCGGTGCAGCTGAACTCCTACGACCGGCTCCGCTCGCCGTGCGACGCGGTGGTGCATGAAATCGCCGCCTTTTCGGTCGGTTCGGCGGTTCGTGAAGCGGAGGCGCTGATCACGCTGGTGCCGCTGGACAGCAAAATCGAGCTGGAGGCTGAAATCGAACCCAAGGACATCGCGAAGGTCCATACCGATTCCAGCTGCCGGATCAAGCTCAATGCGTTTCCGTTCCAGAAGCACGGCACGCTGGAGGGGACGATACGCAATATTTCGGAGGACACTTTCCAGCGGCAGCAGGGCGAGGCGGGAGCCACCCGCACCTACTACCGCGCCCGCATCGACATCGACGACAAGGTCAAACTGCGCGGTGTGCCGGAGAATTTCCGGCTGATTCCGGGCATGGAGGCGCAGGTGGAGATCCGGGTCGGCCGCCGCCGGGTGATCGAATATGTGATCCACCCGCTGATCAAATCGCTCGACGAAGCCATCCGCGAACCGTAAGAACGCCCGGAGAGGGCGGCCCTATTCATAGAAATACGGGTCGTCCAGCCCGTCCAGCTTCCACTCGATCCACTTCAGGTCGGGCAGCGACAGGCGCAGGAGCTTCCCGCAGAATTCCGCGGGTATTTCCAATTCGGTCCGCCGGAAGGAATTGCCGTTCGTCTCCGGCTGTTCGGCTTCAAGAATATGGATTTCCCGGACGACCGGCTCTCCTTCCGGCGTTTCCAGACTAACCGCCAGCGGTTCGCCGGAACGGGAGTTGCGCGCGTTTTTCCACCGCCAATCCACCGCCAGTCGCCCGGATTTCGGCGCGCGGATCGTAAAGACCAGCGGCACCATCACCGTGGTGCGCGTCCCGAACCAGCGGTCGGCACGGATGCGGTAAGGATTCGGGCTGCCAACGCCGCCCCAGCAGTCATTGTGAAACGTCACCCGGGCAAGGACCGGTTCGCCGCCCGGAGCCGGCACCGTGATCCGGCGGTGTTCGGCGACGTCGTTGGCGTAAAGCGTCTGACCGGCCAGCTTCCGGCCGGACCGGTCCGTCACCACCGCGGCGAGCCGGTCGTCGGTGCGCTTGAACTGCCAGTAGCGGAAGCTGCGGATCCGGTAAAGATCCAGCACCGCCATCCCGTCCGGCCCCGGCGTCAGCTCCAGCTCAAACGGCCGGTCGCCTCCGATCTGCATCCGGCCGGCCAGCCGGTTCAGGTCGCCGTAGCGTTCCGGCATGGCCGGATTCTCCCGCAGGCCGAACTGCCGCATCGCCGCCAGATAAGGCAAAGCCCATGCCAGCGAATTGTCGCGCGAACTCCCGGCCAGCAGATGCCATAGCAGCGGATCGCCGTCGCCCCGGTTCAAATAGGTCAGATATCCCGGATCGCCGCTGCGCCGCGCCATCATCGCCCCCGCGAAAAGCATCATCGCGGCCCGCCCCTCGTTGGCGCTTCCCGACCGGGTCGGCCGCGCAGTGCGGTCCGGAGGCATCGGCGCCGTTTCTTTGCTGTTGATCCGGCGGAATCCGGCCGCCTCTGCGTCGAGCCGTTCAAGATACCGCGCATCTCCGGTGACTTCGTACAATTTGGCGAGCGCCTCATGGGCAATGCCGCCGTAGTAGCTGTCCGCGTCGGAAGCGCCGCCCCAGCCGTACTGGCGTTCAAACGCGGCGCGCAACTGCGGATCGCCGGAAAGTTCGTAAAGCTCGGCCAGATGGAAAATCATCCGGTGCCGTTCCCGCCCCGCCCTGTACCGGATCGCCGACTTCTGGACCAGCACCGCGGCGCTGGAGAGCGCGCTTTCCAGCGAACGGCGGTCGCCGGTCAACAGATAGTGCCAGACCACGCCGGTGACCCAGAAGTGGCCGGTGTGGAAATTATAGGTCAGGTTGCTCCAGGAGTTGTGCGGATGGACCGCCGTGGCCCCGCGCCGGATATGGCACTGGTCGATATCGCGCATGTGGCGGCTGTGACTCTCCGCCAGCGCGAAATCCCGCGGATCGCCGGAAGACAAATAGCGGGTCCAGAGGTTCCGCACACCGGAGGTTTCATGGTTGCGGTAGAAGTTGCGCGTACCGAAATCGCCGTAATCCGCGAAGCCGAACATTCCGGTCACGGCGGCGTGATTGCGGGCCGCATCGAACACCCGGTCGATCATCGCGGCGGAACGCGGGAAGGCCGCCGCCGCCTCTTCCCGGGTCAGAAAGTCCCCGAATACTCCGCTTTTACGAATCCAGTCGGCGGCAGGCTGCAGCAGCGGCCGGCGGGCCGGAGGCAGCGCGCCGCCATCCGGCGCGTACCAGCTCCGCATCGTGCCGGAGAGTCCGGCGGCGACATCCAGCGGATTCACTCCCGTCTCCGGCCACAGCATCAGCTTCACCGCGCCCGGCTCAAAGCCGAAACCGCGCGGCGACTGCTCGTAGAGTTCGTCGATCCGCAAACGGGCCTTGCCGCTCCGGGCTTCGCCGGAGAGGCGGCGGCCGGGCAGTATGGCCTCACGTCCGTCCCGGCGGACCGCGACATCGGCGGTGAAGCGGCCAGTCCGGGCCAGCCGCTGCACGAATTCGGCGGGAGCGGCGCCGCTTTCACCGTCCAGTTGGTATCGGGTCCCTCCCGGCAGCTGCAGGTAGATGGAACGCACCAGTCTGTAAAGCGGGTCTTTTTCGGTGAAGTTGTTTTCAAACGAGCAGTCGATCTCCAGATAGGGCTGATTCCGGAATGCGGTCAGGCGCAGCTCCCACGCCAGAAACGCGTCGCCGTGCAGGAATACGGTGCAGCGTTCCGGCCCGTTCTCCTCAAGCTTCGCCAGCGTCGCGGCGGAGCGATGGATTTTGCCGTCCGGCGTTTTCACCGCGAAGAAAGCATCGCCGTTCTCCAGAAAAGAGGGTTTGTCCGGGGTCAGCGTCAATTGCAGCGCCCCGGTGTCGATCCTGATCCGGCCCTCCCGCTCCTCCGCCAGCGGCCTGCGCTTCGCCGCCGGGACGATCCCCCGGCCGTAACGGAGGCGGAAAGGCCCGGCGTCCGCAGCCTGAAAATCCACCGCCAGCGCCAGGATGCTGCCGTCGCGCGGCCGGCGGGCCAGCACGGTGAACTGTGCCGGAACCGTTTTCCCGTTCCGGTCCAGCAGCTCCGCTTCGGACGCGTCGAAAAACTCTCCGGCCGGAAACGGCACACCGCCCCACACCGGCACTGCTTGCGGAGGCGGCGGCGCAACCTTGAGAACCACCTCTCCCTGCCGGGTATTCGCAGAGATGCGCATTCCCGGATACTGCTCAAGTGAAACCGTCTCGGCGATTTTATAGTGATATTTCGAGCCGCGAACCGGCGAAAACGGGCGCGGTTCCGCGAAATCCTGCTCCAACTGCACCGCATCGATCCAGATCGGTTCCGTGCCGGTGTTGCGAATTTCCGCCCGGTAGAGGTCGAAGTCGACTGCGGACATCTTCCCGGCCAGAGGGCAGTGGACCGATCGCCGCTCCCAACTCGTTCCAACCGTCACGCTTCTACGCACCACCGGGGCGGCTGCCGCGCCGTGGTGATCCATCACCATATTCTGAAGCAGCAACTCCGCTTTCCCGGCGCGTTCGCCGCGCAGCCACGCCGAGAACACCGCGCCTTTGCCGCGCATATCATGTGCGAACCAACTGAAAAATCCGCCCGGTTCAATCCGCAGCGACCGTTTGCCGTGAAACGCATTGCCGTCGTACCGGAAGCCTTTTCCGGTGATTTCCGGCCGGTAATCACCCCACAGGTTAAAATTCACCGCCGGCTCCGTTCCCTCCTCGAAACTCGGGTCCGGCAACAGGTTGACGACCTCGGCGGCCCGGTCCAGCCCGCTCAGCGTGACCGACCGGATCGTCAGCGGCGCATCCGCGATCACCGCCAGCCCATCCCAGCTCGCCAGATCGTGAAACGGCCCGAACCGCTCCAACGGGATCACGGCCCGCCCGCCTCCGGTCTTATCGGCGGACGGCACCACCTCCACAGTACGGTTGCTTTTGCCGAAACTCAGGAACTCCACCCGGAAAGGAACCGCTTCCGCAACCTCCACTTTCAGTTCCGCCCGATCCGGCGTGGAACCGGCCAGCAGTACCGGCTTGCCGTCGGCCGGAGCCAGTACAACCCGTCCCGGCGAAGCGATCGCCAATCCCGTTTTGTCCAGCTCCGCCCGGACACCCGGAGCGGCGTTCCAGCGCCAGAAAAGCGGATTGCGCTCCAAACGGATCAACCGGCCCGTCCCGGTATTCCAGGCCGCCTCCTCCCCGGCAGGTTCCAGCCGCACCTCCGCAAACAGGACCTCCGCCGTGCTGCCGTAACCGTTTGCACAGTCAAGCGAAGCACCGAATGCGGCGGCGTCCGGCGGTATGTCGGCGGTCACGCTGTACGGCATCCACTCCGTCGCGCCACGCACCGGTATGCGCGCACTCCGGTAGACAGTCCTGCCGTCGCGCGCCTTCACATCCAGCGTCAAACCGACCGAGTTCGCCCGCGACGCCGCCAACTGCCGGATCCGGGCGGAAAACACCACCCGCCTGCCCCGGTACGGCGTCAATTCCTTTCCCGTGAAACGACGGTACAGCCGATTGTTCGACCTGCCGCCGGTATCGTCCTTCAGATGCAGCACGCCATCCCGAAACTCGTTGACCGCGAACGGCTCACCGCCCGGTTTCCACAACTCCGTTTCCACCGCTGCCGCAATGATCGCAACAGCCGACAAAGCCGCACCAATCAGCGTTTTCATCATTCCAATCCCCAGAACAGTTTCACCCCTGCCGACGCCGCCGCCAGCTCCGCCACATTGCTTTTCGAGGCGACATGCCAGTCCAGAAACAGCACATTCACCGAATTTGCATGGCGCAATGCCCCGTACAGCAGATGGTTGCGCTGTTTGGCGACATTGGGGTCCATCCGGATCGGCGTTCCGTCATCCGGATTGCCCGCCGCCGTATCCGCCAGCACACAGGTCCGTGAGGGATGCGCCGTAAAACTCTGCCGCTTGCCGCCGATCAGCGCATTCAGCCCATAACTTGACTTCACCATCGAAGTATCGCCGGCATTCGCAAAGGGTTCCGGGTCGGAAGGACATTTCAGCAGCTTCGCCGCCATCGCCTTGTCGATCGTGCCGGCCAGAAACAGCTCTCCCCGGTTGGTTTTGGTCCATAAGCCCCCATTCGGCATATAGCGGATCAAACGGCCGTCATGACTGTCCGCATAGAGCAGGATGAAGGTTCCCATCTGTTTCAGGTTGTTCCGGCAACTGGAGGTCTTCGCCGTTTCCCGCGCCCGGTTCAGCGCCGGCAGCAGCATCGCCGCCAGAATTGCGATAATGGCAATTACGACGAGCAGCTCAATAAGCGTGAATGGCCTTACGTGGCCCGATGCGGGGGGCGTATCCGCCGCCCCCCGCGCCCCCTGCGTCCGGCAAGGTGCCGGTGCCGGGTACGGGACGGTCGACAGGCGGAGCAGCGGTCGCTCGGCGGAGGAAGAAGATTCGCAATAACGTGAAGTTGTCTTCCCGCTTTTTTGCGGAAAAACAACTTCACGTTTTTGCTCCGACTTGCCGCTTGCAGAGCATTGGCGAAGGCGTGAGAGCTTGCAAGAAGTAAGGAAAATGTTAGAGAGATTTGGTACGGGGAGAGACGCGGCGCAAGTCGCCGCTTTCTCTCCCCCGAACCCCTCTCTTTTACGCAGAGCGGGAACGAGGGGCCGGGGGAGCAGAGCTCCCCGGCGGGATAAGTAGGAGGAACGCAGTGACGACGCACATCCCGTTACTCGGCAGCGGCACCTTGCCGCCTCTCTTTTACGCAGTACGGCATACGGGGATAGATTGTATATTTTACAAGTTGTGTTCACGAGCAGCTCAATCAGCGTAAAATTCCGATTCTTTCCCATTGTCCTCTCCCTTTCACTCACTTATTCCATATATTCCGCATCACAGGGAACCCCGCTTCAGCAGCCCGACCGGAAGCAGGAAATCCTTCCCCGGCGGAACCGCGCCGTTGATCTGATCGATCAGCAGTTCCACCGCCTTCTGGCCGAGCCGGTCGGAGTCGACTTTCACCGTGGTGATCTCCGGCTCGGTATAGCAGGAAAATCCCACTCCGCCGAAACCGGCCACCGCGAAATCCTCCGGCGCGTGATAACCGTACCGTTTCAACACCTGCAGAGCTTTCGCCGCCCCGTAGTCGCAGGAACAGAAAACCGTCCCGCCGAAATGCTCCGGCGTCAGCCACGGGCGCAGCGTATCGTGGATCAACAGATAATGGTCGAGATTCAGGAAATTGTCGGCGGTGATATTCTGCCCGTAATTCAGCCACTTCGCACGCACTCCAAACTCCTCCGCCGCCGCCCGGAATCCATCCGCGCGCCAGCGGTGCAGCGACTGCTGGTCGTGGTACAGGAAAGCCACCGGCCCTCCCCGCCTTACCGCCTCTCCGAGCAGCAGCCGGAAACCCTCTTTCGTATCCGGGGCGGCAACCGGCAGTCCGGTTTCGCCGGGATGCCCATCCACCACCACCAGATTCGGAGAAATCCGGCGGAAGAAATCAAGCTCTTCAAAGTGGTTCTGGAAATAGCCGTCCACCAGCAGTCCGTCGAACTTCAATTTGCTGAACCGCTCCAGCGCCTCCTCCGCCGTGCGGATCACCCGGCTGAAAATCTGGAACTCCATCTCATGTTCTCGGGTCGCGCGCTCCGTCGAATAGATGATGTCGGTATAGTAATGGTCCGTCACATCGTAACGCATCGCCCGGGTATAATGATTGACCAGACAGAGCGCATTGTGCAGCACTCCGCCGCCGTTCCCCTTGACGAAGGTTCCCTTTCCCTGACGGCTGACCAGAATATTCTCCTCGATCATCAGCCGGATCGCCTTGCGCACCGAAGTCCGCGAAACCCCGAGCTTCTCGCAAAGCAGGTTTTCCGAATAGATCGCATCCCCGATCTTCAGCTCCCCCGAAGCGATGCTCTGTTTCAGGTATGCTGCAACCTGCTGGTAAATTTTATCGGCGCTCATACACTTGTATCTTTCATCCATAATATTTTCGATACATATATTATGAATCAAAGCCAATGCAAAAACAAGTATAAAAGCAAATTTTTTTTGAAAATATCGGAAAAACGCTTGAACGCGGATGCGCCTCCAGATTGTCTCTCTCCATCTGGCTTATTCAGGGATAAGCTCTAAGGCAGGGCAGGATGGTATTTCATTTTTCTGTGAATTGCTCTTTTCCATTTCTTGCATTGATCCGCCACAACATCCCCTGAGAGATCATGCAAATCAAAACAATGTAACTCGGAATGATAAAATATAACATTCCCCCCATCTCATCCAGCCCGCTTCCCTGAAAACCAATCAGGGCTGCAAAATTGTACAGAAGAAAGAAAAGAAGATTGATCCCCTTCATCTTTGAAAACGGCAGAATTGCCCAGCAATGCAATATCCCAATTACTGCAAAAATGATTGCTGAATCCGCCAATTCTCCATCAATCGTCTGGCTGCAGAATTTTGTTGTCCGCCAGACGGCTCCAATCAAAGCCGCCAATGCCAGACCTGAGATCGTTTTCATGAGAGAAACAGCCCGCAGGCGGCAAACGGCACCCAGCGGTGGGAGGAAAGCCAATCGCGGGCCTGCACACCCGCTCCGCCAGCAGTTGCATTCTCCATTATTTTTCTCCCGGCTGCCGCTTCAGATCGGCCAGCACCACCTGAACCGCCGAGGGCCGGGCCGCATCCGGCGGCAGCGCCGCGACCTCCTCCATCGCCTGAAAGACCCGTTCCGCGGCGTCGGCGTACTCAAGGCGGCCCAGTTCAGCGATCAGCCGGATCGCCCGGTCGATCAGCTTCTTGTTGCTGGTCGCCACAAAACTCATCCAGTTGCCTGAAACCCGCCCCAGCTTCACCATCGTGCCGGTCGAAATGGCGTTCAATGCCAGTTTGACCGCCAGATGCTCCAGCAGCCGCAGCGGCGTCGGCTCCGCCGCGCACGGGATCATGAAATCCCCCTCCCCGCCGCCGATCGTCAGCAGCCGGCAGCCGTCGAACCGTTGCCCGGCCTCCGCGATCCGCCGTTTCAAAGCCGGATTTCCGGCTTCCGGCCCGGCCAGGAAACCGACCGCAAACGACGGCGAACGCCGTGCCGGAACCTCCAGCACCTCGCGCCCCACCGGAAACGCGTAGAACGCCTCATCGCCGATCACCGGCGGCTTTGCACAGACCGATTCCGGCGCCCCCATCGCCCGGTAATCGTCAGGAGTCCAGTTCAGGCAGCGCGGCGCGCGGCGGAAAATCCGCGCCCATACCTCCGGCGTCGACAACGCCGGATCGGCCACCCGCGCCCACGGCGCCGGAGAAATCCGGTCATCCGCCCGGATGAATCCCGGCAGCATGAAAGTCGGGGAGCGCTCCGTGGTGTCCGTGAAGATATCCAGCGCATAATCGTTCGCGAAATAGGTCACGCCGCCGCCTTTCGCGTAAAGCTCCGCCTCAAAATCGATGTAACGGGCCAGTTCGGCAAGCGCCTCCGGCGCAGTCAGCTGATCCAGCACCGCTTCAAATCCGGCGGTGAAATCCGCCGGAGTTTTCCCGGAACGGCGGCACAGCAGAATCTCCAGCGCCGCCCCGGCGATCAGCATCTCCGAGGTGGTCGCCTGCATCCGGGTCGAACCGGCCAGCGCCATCGGCCCGCAGAAGAGGTCCAGCACCGTCACGCGCGGGTCCCGGATCGCATTGCGCGACCGTTCCAGTTTCTCCGCCAGCAGTCCGGCAGGGTTGTTGAACAGCAGAAAACATTCCGCCCCCCGTTCCGCCGCCTCCGCCAGCGTCCCCAGCACGGAGCTGGTCTCGCCGCCCTCCGTGATCGCGACGAAGCAATCCTTCGCCCCGACTCCGAGATCGCGGCACTGGCGGCGCCCGAAGCTCGCAAAATCCTCAAAGAACTCCACCGATTTCACCAGCGCATAATCGCCGCCGGTCATGATGCTCGCCGCGCGGTCGGCCAGCTCCGGCAGGCCGGCTTCGATGCAGCCGTTCCGCCACATGCTTTCCAGCAGGATCGCGAGCCGCCCGGTCGCGCCGCAACCGGAAAAGACCAGCCGCCCGCCCCGCTCCAGCGCCCGCTCCCCGGCCTCGGCCAGTCTGCGGAACTCTCCGCCCGCCAGAACCCGTTTCGCCATCTCTGCAACGTCCCGGTCCGGCTTCAGCAGCGTTTCCACCCCGGCCCGGCTCGAACGCCGGAAATCCGCCTCCAGCGTCGCCGTCAACGGATTCGACTGCTCCGTGGGCAGGAAGCCCAGATGAAAGGGCTTTTCGTTCTCAATGAAATTCCGTGCGCTGTTTTTCGCCTTCTCCCCAACCACCATGATCCGCCATCCTTAAAACTGTAATATTTGATTGAAACCGCTCTCCGGTCAGGAGTCACGCCGGACGATTCCGGCAAAGCTGCAACGGATCAGCTTTTCAAGGTCCTCTGGAGCCACCTCCACCTGAAAACCGATGCGCCCGGCGCTGAAAATGATCGTCCGCTGTTCCAGCGCGGAACGGTCCACGACCGTGCGGAACTGCTTCTTCATCCCGATCGGCGAGCAGCCGCCCCGGATATAGCCGGTGACCTTGTTGATTTCCGCGACATGGATCATCTCAACCGACTTCTCGCCGACCGCGTGCGCCGCCGCCTTCAGGTCAAGTTCGCACGCCACCGGAATCACGAAAACAAAGAAATCCCGGCCCGCGCCCCGCGTCACCAGCGTCTTGAACACCCGCTCCGGCGGCTGGTTCATCGAAGCCGCAACCGTCAGGCCGTCCACCGCCTCGCCTTCCCGGTGTTCATAGGTGTAATGGGAATAGGGGATTTTCGCCTGATCGAGAATCCGCATCACATTGGTCTTGTCGTTTTTCGCCATCGTCTCACCTCAAAAAAAATACAGGATATTCCCGCCGGAGCGAAAATACCCTGTTCAACTGCATTCCTTCAGCGGATTACTTCAGGATGCCGCACCGCTTCAGGCTGGCGGCCAGCTTTTCCCGGTGTTCGGGGCTGAGTTCGCAGAGCGGCAGCCGGTATTCCTCCGCAATCATGCCCGCCATCGCCATCGCCGCCTTGATCGGAATCGGGTTGGTCTCGACGAACTGGTCGCGGAACAGACAATAGTACTTCTGATGGAGCTTGAGCGCCCCCTTGAAATCACCGGCCAGCGCAAGGTCGAGCATTTCGGACATCTCGGCCGGGATGATATTCGACGAAACGCTGATCACCCCCGCCGCGCCGACCGAAACCATCGGCAGCGCCAGGGAATCGTCGCCGCTCAGCACGGTGATATCGCAGATATCCTTGAGCATCGAAACCCGGTCCACGCTGCCCGCGGCCTCCTTGACGGCGGCGATCACCGGATTCTTCGCCAGCCGCGCGACGGTCGCTTCGGCGATCGGCACGCCGCTGCGTCCCGGCACGTTGTAGAGCACCACCGGCAATCCCACTTTATCCGCGACCGTGGAAAAATGGCGGTAAATGCCTTCCTGGGTGGGCTTGTTGTAGTAAGGCGTAACCTGAAGCGTCGCATCCGCGCCGAGTTCCTTCGCCTCGCGGGTCAGCTCGACGGCTTCCGCCGTGGAGTTGGCGCCGGTTCCGGCGATGATCCGGCAGCGGCCGGCGGCGAATTCGACCACCCGGCGGATCACTTCGAGATGTTCTTTGCAGCTCAGGGTCGGCGACTCCCCGGTGGTGCCGACCGGCACCAGCCCGGCCACACGCCCGGCGACCTGCAGTTCGACAATCTTACGCAGCGCATCCCAATCGATCTCTCCGTTGCGGAAAGGGGTGATCAACGCCGTGTAAACGCCTTTGAATTCCATCATTTTGTCAAACTCCGAAAAATTCGGGGACGGCCCGGTACGGCTCCCCGTGGTTGAAACATACGGTATCCATTCCTTTATAAGATAATGCGAAACGACCGTAAAATCAATATGTTTTCCATGATTTGATTTGAAAAAAACCGGTTGCCCGGCTAATTTAAAGGATGGACTTGTATCGATGATCGAACAGAGGAGAATTTTCAATGAAGCATTTCGCTCTTTTATGTTTCGCCGTGCTGTTTCTGGCGGCAGGGTGCATCTCGTACCAGTATGAAGGGGTCCGGGAGGCCGAGCCGACCACCCATGTGAAGGTCTACACCGACGCGACCAGGATCAGACAGCCCTACCGGGTGCTCGGCCAGGCGACCGCTTCCGGCGACTCGCAGGACGTCAGCCGCGACCGCCTTCTGGCCAAACTCGAAAGCGAAGCCGAAAAAAGCGGAGCCGACGCGATCCTGATCACGGAGCAGCAGGTGGTGCCGGGTGAAATCCAGAAAAACGGCAATCCGCAATTCGCCAATTCCTTCGACTATGACGATTCGACCCGCAGCTGGGCGCAGATTTACCGCGATGTGGACCTGACTTACGGCAGCGTGCGCGGCACTCCGAACGACAATTCTACCGTGATCAGCTACAAGCGTATCCTGCGGGCCGAATTCCTGAAATACCTCGATGCTCCGGCAACGGCGGCGGAGGTATCGCAAGTCGACGGGAAACCGGCTCCGGCGGAGAGTACCGGCAAATAATTATATTTTCCAAATATTCCTCAATTAAAATTGCTCTATGGAGGAGATCCGGTTTCACTTCCGGAGGAAACAGGAAAAATTTATGAAATATTCGGTTTTCCGGATTGAATTGGATGAAAATAAATGCTACTTGTATAGTGTGCCATTGTATTGATGGAAAAGTACATCGGCCCTCTTTTCAATTGAGAAATTCATGTTTTGATACGAGATCGGGAGAAATATCATGTTCCAAAGGCGCTGGACTTCTGAGAAAATCATCAGCCATATCCTTGCACGCGAAGGGGTGGAGCCCCTGAACTCACATTACTACGCCACCACGTATCCGGATGTCTATGCCGCGGCGGAGCGCTTTTTCGGCTCCTGGTGCAACACGCTGGAAAGTTGCGGTTTCTCCTATCAGGAGATTCGCAAATACCGCACCTGGAACCGGGAACGCGTTCTCAATGAGATCCGCAAGCTCAGCGAGGTCCACTCTCCGCTCTCCTCGAAATTCGTCCAGACCGACCACCGCCCTCTCTACATGGCGGCCCTGAAACGCTTCGGCAACTGGGGCAACGCAATCCGCGCGGCGGGTCTGGAATACCGCCGCATACGTTTGCGCCGTCTCCAGACTCCGGAAGAGCTCAAGGAAGAGATCCGGCGCCTCTATCAGAGGGGGGAAAGCCTCTCCTATACCTACATGCGGAATAAGTACCAGTATCTGCTGGCTTCCGGCATGAAGAAACTGGGCGACGGCAGCTGGGTCAGGGCGCGCGAAGTTTGTGGCATTCATATCAATTGCCGCAAGCTTGCCGCGGAAGCCCGCAAGGCCGCGCAGCAGGAAGAGGAACGCAAGCGGCAGGAGCGGAACGAGAAACAGCGGCAGAAAAGATTGCAGAAAAAGCAACAGCAGCAAGCAGAACAACAGGCGCTGCTCAAAGCGGCAAAAGCTCCCAAGGCGCAGCCCAAAAAGGCAGCGGCAGTCAAATCGCAACCGGCGAAGAGGGCCGCCAAATCAGAAAAGGCGGCGACAGTCAAATCCCAGTCGGCCCAAACAGCGGCAGTGAAGACAAAACCGGCCAAAGCCGTAAAGGCGCAGCCGGCCAAGACCGCAAAGACTCCGGCGGCCAAAGCGCAACCCGTCAAGACCGCTGCGAAAAAGAAAAAGTAATCAATTCATCTGCTCAGCCCGCCGTCCGGCTCCTCAAATCCGAAGGCGGGCAGCTCTTTCCGACGGTTGTCAGGAATATTCATAATCGATGAATTCTCCGGAGAAACCGTCACTCCGGCGCCGCCGGACTTCCCGGAACCCCACCCGCTCATACATCCGCTGCGCGGGAAGCAGTAAACCGTTTGTGGTCACAATGATCTTACCCAAGTTATCATACCGGGAGATTTTGATACAATTGAATATAAAACAACGGGGAAGGATTACAATTTTATCTACAATGATACTTGAAACAATGGGTATACTGCGATTGCATAACGCAATTTTGAAAGAAAATAAGCTCAGCTTCTAGTGGCAACCCCGCCAAGATTCGAACTTAGACTAACTGGACCAAAACCAGTTGTGCTACCATTACACCACGGGGTTAACGGCAGTATGGACACTGCCGTGCTCTAAAAATAATCCATCTTTGCGAAAAATTCCATCTTTTTCTTCGCTTTTTTGAGATTTTTTGCAGACGTTGCGCAGTTCTCCGGCTCCGGCTTTTGAAAATGTTGACAAACCATCTCCCTATGGCAGCTCCATTCCCGGCGATCAGTATGACTGCGGAGAACAGAACTGCCGGAGTTCAAACGGAGTTCATTCAGTTCAACAGGAGAATTTATCATGTCCAATCCAGTTCTCGCCGTGATCGCGGGCGGCGGATGCCGCCAGATCGAAGCCGCCACCGGCATGCTTCAGGCGCTCGAAGCTGCCGGAATCCGGATCGACCGTTACAACGCCTGCAGCGCCGGAGCGTGTGTCGCCGCTCTTCACGCATCGGGGCTTTCCGGCGCCGGGCTGGAAAAATTGATCCGGAACACTCCGGTCGAACAGCTGTTCCGCCCCTGCATCGGCCATCAGCTGCTCGCACTGTTCGGAATGCGCGTCGACCACCTGTTCGATCCCGCCGGAATGTACGGCATCCTGCGGCGCAGCCTCACCACCGAAGCCCGCCGCCGCGTCCGTGTCGCCGTGACCCGCCTGCCCGATTACGCCCCGATGATGTGCGATGCGACCGCCGTCACCGTAATGGCTTCCGCCGCCATTCCGCAGGTGTTCGAGCCGGTGAAGATCGGGCCGGACCATTTCGTCGACGGGGGAGTGAAAAATCTCGTACCGACTCCGCGCATCGGGGAGATCGCCGATTACCGGCATATCTACATCCTGCTCTGCAACGACGACGTCACCGGCGCACCGCCGCGCGGCAGGCTCGGACGCGCCCTTTCCGCCGCATTCGCCACCATGGACCGCGAAGTCACCCAGCTCTACGAATCCGGCTGGCATCTGCTCCCCAACGTCACCGTGATCCAGCCGCCCCCCTTTCCCTCTTCGCTGCTGGACTGGTCCGACGGATACCGTCTGATCGCCCACGCACGCGAATACGCTGCCGAAATCATCAGGAGGGAAAAAGCATGAAACAGTTGATCCGGGACCTCGCCGGAGTCGCCTGCATCGCCGGTTTCGGCGGCTTCATCCGCACCCTCGTCGGCAAGGCGCGCCATGAACCGTACAACCTCAAAACCGGCGTCACGGAAGTCCTGATCGCCGTCTTTGCCGGATTTCTCGCCCACTGGCTCGGACAGGAGTACATCGCCAGCGACAACCTCCGCACCGCCGCGATCGCGCTCGCCGGTTACTCGGCGCGCGGCATCATGGCAATCCTCGACGCCGCCGTGATCACCAGATGCAAGGCGCTGGCACGTTTCTTCGGGCGCGTCAATCCGCCCTTTTAGCCGCCATCATCACGTAATGATGAGCAAGCGGCAGGCCGCATTGTTCCAGCTCCCGGGTGAAATACCCATCCACCTCCGCATCGCGCCCGAGCGGCAGCACTGCGTCGAAACCGGCCAGGATTCCGGTTTTGAGCAGCCACTCCAGAACCGGCACACCTTCCGGCGGCGCCACGTCAAAGGCGGCCTCCCGCGCGAAACCGATCCGGAATCCGGCCTTCGCCAGCATCGCCGCCAATTCGGCCCCGCCTTTCGGAAATTTCGGGAACAATGCGCAGCCGGTCCGCTCCGGGAAGCGCGCCATCGTGCGCCGGAACGCATGGAATACCGCCGGCAGCGTTTCACGGGTGTTGACCACGAACACCAGATCGCCGCCGCGCGAAAGCACCCGCGCCGCCTCCCGGATCAACCGGGGCGGATCGCTGTAGCCGAGCGCCCACGCCGACACGATCAGCCCGGCGCAGCCGTCCGGTTCCTCCCACAGGAATTCGAGCATATCCCCGACCGTGAAATTACTCCGGCGGCACAGCCGCTCCGCCTCCGCGACCATTCCGGCGGAAATATCGACCGCCCGGACCGGCGTTGCCGGATAGCGGCGTTCCAGCTCCGCCGTGGTGAAACCGGTGCCGCAGCCGAGGTCGAGGATATTCCCCGCCACCTGTTCCGGCAGCAGTGCGAACATCTCCTCCGTCACCGGCCGGAGCCGCGACAGCCAGTTTTCGGCGTACCCGGCGGCCAGCCGGTCATATCCCGCGGCCACCTCCTTTCCCGAAAGCAGCCGCCCGGCGAGCAGGTGCCCCAGCATCCGCCAGTTCAGCTTCAGGCAGTTGCGGTAGCGCCCCATCAGATCGGGCCGCATCCGGCGCAGCACAGCGCAACCACGGCAACCGCGGCATACATCACATACTTGCTCATCTGGAATCCTCCTGTTGTTGATTGCTGACCGTTTCGGAATCTTCCCAGTAAAGCTCCCGGGAAAATACAAGGTTCATACCGCTGAGCAGGAAATGCTCCCGCCCGTCGGCCAGACGGCGGGCGACCACCACCGCGCCGCCTTCAATATCCGGCCTGATCGCCGTGCGGTAGAAAAGGACGCTGCCGTCGGATGAAGCGGCCAGCGCCACCCATCTCCCTTTGCGGGGAATGCGGAACAGTTCCGTTTCGGAGCCGTCCGGCAGCCGCTTCAGCACCCGGTCCTTACGGATCAGCACCAGCGCACCGGAAATCCGGGCCAGCGCCTCCGCCTCCAAAGTTTCCAGCTCGACGCGATCCGGAAAGCTCCACCGAATAAATCTGTGATCTCCGTTCCCGCCCGTATAGAAAGACCTGCCGTCTTCGGCCCAGACCGTCTGCGGGCTGGTTTTCTCCGCGCACAGCATGTTTCCGCTCCCATCCGGGGAAAGCACGCTGTTCACTTTCCCGCTGCCAAGTTCCGCCTCCTTTCCGGGCCGGAAGTGAAGCTGGAACGCCCGATTCGACAATACGCCGTCAAGTCCCGCCACCACTTCCGGATTGTGATGCCGGAGCTTGAAATCAATCACCGGCTTCCGTATGCCGTAACCGAGGCAGAACACGAAAGAACAGGCCGTCACCGCCACCAACCCGGCAATTCCGGCCAGCGCCGCCCATGAACGTTTCCGGGGGGCCGCCGGGAGCAGCCGGTCATGCGTCAGCCAGTACCAGAGCGCCGTCGCCGGCAGCGAGTTCATCGGGGCGGCCCCCACAGCGAGCAGCGAATAGCGCCCGTCGTACAGGAATGGAAGCGCCGTCAGGCAGAATGAAGCGGCGGCTGTCAGCCAGCACAACAGGAAATAGCTTCCTCTGGAAAGCGGCTGCCGTTTCACATAATCGAGCAGCCAATACCACCCCGCGCCGTAGCCTGCCCCGGCCAGCGCCATGCCCCACGCCACCGGCCGGAAAGTCCCATAAGATAACACCCCACCCAGATAACCGGCCAGCAGCCCCACACCGCCTCCCAAAAGGGCGGCAGCGCCTGCCGTGCGCGGCTTCCACAGCATCGTACCCGTCGTCAGGAAAGCGATCAGGACCGCGCTGCGCAAAGCAGAACCCAGTCCGCCCGGCGCACCGCAGACAGCTCCCAGCATCACGCTCCCGAACAGCCGCTCTCCCGAACTCATCTTCCCACACCTCCCGCTTCCCGCCAGTCGAGCGGGTACTTGCCGAACGCATATCCGAGCAGGGCGACCACATATTCTTTGCCGTCGGAGAGCCGCCGGGCGATCACCGCCCCGCCGTTCGGGGAAATTTCGGAGCCGATCCCGTCGGTATGGAACACCACTTTGCCGTCGGCGGTCGCGGCAAGTGAAGCGGGATAATACCGGCGCAGCCGGAACAGCTCCCGCTCCTGCCCCGATGCAAGCGCGCACACCGTCTGTTCCCGCAGCGTCAGCCAGCCGCCGGGATAGCGGCACAGCGTCCTGCCGGAGCCGAACGGTTCCGGTTCCTCCATCCCCTCCAACGCAAAGCGGAACAAAGTATCATCGGCTCCCGGCCAGCAGAGTTCGCGGCCATCCGCAGACCATTGGATATCCTTGTAACCGGCCTTTCCCTCCCAGCTCCACTCTTCGCTGATCTCATCCGGTCTGCCGGCGGGCGTCACCAGCAGCCGGTCTTTCTCCCAGCGCGCCTCCCGGCTGCCGTCGGGCGAAAGCGCCGCGAAAGGCGGCGGCAAGGCCTCCAGTTCCCGCACCTCGCCATCCTCGATCCGAAATCTTCTGATCTGCCGGTTTGCCGTTTCAACGCAAAGTGTGCCGGTCACTCCCCGCAACACCTCCGGGTCCGAGTGACCGGCCTGAAAACGCCAGGCCGGCTCGTGCAGACTGTAGTTCATCAGGCCGAAAAACGACGGGACGGTTCCCAGAACCAATAGAATTGAAACCGTGTTCAGAATCCACGGGTGTGCCGGCGGCCTCCGTTCCGGCAGTTCGTCCGCCTCGGTCGCGATCCGAAACCAGAACTGCCACAACAGCGCCACCGGCAAGGAATTGGCCACCGCGCCGGAAGCTCCGTCCAGCCAGATTCCGGAGAAGCCCCACTCCACCAGCATCTTCACCAGATACGCGGCGGCCGCCGCCAGCCAGAACAGGGTAAACCGCTGGAGGTTCGTGAATTTCCTCCTCCGAATCCATCCGCAGGCCGCATAGAAGCCCGCCCCGTATGCGGCGGCTCCGGCTACAACCATGGCCGACGCCCCCGCCGCCGCGGAAAACGCATAACGACCGCCCCAATCCGGACACAGCAGCATGAGCAATCCGGCGGCAGCGCCCGTTCCAGCTCCCGCTCCCACCGCCTGCCACAGCTTCAAACGCTTCACCAGCGGGAAACCCGCCGCCAGCGCCGCGAACAGCAGCGCGCCGCGCCCCCATGCCGCCGGACCTCCCAGCAGGCTGCTGAGCGCCCCGAAAAACGCCGCGATCAGAATGGAACCGAATGAGACCATATTGTCACCTCCCGCCATTTGAGTGCTTTTTTCCGAAACCGGAATCCGCCCCGGCCGATCAGGAACTCCCGGCCATCCGCCATGCGCCGCGCCACCAGAACCGAAAAGGGGGCCAGCTCCGAAGTGACATCGTCGGTATAAAAGACAAATGTCCCGTCCCGCGTGGCGGCAATTGCGTGATGCGGCGACTGCCGCTGCAGCCGGAACAATTCGCGTTCTTTCCCGTCAACCGGCCGGAAACAGACGCTCTTCCCCCGCAAAACCAGTTTCCCGCCCGGATAAGGCGTGCGATTTTCTCCCCTGTACGCCGCCTCCACACTCTGCTGCGGCAGTTCCGTCACAATCCCATCGCGAATCTGAAATCCCGCATCATTGCAGGTCAGGATCCCGGAAAGCCCGCGCAACACCGCCGGATCATGCCGCGTCCGGGCAAACCGGATCAGCGGCTGGTCGAACATATGGTTTTCCATCAGAACCGGCAACGAAAAGGCGCCGCCGCCCGCCAGCAGCAGGGCCGCCAGAATCACGCCCCACTCCCAACGGCAGGCGGGGCGTACAAACTGAATTTGCCGCTTTTTTCTCCGTTGTCCGATTCCGGCCGCCGCCATCCAGCAGACCGCCACCGGCAATGAATTGGCCGCCGAACCGGCGACCGCCCCCTGCCAGGCTCCCGGGAACCACCAGTCCGGCGCCGATTTCAGAATGAAAGCGCCGATCGCGACCAGATAACACAGCACAAACGATTCCACCGTGGAAAGCGCGCAGCGCCGATCCAGTTCCCACACCGCAAACCAGCCGCCGCCGCAAACCGCCGCGCCGATCACCGCGCCCCAGTTCAGCGGGAATACCCCGGTCATCTCAGCCCTTTCGAGCCATCCGCCCGCCTCCGGTATCAACGCGGCCGCCACTCCCGCAGCCGCCCCGAACAGTCCGCCGATGGCGACGGGCCGCCAGCCCCGCAGCCTTTCCGTCACCGTCAAGCCGGCAGCCAGAATACCGAACAGCAGCGCGCCGCGGGCCGCCGCCGACGGCCCTCCGAGAAAGCTGCAGAACGCTCCGAGGAACGCCGCTGCTAAAATTTCAATCGCGTTTCTCCTCACCATTCATTCTCTCTTTTTCTTTTCCAACAGCATCCCGTCCCGATTCCGGCAGAGCATGGTCACGCACCACGCCGCAGCCACGCCGACGGCGTTCATCACCGCGAAATACAGCGTCAGCACTCCGGCCTCCATCTGATCCGCGCCATATTGCCAGAGGCCGTAACGCACAAGCTGGGCGGCCACCGCCACGACCAGCGTCGCCAGAATCGCTCCGGGGAAATGCGAAGTCTGCGACAGGTATTCCGCCCAGTAGAAGCCGATTCCGTACAGCAGGCAGACCGCGATCACCTGAACATTGCCGATCTCCACCGCCCCTGCGGGCATCCGGCAGAAAACGGCGGCGGCGACTCCGCCGGCCACGCTTCCGCAAAGCAGCGCCGCCCAGACCAGCCGGCAGCGGTGAACCAGCCGGATCCCGGAGGTCAGCAGCACAAAGAGCACCGCGCCGCGGATCATCCCGGCACCTCCTCCGACAAGCGAACAGGCCGCTCCGAGAAATGCGGCCAGAATCAGGCGAATCCAGATCATCGGACTTCCTCCGCGACTTCTCCGGCCCGCTGTTTTGCAAACACGCCACCGACCGCCATCAACACCAGCCATAAAAGCGTCACCGGCAGCGCCAATATCATGCAGCTCAGCAGACCGGCCAATTTCCCGGAACCGAAAGTGAGGGAAAAGCGCATCACTTGCGCCGCACACGCCGTCAGATAAACGCCGGCGATGACGCACCAACGTTTTTTCAGACGAAATTCACAGAAATTCCAGCCGATTCCATACACCAGACAACCGGTCAAAACCGGAAACGGCATCTGAATCACCGCCAACTCGGACATATAATAAAATCTGATCTCCGGCACGATTCCCACCGTCCAAGCAGCTGCCAGGCCACCGGCCACTCCGAACAGCCAGAACCAGCGCCGTCCCCATTGCGGGTTTTCGCACAACGGCAATTGCGCGAGCGTCAGCACGAAAAAGCACAAGGCCCCCCGCCATGCCATCAGCGGCACCGGCCCCCAGACCGTCAACGCTCCGGCAATCGGAGCCAACGCCAACCGCCCCCAATACCGTTTCATATTCGATCCTCCATTTGTCCGAATATCTCTGCGCATTCTCCCCCTGTTGCGAATATAACCGCCGGAAATTGAAAAATCAACCCGTTTTTCGATGAAAAAATGTTGGACAGTATCATCGGTTGATGTTATATTCCTGCAAAGCAACAATGAAATAACAGCAGTAAAGAGAATGAACGCGCCTTTCCCGCAGGCGTTCCGATCCTCGCGGAAGGAGAGGCAGCTTTCCTGGAAATATTGGAGGTATTCATGACGGCAGACTCCTTTCCGGCCGCCCGGCTTCCGGAACTGGTCTTCGATTCCGAACCCGGCTTCGTCGAACTCTACAATGTCGCGTGGAAACTCGCGTGGGAACATGTGCTGACCCGCGCCGGCGCTCCCGTCTCCCCCTATATGGACGAGGGGTTCGACAAGGAACGGATCTGGCTCTGGGACACCAGTTTCATGGTCCACTTCTGCAAGTACGCCCCGGAGGCGTTTCCCGGCGTCGCCAGTCTGGAAAACTTCTATCGCCCGATGCTCGACGGCGAACCCTCGACGCTGCTGGTCCACCACCCCGACAACCCGCCGCTGCCGGCGTGGGCCGAATACGCGAATTTCCGGGTCACCGGCGACCGGCAACGGCTGAAAAAGGTGCTCGCCGACCACCGCTGGCTGCAACGGTATTTCGATCTCTTTGAAGCCTTCAAACGCGGCGACCGGCCCGCGTGGGGCGGCGAAGCGGTCTGGCTTCAGCGCGAACCGCTCGGCTATCTGTGGCGCGGCAATCCGAACGGGATGGACAACACCCCGCGCGGCGGCGTCTCCGCCGACGAATCCGACAGCCGCAACTATGAGACGATGTACTGGTTCGACGCGCTTGCCCAGCAGGCGCTCTCCGCGCGGCTGATCTTCGAGATGGCCGAAGCGATCGGCCTCGGCGAAAGCGCCGCGAAATTCCGCACTCTCTGGTTCAGCTATTGCAACTTGCTCAATTCCCGCTACTACGACCGGGAAGACGGTTTCTATTACGACATCGAACGCACCGCGCCGCACCGCTTCATCGAGGTGAAGACTCCGGCCGTCTACTGGGCGATGCTGGCCGGAGCCTGCACCGCCGAACAGGCCGGGAAACTCGCGCTGGCCGCGGTGGACCACAATATTTTCGGCGGCGATTTCCCGTTCCCGTCGGTCAGCCGCAACGATTCCGCCTACAACCCGCTCGGCGAATACTGGCGCGGCGGCATCTGGCTGCCGCTCTCCTACATGGCGATCAAGGCGCTGGAAAAGTACGGCTTCACCGGCATCGCCGACCAGGCCGCCGAAAAGACCGTCCGGCTCCAGCTTGAAACCTACCGCAACTGTACGCCGCACACCATCTGGGAGTGCTACTCGCCCTCCGAATGCAAGCCCGCCACCAACAAACGCGCGGTCGGAGTAGACGAACCGGTTCGCACCGATTTCTGCGGCTGGTCCGCCCTCGGCCCGATCAGCCTGATGATCGAAAACGTGGTCGGGCTCGATCTCGACGGCGCTCACGGCAAAGCAGCCTGGCGCATCAAGCACACCGGACGCCACGGAGTGAAAAATGTCACCTTCGGCGGCATCCGCGCCGATTTCCTGACTCAGGGCAGCGGAACCGTCGAGATCGATTCCGACCGGCCCTTCACGCTGACCGTCAACGGCCGCGAGCTTGACGTGCGCGCCGGCCATAACCTCCTGAACTACTGAAAGAGACCAGACCATGGAATACCGCGAAATCGGCAGAACCGGCCTTTCCGCCGGCATCATCGGGCTCGGCAGTGAGCACCTCGACAACAAGCCCTACGCGACGGTGGAGGAGACCATCCATGCGGCGCTCGACCACGGCATCAACCTGATGGACCTCTTCATGCCCGGCGAGGAGGTGCGTTCCAACATCGGCCGCGCGTTGGCCGGACGGCGGGACAGGATGATGATTCAGGGCCACATCTGCTCGGTCGACCTGAACCGGCAGTACGACATCAGCCGCGACCTCGCGACCTGCCGGAAATATTTTGAAAACCTGCTGCGCTGCCTGAACACCGACTACATCGACTTCGGGATGCTCTTTTTCATCGACTCCGCCGAGGATTTCAGCAGCGTCTTTGAATCCGACCTCCTCGAGTACGCGCAGCAGCTCAAGCGCAAAGGCACGATCCGGGCGATCGGCGCCAGTTCCCACAATCCGGTCACCGCGCGGCGGGTCGTCGAGAGCGGCGTGGTCGATCTGCTGATGTTCAGTGTGAACCCTGCCTTCGACATGATGCCGCCGGAGACCGACCTCGAAACCATGATCGGCGATCCCGCCGGCTCCATGACCGGCATGAATCCGGTCCGCGCCGACCTCTACCGGCTCTGTGAACAGCGCGGCGTCGGCATCACCGTAATGAAAACCCTCGGCGCGGGCAAGCTGCTGTCGCGCGAGCACACGCCGTTTGCCGAACCGCTGACCGTCGGGCAGTGCATCCACTACGCGCTGACCCGCCCGGCGGTGGTTTCAACGCTGATCGGCTGCCAGTCCGCGGCGCAGGTGGCGGAGGCGGTCGGCTATCTCGACCTCTCCGAAAGCGAACGCGACTACGCGCCGGTCGTCGGCAGCCGCCGCAACGATTTCAAGGGAAACTGCGTCTACTGCAGCCACTGCCAGCCCTGCCCCGCCGGAATCGACATCGCGGCGGTCAACAAATACCTGGACATCGCCCGGCTCGACGAAGCGCACATCCCGCCCGGCATCGCGCAGCATTACCGCTCTCTGAAAAAGCACGGCTCCGACTGCATCGGCTGCGGCAGCTGCCAGAAGCGGTGCCCCTTCGCGGTGCCGGTGATTGAAAACATGAAACGGGCCGCGACGCTGTTCGGCGCTTGACAGAAACGGCCGGCGCGGCTATATTTCTTACTCCGTAAAACGAATCAGGAAACCTGCAGGAAAATTCCATCATGAAAAAAGCGGACGTTTATTTTACCGATATGAGAGTCAAGCCCGGCGGGCGGAACCTCCAGCAGAAGCTGGCTCTGCTGCTGAAACGGGCCGGAATGGACACGATCGACTTCAAGGACCGCTTCGCCGCGATCAAAATCCACTTCGGCGAAGCCGGCAACCTCTCTTTCCTGCGCCCGAACTTCGCCCGTACCGTCTCCGACGAGATCAAAAAGCTCGGCGGCAGGCCGTTCCTGACCGACTGCAACACCCTCTACGTCGGTTCGCGCAAACATGCGCTCGAACACATCGAGACCGCCTACCTCAACGGCTTCACCCCGTATTCGACCGGCTGCCACGTGATCATCGGCGACGGGCTGAAAGGGACTGACGACATCGCAGTTCCGGTGCCCAACGGCGAACTGGTGCGCGAAGCGAAGATCGGACGCGCGATCATGGACGCCGACATCTTCATCTCGCTGACCCACTTCAAGGGGCATGAGATGACCGGCTTCGGCGGGGCCATCAAGAACATCGGCATGGGTTGCGGTTCGCGCGCCGGCAAGATGGAGCAGCACTGCGACGGCAAGCCGACCGTGGACCGGACACTCTGCATCGGCTGCCGGGCCTGCGCCCGCATCTGCGCTCACGGCGCTCCGACGTTTTCCGAAGGCAAGGCGGAGATCGACCATGCGAAGTGCGTCGGCTGCGGCCGCTGCATCGGCGTCTGCCCGAAGGATGCCATCCAGCCCTCCTGGGGGCAGCAGGAGGGACTGCTCGACCGCAAGATGGCCGAATACGCGCTGGCGGTGGTGCACGGCAGGCCGCATTTCCACATCAGTCTGGTGATGGACGTCTCGCCGTTCTGCGACTGCCACCCGGAAAACGACGCGCCGATCGTGCCGAACATCGGCATGTTCGCTTCGTTCGACCCGGTCGCGCTGGACCAGGCCTGCGCGGACGCGGTGAACAGCCGCGCCCCGAATCCCGACAGCCTGCTCGCGGAGCACGGCAGTCATCACCACGACCACTTCCGGGATGTCTCTCCCTCCACGAACTGGGAGCTTCAACTGGAACATTCGGTGAAGATCGGCCTCGGCACCCGCTCCTACGAACTCGTCACGGTCTGACGGCACGGAAAGCACTCCATTCATGGATACGAAAAACTTCATCGCCGAAAAGCTGGACCGCGACGAACTGATCCGGCTGATCGAATACCACAACCGGCGCTACTGGGACGAGGGGGAGCCTGAAATCCCCGACGCGCGTTACGACGAACTCATCCGCGCACTGCAGAAGCTCGAACCGGATCACGAACTGGTCACCCGCGTCTACGCCCCGGCCGTCGCCGGTTCCGGCAAGGTGCGGCATCTCCGGCCGATGTTGTCGCTGGACAAGGCCTATTCGCTCGAAGAAGTGCTGGAGTGGGCGAAGAAGTTCGCCCGCAGCGAGGACGAGGAGCTGCTGGTCGAGCCGAAATACGACGGCATTTCCGCCAACTTCGACGGGCGCGTTCTCTCCACGCGCGGCGACGGCGAACTCGGCGAAAACGTCACCGACAAACTGCCGCTGGTCGAGCTGGAAACCGCCGGGCACACCGGCAAAGTGGACCGGCCGGTGCGCGGCGAACTGGTGATCCGCGACGACGATTTCAAGACCCTCTATTCGCATATCCGCAAGAAGGGCGGCGGCGTCTACAAGAACTCCCGCAACGCCGTCGCCGGGATCATGGGACTCAAGGAGATCGCCGAAATGGAGCTTCAGGGGGCGAAGATCACGCTGGTGGATTACAATCTGGTTTCGTTCCGGGTGAAGTATTCCGAGCTGGCCGCGAAGTGGGAGGAGCTGCGGCGGAAACTCGAAGCCCTTCCCTATCCGCAGGACGGCATCGTGATCAAGCTGGCCGACTCCGCCTATTCCGCGTCGCTCGGCAACACCGCCCACCATCCGCGCGGCGAAATCGCGTTCAAATTCACCAACATCCGCCGCGAAACCAGACTGATCGGCGTGGAGTGGAGCTTCGGCAAGAACTGCCTGACGCCGGTGGCGGAGCTGGAACCGGTCGAAATCTCCGGCACCACCATCCGCCGCGCCACGTTGCACAACATCCAGAACATTCTCGAACTGGGCGTGCAGATCGGCGATACCGTGACCGTTGAACGGGCCGGGGACGTGATCCCCTACATCGTTTCGTCCACCCCCGGCGAGGAGCGCCGCTCCCCGCTGATCGAAGATTGTCCGAGCTGCGGCGCGAAGCTGGTCCGGCGCGGCCCGGAACTCTGCTGCCCCAACCCGGAGTGCCCCGAAACCGAACTCCAGCGGCTCGCCGCCGCCGTCCGCAACCTTGGCATCGAACGGCTCGGCGAACCCACTTTGCGCAAGCTGATGGAAAACTCCGGCGTCCGCCACCTCGGCGACCTCTTCGAGCTGACCGCGATGGACCTGCTCAGGCTCGACGGCTTCGCCGCCAAATCCGCCGCCAACCTGATCGAGGAGATTCAGAAGGCCCGGATCGTCAACGACTACCAGCTTCTTGCCGCATTGAATATCCCGAACATCGGCGCCAACGTCGCCAAGGTGATCTTCAGCCACACCGACTTCGCCGGCCTGCGCCGGATGTCGGAGGAGGAGCTCAGCGCCATCCCCGGTATCGGCCCGGAACGCGCCAAAGCCCTGGTTTCGGAGCTGGCCGCCCAGTCGGAATACCTCGACGAACTGCTCGGCGCGGTCCGGCTGATCCACGCCGCCGCACCCGCCGCCGAAATCCCGACCGTCTGCTTCACCGGGAAAATGCCGGAGAAGCGTTCCTATTACGAGAAGCTCGCCACCGCCCACGGCTACCGGAGCGCGGACGATGTAACCTCCTCGCTGTCGCTGCTCGTCGCCGCCGATCCCGCCGAAAACAGCGGCAAACTCAAAAAGGCCGCCAGACTCGGCGTCAAAGTGGTTTCGCTCGACGAATTTCTGTCCATGCTGTCCCCCGCTTCCGCGCCGATTGCAGAGGCGGACGGTCAGCTGTCGCTGGGGATTTAAGAGAGTTTCGCCTGACTGCGGCAACAGTCTTGGGAGTACGGAGATTCCTCTCCGCTTTCCAATCGGCCCGGCCCTTACAGACAGAATACCATACAGCAACACTCCCGCCGCCAGGGCGAAGTTCCGCCGATAAAGCAAATAAACTGATAGATAATAAATCCGGTTTTGTAATTTTTACGCAGTAAAAATTCAAAACCGTACCCGCCGCCGGGTGCTACCCGGTCGGGGGGACCGGCGGGCGAAGCGCCACCGGCCGCCGGAGGCAAGCCTCCGGGGAAGCCTGCCGTTTTAAAGGCAGGCGGGTCTGCCCGCCCTTTGGGCGGCAGACCTTGTGCGCTACGCGGCCTGATTTTCAATCAGGCTCCGGTAGCTGGGCGCAGTAGCGCACAAAGTGTCTCCGACGGGCAAGGCGCTTCGCCCTTGCAACCCGACCGGCAACGTGCCGGGGCGGAGTTCCGCCGATAGAGCAAATAATACTGATAGATAATAAACCCGGTTTTGTAATTTTTACGCAGTAAAAATTCAAAACCGTACCCGCTGCCGGAGGCATCCCGGTCGCAAAAGCCAATGCTGATCTTGAGGGGGAAATCGAAAAATATTGAGCATGGGGTTTGCTTTCCTGCGGAATATGTGGTATTTTGAGAACAACAATCGATAATATTCACGATAATTGAGGGGGTATGCTGATGAAGGAGCGAGTTTTCACGGTCCGCAACAAAGCGGGAATTCATTGTCGTCCGTCCAGCGTGATTCTGAATACGATCAATAAGGAGTTTCCCTACCATCACTTCTGGGTGGAGACCAGCGACGGGCAGGAGACCGAGCTGAACAGCATTCTGACGCTGATTTCACTCGGCCTTACGGTCGGCTCCAAGGCGGTGCTGCGGGTGGAAGGCCCCGATGAGGATGCCGCCGTCAACCGGATCGGTGATCTTTTCGAGCACGAATTCGATTTTCCGCCGCGGTAGTTCCGGCGCGGACGGTCAGCGCGGATACCACAGCGTTTCCACGCCCCACGAAGCAACGCCGTCGATGAAAATGCCGAGCAAGGCCGCCTGCGGCAGGCGGGACCACCATTGCCGGTAGCGGAAAAACGGGATCAGCATCAGCGACCAGGCGTAGTGGTGCAAGTGCAGATAATGCGTCCGGTACAGCAGAAGCGTGACCGCCGCCGGCAGCCCGGCGACTCCGGCCAAAGCTCCCAGATACCGGTGCAATTCGCCGCGCCGGGCCGCCTCCCGAAGATGCAGCGCCAGCAGGACGCTCAACAGCAGCAGCCCGCAGCAGAAAACCGTCAGCACCGGCCACGCCGCCCCGGTCAGATCGGCTGGCTTCAGGCTGAACCGGACCGCCTCCCAGTGCCGCGTCACGCCGAATGCGGAAAACAACAGTGCCACGCCGCAGAAAACCAGATTGCGCGGCTTGCCGAAATCCGCCGCCGTTTCCAGTCTGCCGACGGTTTCCCGGCAGCATCCCCATCCCAACAGCGGCGCCGCGGCCAATAGAATCAGGATCGAACCGTAACTGCCGGCGGGGGAAAACAGCGGATTGCTCCGGGCGCAGACCAACCCGACCGCGATCATGTGGCCGGCCGCAAGCAACAGTGCCAGTTCGAGAGTGCGACCGTATTCCCGTTTCAAAAATGATGGAATCCGATGAAAATTCAACATGGAATAATATGGAACCGGCAGCCGCAGATTGCAAGGAATATAACAAAATTGTAACAAACACGAATGAAAATCTGCTTTATTTGCAGCAAACACAAATAAAGCAACCTTATAAATTACATTTTTGTAACTTACAATCAAGAAAATATCAAATATGTAACTTATTGAACAGAAAACCGGGGTTTAAAAAACTCCTAATGTGCTGATTCTGTAGCAATTGAACTGATTGGCACGTTTTCTGCTGAGTTGCTGTGGAGATGGATTTTTGTCCCGGACATTTTCCAACTTTACAAATAGGATAAGAAAGGTTTCCGCTATGAACAGCTACGCACAGCGCGTGCTGGAGAATCTCCAGCAGACCAACGGCAATGAGAAGGAATTCATCCAGAGCGTAACCGAAGTGTTGGCTTCGCTCGGCAAGCTCCTCGACGCGCAGCCGAAATATGAAAAGAACAAGATCCTCGAACGCATGGTCGTGCCGGAACGCGCAATCGTCTTCCAGATTCCGTGGGTCGACGACAAAGGCGAAATCCAGGTCAACACCGGCTACCGCGTGCAGTTCAACAGCGCGATCGGTCCCTACAAAGGCGGCATGCGCTTCCACCCGTCGGTGAACCTCAGCATCCTGAAGTTCCTCGGCTTCGAACAGGTCTTCAAGAACAGCCTGACCACGCTCCCGATGGGCGGCGGCAAAGGCGGCTCCGACTTCAACCCGAAAGGCAAGAGCGACCGCGAAGTGATGTCGTTCTGCCAGAGCCTGATGCGCGAACTCTACCGCCACATCGGTCCCTCGACCGACGTTCCGGCCGGCGATATCGGCGTCGGCGCGCGCGAAATCGGTTATCTGTTCGGCCAGTACAAGCGCATCGTGAACAGCTACGACAGCGTGTTGACCGGCAAGGGCCTGAACTGGGGCGGCAGCCTCATCCGCCCGGAAGCGACCGGCTACGGCGCGGTCTACTTCGCCGCCGAAATGCTCAAGACCCGCGGCATGAGCTTCGAGGGCCGCAAGGTGCTGATCTCCGGCTCCGGCAACGTCGCGCAGTACGCGGTGAAAAAGGCGACCGAACTTGGCGCGAAGGTGCTTTCGGTTTCCGACTCCAACGGCAGCATCATCGATCCGGACGGCATCGACGCCGAAAAGCTCGCGTTCATTCAGGACCTGAAGAACGTCAAGCGCGGCCGGATCAAGGAATACGCCGCGAAATTCACCGGCGCGAAGTACTACGAGAACCAGCGGCCGTGGCAGCTCGCCAAGTGCGACGTCGCGATGCCCTGCGCCACCCAGAACGAACTTGACCTCGACGACGCCAAAGCGCTGGTCGCCGGCGGCTGCTTCTGCGTCTGCGAAGGCGCCAACATGCCGACCACCCTCGACGCGACCACCTACTTCCTCGGCAACAAGGTGATGTTCTCCCCCGGCAAGGCCTCCAACGCCGGCGGCGTCGCCACCAGCGGCCTCGAAATGAGCCAGAATGCGATGCGTCTTTCCTGGAGCGCCAAAGAAGTCGACGAAAAGCTGCACGGCATCATGATCAACATTCACAACGCCGCCCGCAACGCCGCCGCCGAATTCGGCGAGCCGGACAACTACGTGATGGGCGCGAACATCGCCGGTTTCCGCAAGGTCGCCGACGCGATGATCGACCTCGGCATCTGATATTCCGCTCATGCGGCGCAACCGCGCCGGTGAAACGGGAACAAGCGAACGGGCCGGATACTCTCCGGTCCGTTTTTTTTGCCTCTTTTCCGGTGCCGGAATTGCATTCCGGTGTCATCCGTGCTAAGGTAAACCGTACTTAAAACCGAGGGAGGGAAGCCTATGCGTCCGATGCAGTGGATCAATCTGTTGCGCCTGGCCGCCGATCCGAAGGTGACGCGCGTGCCGGTGCGGGTGTTGGCGGCTCTGCGCCGCGAGGGAAAACGACGGCTGCCGGAAAAGGTGGACCGGGAGGTCGCCGCCGGGATTCCGGGGCTGCGGACGCTGCGTTATGCGGCACATTGGCTCGACGGCGAAAACCTGACGCGCCACAACCGCCGATGGGTGCTCAACTCCTTTTTGCCCCCCTTCCCGTCCCGGGCGTATGAACGGATGTTTGAAGCGATGCTGAGCGGACGCCGCCTGAGCCCGGTCTCCGCCTTTCTGGCGGTCACCGCGGAGTGCCGGTTCAACTGCGTACACTGCAGCGCGAAAGGGCGGCCGACGGCCCGGCTTCCCACCGGATTCTGGAAATCGGTCATCTCGCAGCTGCTGGAACTTGATGTCGGGATCATCGGCTTTACCGGAGGCGAACCGATGATGCGCGACGATCTGGCGGAGTTGGTGAAATTCGCCGCCGACGGCGGCGCCGCCACCATCCTCTTCACCTCCGGCAGCGAACTGACCGAGGCCAAAGCCGCCGAGCTGAAGGCAGCCGGACTGTGGGCGCTCGGCCTCAGCCTCGACCACGTCGATCCCGCCGAATTCAATCAATTCCGCGGCCATCCCGACGCTTTCAATCTGGTAACCCGCGCGGCGAAGCTCGCGGTCCGGCACAAATTCTACACCATGACCTGCTGCGTCGCCTCGCCGGAGCTGGTCAAAGAACGCATGTATGAAAAGATTCACGCTCTCTCCGCCGGACTCGGCGTCCAAGAGCTGCGGATCGTCGAACCGATGCCGTGCGGCCGGATGCGCGGAGCCGACTCCGGCGCTTTCCTGACCGATGCCGAAATCGAACTCCTCCGCGACTTCCACTGCACCATGAACCGGCGCGGCGCGCGTCCCAAGGTCTGCGCCTTCAACCGGATCGAAAGCCCGGAGCTATTCGGCTGCGGCGGCGGAACCCAGCACCTCTACGTCGACAGCGCCGGCGAAGTATGTCCCTGCGACTTCACTCCGCTCAGCTTCGGCAACCTGCGGCGGGAAGCCCTCTCCACCGTCTGGCGGCGGATGAACGACGCTCTCGGCGAACCCCGCCGCGACTGCTTCATCCGCCGCCACGCCGGCGCGATCAACGCCAAAGTGCAGCAAACAGGAGAATATCCGCTCTCCCCTCAACACAGCTGCGAACTCTGTCGGGAAGCCGGTTTCGGCACGTTGCCCGATTACTTCCGGATGGTGACCGGCCAAACCACCACTCTCTCAAAATAACCGCTTCGAAATCCCCGGTCCCCGGTTACTTCACATCTTCGGCGGAAAGGTGATACTCGTTGCGGCAGAACTGGCAGCGGACCGCCGGATTTGGATTCTCGCTGAACAGTTTGCGCAGGTCGTCCCGGCCGAGCATCTGCAGCGCCATATCGCGCATCCGCTCCCGGCTGCAGTTGCACGAGAACTTCGCGGGGACCACCGGATAGGCCGCATACTCCGGAGCTTCGGCGGTTGCCAGCAGCCACATCAGCAACGTGCGGAGCTTTTCATCGGCCAGCAGCATCGCATCCTGCAGGATTTTGCCGGCTTCCGGCGCCAGCAGACGGTTGCGGATTCCGTCGAACTCCTCCGCATCGCACCCCGGCAAAGCCTGAATCAGCACGCCGAACGCGGACCGAACCGGCGCTTTCGGGTCGGGCTGGAGCTGGATTTCACAGCGGATTTCGCTCTCGACCTGATCGCTGACCGACAGGAAGTAGCCGAGCGCGGCGGACGGCATGATGAATGCGGTCCTGACTTCGCCGGAATTCAGGATGCGCCCCTCACAGGAACGGGTCACCGCCACGGTCGCGTCGGCGTCGCCGCAGGCGACCTCCACCGAATCCGCCGACTCCATTACATGAGGATTGCGGATCAACCCGCGGACACGTCCGTCCGCATTGGCATCGACCAGCAGCCCGCGCACCGGGCCGGGATAATCGATGCGGATCGAATATTTTTCCTTATCGTCAAGCAGCACGCTCATCAGCGCGGCGGAACTCAACGCTCCCGCCAGCAACCGCCCCGCAACGGGGTCGGTGTCATGCCGGATCAAACCTTCCGAAGTCAAATCTTTGAAGCTGCCGATCGCCAAGCGAATCGCGGGAGTCTTCACCACCGCCCGGGTCAGATAATCCGGTTCCACCCGCATCACCATGTTGTCGCTCCTCTCTCTCCTTGGGGCTGTTCCGGAGGCGCGACGCCTCCGGATTTGATTAAAGTATCCTAATAATACTATAATCGAAAAACAAAATTTTTCAACACCCCGAACGACAGGTTTTCCAGTTTACGGCGGCAATCCCTTCCTTCAGCGTTTATGTTTCAGCTGCCACTCGTAGATCGAGGGAACCTGCGGCCGTGGGCGCGGCAGTTTCGTGTCGAGCGGAATGATCCGGTTATCCTTTTCCACCAGCGGCCGGTGCAGGCCCGAAAACAGCTTGCCGTTGCCGCCGGAAAAGGTGTTGCCGATCAGCTCCACGCCGCCGCAATCAGGCGTGGCAAACAGGATAAAAGGAGAGTTTTTATCCTCAAGAATCACCACATTGCCTTTCAGGATGTGATCGAAACTGGCGGTCTTGAAAAAGAACCCGACGCCCTGCTTCGCCCGGAGCCGGTTCCAGGCGAAAATCCAGTTTTCGTTCATGCCGCCGAGGTAGACCGCATCGGAGATCGAATAGCCGTCGCAGTTGTAAACCACGTTGCGCGGACCATTCGGACCGTGCGCGCCATCCTCCGGCGACGAGGCCCAGAACGCGTTCCCGTAGCCGCCGAACTCTTTGGTATCGCTGATCACGACGCAGTTCTCGAACAGGTTTTCGGTGCTCCAGCCGGCGTGCCATTGCGAATCGCAGTTGTAAAACCTGCCGTTGCGGATCACGTTGCCGGAGGCCCCCCACTGCACCACCGGCGCATGGCGCATCCGGCGGGCAACCACGCCGTCGATCAGGCAGTCCGAGCAGTTGTCCCAGCCGACATAGGCCGTTCCGCCGCCGCCGTTGAACCAGCTCCCGTCGAATTCGCAGTCGAGGATCGAACAGAACTTCGCGTGGCCTCCATAGACCGGATTGCGGCCGCACTGAATCACCTTGAGGTCGCGCGCCACGCAGTCCGAAGCGTATTCAAAGGTCACGCTGCTCAGCCAGTAGTCGTATTTCGTTTCGAGCGTCATCCCCTCAACCCGGCCGCCGCGCACGATGTCGAACTTCCGCACGAACGATTTATCCGCCACCGGGTAATCGAGCCGCAGCGGCTGGTTGAAAGTCAGCTTCATCCCCTGCACCTCCCTGATGAAAAGATGGGTGCTGCGGAAATTGCCCCAGTTGCAGGCGTTGCCGGTCACGGCGCGGCGCTCCGGGGTTTCCAGCGCCCGCAGGACCACGATATCGCCCGCCTTGAACGGATGGTTCTTATCCTGAAGCACCACCGACGATTCGCCGCGCACGCCGTCCTGCGCAATCCGGTAGTCCTTGTAGGTGAATCCCTTGCCGCGAAACGCGATAAAGCTGCCCGCCGCCTGTTCCGGCAGGGTCGGCCTGACCGCGGCGTCGACGGTCACTTCGGCTTCCACCGTGAACTTCCTGCCGTCCTGATATTCGGCGGTGCCGCGCAGCCGGTGCTTTCCCGGCTTCACGGAGCCGGGCAGGTTCTTCGCGTAAAGCGATGCGTTGCCGGAGTGCAGGCTGCGGGTGAATTTACCGAACTCCCTGCCGTCCACTTCAAGCTTCAGCGAACGCAGCCCCGCCGGACGGGCGTAGATGTGGACCGCCTGTTTCGGCGCGATCCGGTCGCCGTTCCTGATCCCGTACAGGTCAACCCGGTTGTCGCCGGCGTCATAGTTGAAATCGATCCGGGTCCTGTCGCTTCCCGCCCCCCTGAGCGTCACAAAATCCTTCGTGATGAGCAGCATATTCCTCATTTTGAAATTTCCGGCAGGAATCTCGACCGTGCCGCCGTCATCGGGCAGCGAATCGACGGCCCGGCGCAGCGGCAGGGAGATGTCGTCGCCCTCTTTCGCCTTCAGCCGGACGACGGTTTTCCCGGCCTGTTTCAGCACGTCGGCCCGCGCTCCGGCATAGGTGAAATCCGGGTAGACGATGCCGTCCGGCCCCGGAATGTCCGCCGGAGTCAGCTTCGCCTTCTCCTCCGGCCGGAGCTTGTACTGCGGCTCCCACGGCGGCGGCGCCGGATCGACGGGCAGCGCTTCAAGCCGGATGTCGTCAAGCCGGATCAGCTGCTTGACTCCGTACGGAATATAGAGCTTCACCATCGCGTAGCTGGTTTCATCCGAAAAAGCGGCCCCCTTGAAATCGACATTGAGCCACGCATCCTTTGCCGGAGGAGCACTGCCGAAATGACAGCCGTTGTTGCCGAGCTTGCGGTGTTGAGCATTATAAAATTCGATTCCGACCGTGGCGCCGTATCCCTCGGCAAGCTGGATTTTGCCGGTCACGCGATAGATGCCGCGGGTCACGGGGATTTTTTTCGACCACAGTACGCCGCTGTGCCGCTTTTCCGGCTTTCCGGCAGGGTCGAAACGGATTTCCGCCGCCTGCTTTCCAGAAGCGGCCGTCGCCGAGACTCCGACCTCCGCCCGGCTTTTCGGCAGCTCCCAGCCTTCGAGGCCCTTCTCGAAACCGCTCTGGAATTTCACCTCCGCTGCAAACGCCGCACTTCCCAGCGCCGCCAGAAAAAGCGGCAGAACCACGCTCTTTTTCATGCTGACCGCCTATTGGAACATATTGTTGATATTGGTCGGAAACATCTGAAGCAGCACGTCATCCGAATCATAGATGTTGAAGCTCGCGGCATGTCCGTCCAGAAACGCCGCATTCGCCCGGCCCTGTCCGTGACAGTTGTTGATATACAGCGAAGCTTTGTTGATCCAGTCGCTCCGCCCCCAGAAGGAGAGACTGCTGTGGTTGCCGAATATCTGGTTGCTGTTGACATAGGTATCCAGAAATCCCGGCTTGGTCGCCGGTGCCCGGTAACGGCCGATCTTCGGAATCTGCTTATTGTTGGTCTTGCCCGCGCTGTATCCCAGCACCCGCGCCGCGAATCCATAGGTTCCCAGCGTCAGCGGATCGCCGGATTCCGGCAGGCTGATCTGCCCGATATCCGACGGAGGCGTCCCCTTGAAGCTGTCATAGGCCGGACAGAACGTCACCTTGCTTCTCGACCGCGTATAGTAGGTCTGGCGGTTGATATAGCCCGCCATGAAAAATTTCTGCCACGGATGGCTGTGCGGAAACCCGTCCCAAGTGGTCACATTAGGGAACTCGCACGCAGGAATGAATCCGTCGAAATCGCCGACATAAAGCGCAATCCAGGTTCCATGCTGCTTGAGGTTGCTGATACATTGGACGCTTTTCGCCTTCTCGCGCGCCTGATTCAGAGCCGGAAGCAGCATCGCCGCCAGAATCGCGATGATCGCTATCACAACGAGCAGCTCAATAAGGGTGAATTTTGGCCGCATCGTGCCAGACCTGCTGATGTACCCTGCCAGCTTTCCTCGTTGCATTTGCTTGTCCTTTATCTTGTTATGCATTTTTACCTCCGCTGTAAGTCGGTCGTGTTTCTTTTAAAGGCCATTACAGGCAACAACTTTTATATTATGTTTACTTGTCCGGCCCGATGTCGTCCGATATCAACCTTGGAGTGCGGAGCCCGAAGGGCTTGCTCCCGCTCTGCAGGAGTAAGATTCATCTCCGCTTTCCAATCGCACGTGATCATGTAATTATACTTAAGTTTAGTTTGCCTTTCCGTATCGTTACCGGTCACAAACTGGTTGCTGCGTCTTATGCAGATGGCTCCGGAGGGCCTTTTTCAAGGCCTGCCCGCCTGCGGCGTGCACGATCGCCCGTCCGGACCTCCCCGCTCGCCTCGGAACTCCCGTTGAC